>Ga0207695_10002944_pt1 | contig 24567 bp, 23 predicted proteins | sample KBSC54metaG_FD_184354 | JGI IMG/M metagenome (GOLD analysis project Ga0207695, IMG submission 184354) | Corn rhizosphere microbial communities from Kellogg Biological Station, Michigan, USA - KBS C5-4 metaG (SPAdes) (version 2) | ecosystem: Host-associated > Plants > Roots > Rhizosphere > Soil...
CACGATGGGCCTGCAAGATTGCGGACCAAAAGAAAACGGCTCACATCGCTGTGAGCCGCTTCGGTATTTGGTGCTGGCTGCAGGACTTGAACCCGCCACCCCCTGATTACAAGTCCGGCGCGAATCTCAATTATATCAAAGACTTACCTTTTTTTTTGCTTCGCAATTCAGAATTTTAGCGCCTCGCTAGCCCTTGTTGGGCCTTGGTTACGGATGAATTGCGAAGCGAATTTCCACCTGTCAGATGCGAATGGTTTACCAGACCCCGCGGCCTAGTGAGACTTCAGGTTTTCACCTACCTTTCTTGACGTTGAGTCGACAAGTCGACATACTTTCATCACTATGAAAACTTCTGAATTTCCCTCCTTTAATCGGGCATCACGACAAATCGTGGGCCTAAGCCTGTCACCGGAAGTTGCCGCAGAGCTGAAGATGGAAGCAGCGCGCCGAGGTCTCTCGATCCGTGATCTTTTCCTTGAAATGTGGACTGAGTACAAAAAGAAACCCGAGAAGCAACCAACATGACGCAATTAGAAGTGCCGACGATGCCATCCCCGAATTTAGATCAGCTCCTGGATCTGTCCACCTTGATCTCCGTCGCTCGTCTTTTAATCGGAAACGGCGAGATGACGTTACAAGAGCTGGCCGTGGTCAGCAGTCATGAGGCATCGGTTAGCGATGAACTTGTCTCGGCTGTTCGTACAGCTATTCAATCGGGTACCGATCCTCTTGGCACCGCCTACTGCCTTATCAAATCGGCCAAAGAGCGCCGAGGAAGCGGTCAAACTTTTACACCGATTGAAGCCGTAAGCGGCATGTTTAGTTGGGCTGAGAAACAAGGGGAGATCGCACGCATCGTGGATCCCGGTGCAGGGTCGGGGCGTTATGTTCTGCATGGCCTCCGGAGAAATTTGAGCGCCCATGGTATTGCGATCGAGATGGACCCACTGGTGGCTTTGTTATTGCGGGCAAACGCGTTTTCCCTAGGGGTACAAGATCGGTTACAGATTCATATCTGTGACTATCGTGCGCTCCAGTTGACGCCCATCCAGGGTCGTACCCTGTTTATCGGAAACCCTCCGTATGTGCGGCATCACGAGATCTCAACTCAATGGAAGGATTGGTACAGTGAAAGCCTCAAAGCACTCGGTCACGCATCGAGCCAGTTGGCAGGACTGCACTTGCACTTCTTCGTTAAGACGCTGGCGCTAGCAAAGCCAGGGGATCTCGGTTGCTTTATCACTGCCGCTGAATGGCTGGATGTCAATTACGGCCAATCACTTCGTGATCTTATGACGAATGGGCTCGGCGGTAAGGCAGTCTTCGTTGTCTCTCCGGAGGTCCCGATATTCGGGGATGCCCTCGTGAGTGCTTGCATCACGTGTTTTTCTCCCGGGTCCAAAGCTGGAGAAATCGAGTTTAAGGAAATCGAGTCAGCCGAGCAATTGCTCGATTTAACCGGAGGTCATTTTGCTGAAAAGGCTCGCGCAAGGGCTGAGAGAAGCTGGAGCATTTTAGTAAGGAACCGCGAAATTGTGCGGCAAGATGGCTTTGTAAATTTGGGAGAATTCTTTCGAGTCCGGCGAGGACAAGTCACCGGAAAGAATAGTGTCTGGGTTACTCACGACAACCGATTTGGACTAGCCGACGAGTTTTTGGTCCCATCAATCACCGATGCAGCTGACATTATTGACGCGCCGAACAACCGCATCGAGGACTTAACTAGATTAAAACGCGTTATTGAACTTCCCTCATCGCTCGACGAATTAGACGAGGATCGGCGTAGCGCAGTGATGGAATTTCTCGAATGGGCGCGCTCCGAAGATGCTGACAAGGGCTACATTGCTCGACATCGAAAGCCATGGTGGCGTGTCGACATGAAGGACATCCCCCAGATCGTAGTTACCTATATGGGGCGCCGTCCGCCGGTATTCGCGATTAACACCGCTGGGGCAGGCTTAATTAATGTGGCCCACGGGCTATATCCAAAAGTTCAGTTTGACGAAGAAACGCTGCAGAAGCTCGTCGCTTGGTTAAACACTAACGTCAGTAAGGACTCAGGGCGAGTGTATGCCGGCGGCCTTACCAAATTTGAGCCATCAGAGGTAATGCGGCTTCAAATCCCGGGGATCGCAATGCTTACAGCGGGGGCATAGAGCAGATCGGATTCATGCATAATGTAGCTATTACATTATTGCCATAAAAACATGAATAGCTTTCCTCCTCGTTGGACCGAAGACGAGCTGCGTGATGATGCGCGAATCGCGTCGGCCAATTTCAGAAACGCGCGTCTTTCACCGACCGAAGCATGGGGTGGCCATTACAGATCCGCGAGAGCAAAATTTGAGGCACTCTTCGATCAGCTTAGTGATCTTGATCCAGAGCATTTCACCGATGGCGCTCTGGCGCTCGCGTATAAGGGGCAATTAGGGGAGGCGCTGCGCTATTTAGCAGGCCCTCCAATTTCTGAAGATGATTTGAAGGTCATTGCTGATGTCACGTCCCTATCACCAAACATCCTAAGTTCAAACCACGAAGCGTTACGCAAGGTATTTGACGTGATTGAGCGTGTGATCGACCCGTATAGATTTCCCTGGGTGGTGGCTCGCCGCGCACCTACAAAAGCGGAAAAATCTGCAGCTCTCCTCGCTTCCTCGGTTCTGCTCGCGGCACAACGTATTGCAACCGAACGGCGCACAGACGGCAAGTCTGAACAGGAAGGGCAGGTCAAGGACTACCTACGCACATTGGGATTCACCGAAATACCAACCGCAACGATCAATACCATCGTAAAGGGTCCCGGGCCGCAACAATTCTGTGCTGAATGTCAGCTTGGCGATCGGAAGGCTGACGTAGTTTTGCGACTCCACGATACACGTTTGATGGCAATTGAATGCAAGGTCTCTAATAGCTCTACTAATAGCGTCAAGCGACTCAATAACGACGCGGCTGTAAAAGCTACCTACTGGATTGAGCAGTTTGGCTCACAACAAATCGTTCCTGCCGCCATGCTTTCTGGTGTATTCAAGACATTGAATTTGGTCCAGGCACAAGATCGTGGACTCACATTATTTTGGGCGCACAATTTAGAACAGCTCGGGCAGTTCATCGAGTCAACGCGCTGAAATCTTGTGGCGACGAGGCCAGATGCTGACATCGCTAGCCCGCCTACCGCATGCCCCCTGCGATTAATTTTGGCAGCATCAGCCAAATATAAAGTTTGCAGAGACAAGTAGAAGGCTCCCAGGTCGGGAGCCTTTAAAATTTGCGAAACAAAATTAGAATAAGGAAAGCAGGAAACCGCCTAGATCGGTTTGTAAAATGACATGCCATGTTCAGCAGAAAGCAATCTTCCATAGAACTCCACCGCGTATCGATCCGTCATTCCAGCGATGAAGTCGCAGATGAGTCTCTTCCGCTGTTTCTCATGTTTGAGACTCAGGTATTGCTGGCGACAGTCGTCGGGCAAAAGCAAATACCCTCGCCGCTCCTCGTCCGAGAGGGCATTGAAAATGGCCTTCACAATGTCCTGTCCTCGATACTCTACGATTTTGAGGCGCGGCGACATAATCAACGCCTCATAGGTGAAGTGCTTAAGTACCTCAATTTTTCTTTTTACTTCAGGTGCAATACTTACTTTCGAGAGCGCCGGTTGTTCAGCATTGATCTCGGCATTAACACCTGACACGAACTCATTGACGAGAGCAGAAGTCAATTGGGTGCGTAAGTGCCCATCAGAAGCGATTTTTTTTGAGGCACGATACATATCGACCACACGACCGATGAGATCAACATCGTCCCCAGTCGCCCCCCTGAAATTCTCAATGATGAAAGCACCAAAGGTCGCTAAATAAATCTTACTGACCTCTTCATTGGAAATCGATTCGCCGGTAGCACGAGTTACCTTTTCCGCTATCGTTGTGAGGAAATTTTTATTGTGTGCGTAGTCTAGGATATCGAAGGGCGTCACGAATCCAGCCTTTAGTGCGTCCTCCAGATCATAGGTCGAATATGCGATGTCATCTGCCGTATCCATAATGTCGCACTCGATCGTTTTGAAGCTTTTCCCGGGCTCGGCTCCACCTAGGATTTTGCGCTTTGCTTCCGCGATAAGATCGCTCTCGGTGTCGTAATACCCTTTGACCAATGTCGAATTGTTGACTGCGCGAAGCTCCGGAATTTTCTTGTCGTATTTGAGCAAAGCACCTAAGGTTCTGGCTGTGAAATTCAAGCCCACACACTCGTCGTCTCTGAACTGTTTTTTTTCCAGAGCGGCCACAATGTGCAACGTCTGAGCATTCCCCTCAAAGCCGCCGTAGCGCCTCATGCATTCGTCAAGCGCGTACTCACCGTTATGACCGAATGGCGGGTGTCCAAGGTCATGAGCAAGGGCTGCAGTTTCGATCAAATCGCTATCCAGGGGAAAGCGAATAAAATATTCGTTCGTGTTATTGAGGCGCAACGCAAGAGCTTTAGCGATCTGCGCAACCTCCATGGAATGCGTCAACCGGTTACGGAAGAAATCCGACTCAATACCAGGAAACAATTGAGTCTTGCCCTGCAAGCGGCGAAACGCGGGAGAGTGAACTAACCGTGCGTAATCTCGGCGGAATGCGGAGCGTCCGTTCGCACCGTCGCCGGCATCAACATTAACCGCCCGCTCGAAATCGCCTTTGCGATAAAGTTCGACAGGCCCTGTCATGGCAGTCGCTACCGTGCTTTTTCCCTTCCCCTGGGAAACGCGCTTTTCTTTTCTTTTCATTTTGTTTTCCGTAGACGAAAAAAAAGCTAGGAAAATTTCCTAGCTTTTAGTGCTCTGACAAGATTACTTGCCCGACGCGACTCCTTGGCGAGCGCGAGTCGAGCTTTTAGCAGCTTTGGTTTTTTCTTGGGTGCGTTGGCGTTCTTGGACGAACGAACGCTGCAGCTCTGCGGACGCCTGCTTTACCTGACGGGTTGCTTCCGTAAACGCGGAGTATGTAACAAACTGAATGCCCATATTTTCCATAGGATGCCCTCTCTCATTAGCCGATCGTCGTGAACCCCAGACCACACTGCAAAAAATTTAACCGCGAATTCTAGCACTAAAAAGTACACATTTAAGAAGACCGTCATAAATTTGCATCGTTCCGACAACATGCATATTTATGCCTGCCTCCGCACTCATATTACGACGCCGAAATTGCTTTTCTTAAATACGCGACGTTTTTTGACATTGTATTTTTCAATCAAATTATGAGAAAAAAGAATGCGTAATCTATCAACCCCATTAGCGACAAAATACCCGAGAGCGCGCGTCAAAATGCGTCAGATTTGTTTGCCCTGAGCTCGCCTGCCAAGCCGGGCCGGATGGGCCTCGGGGTCGGACGCAAATTTGAGTCAAAACCGACCTATGTAGCGGGCAGGCGCGGGGTGGGGGCAACTGCGCGCGCCGACTCCGATACGCTTTAAAGTTGTTGTTTTAACAATCTTTCCCGCATGTACGGGCTGCGATGACCTGGTGAGCCACAGATCTGGCCTGGGCCAGCATCGACGAGTTTGTCGCATTTGAGAGGCTGGTCCGTTACTCGTCAGAGAAAAAATACATGGACACCCGAAGGCGGTGAAGAACAAGTCGAAGCCGCTTTCTGCTGGCTTTCATTGCCGGGTCAGTGGGACAAGCATACCTTCACACCGTAGCCACCAGCCGATGCTCACCCGGTGTGACGGGCACTCGCAATGCGCCACCATCGCAGGTGAGTGGCATGCCGTCCAGTTCAGCTGCCGAGATACCGACGCAGCGCATCCCCGGCGATTCGACCTGGATGATGTAGCGTGCCGCACCCAAGACGATTTTTGCCTCAAAGCCAGGCCATCCGGCTGGAATACACGGATCGAGGATTAACACCTCGCCTTCGCGGCGAATGCCTAGAATCCCCTCCATACCCGCACGGTGCATCCAGCCGGCGGCACCGGTGTACCAGGTCCAGCCGCCCCGGCCTTCGTGCGGCGATACCGAATACACATCGGCAGCCACCACGTACGGTTCCACGCGGTAGCGCGCCATCTGAGCAGGTGTCCGAGCATGGTTGATAGGATTGACCAGAGCGAACAGGGCATGGGCGTGCTCGCCCGCCTGCGGGTCGCCGCGTAACTGCGTGAACGCTAGGATGGCCCACATGGCCGCGTGGCTGTATTGACCTCCATTCTCACGTAAGCCCGGCGGGTAACCCAAGATGTAGCCAGGGTCGCTCTGTGTGTGGTCAAAAGGTGGGGTAAAGAGCAACGCCAGCCCCGCCTCTGGCAGCACCAGGTGCGAGCGCAGCGAGTCCATCGCCATCTGTGCGTGGCCAGGATCGGCGACTCCTGACAGTACGGCCCAGGATTGGGCGATCGAATCGATGCGGCATTCCTCGCTGTGGCGGCTGCCCAGCCACGTGCCATCGTCGAATATGGCGCGCCGATACCAGGCGCCGTCCCAGGCCTCGCGCTCCAGCGAGGCCGTCACAGACTGGACATGGCTCCGCCAGCGCGCGGCACGAGTGGGGTCGCGTTCCTCTGCCAGAGGAGCGAATAGGATCAGTGTGCGTACCTGCAGCCAGCCGAGCCAAACGCTCTGCCCCCGGCCTTCCTGGCCCACACGATTCATGCCATCGTTCCAATCGCCGGTCCCCATCAGCGGCAGCCCTAATTCGCCAGTGAGGTCGATACTCTGGTCCAATGCGCGCGCGCAGTGCTCAAACAGCGTTGTAGAGATGCCTGCAGGCATCGGCTGGAAAAAGGCATCATGTTCGCCTACCTGCAGCGCGGGGCCTTCCAGGAAGGCGATGGATTCGTCAAGTACCGCTGTATCGCCCGAGACGATCACATAGCTGGCCGCGGCGAAAGCCAGCCAGATGCGGTCGTCCGAGATTCGCGTGCGCACGCCTTGGCCCGAATGCGGCAGCCACCAATGTTGCACGTCACCTTCGAGGAACTGACGGCCTGCCGCGCGCAGCAAGTGTTGACGCGTTTCTTCAGGCCGCGCGAATGTGAGCGCCATGCCATCCTGCAGTTGGTCTCGAAAGCCGTAGGCACCGCTGGCCTGATAGAACGCCGAGCGGGCCCAGATTCGGCAGGCCAGCGTCTGGTAGAGAAGCCAACCGTTGAGCAGGATGTCCATCGCGCGGTCTGGCGTGCGCACTTGCACGGCACCGAGCAGCCCTTCCCAATGGTCACGCACCCGCTGCAGTTCGGCCTCCAGATCAGTCTCACGCCAGCGCGCCGCTAGTTCCAAACTTTCCTGCGCGCTGCCGCATTGCCCGAGTAGAGCGATGATGTCTACCGACTCGCCGGGCCGCAGCACTAGGCTGCACTGCAGCACAGCGCAGGGATCCAGGCCCGCACCCACCGTACCGGATAGGGACGCCTGGCTCTGCAATGCAGCGGGTGCCGCCAGACTGCCGCGATGGCCAAGGAATTCCTTACGGTCAGCGGTCCAAGCGGTCTGCCGGCCCCCGAGATCGGCGAAAGCGACTCTACCCGGAAAGGCTGTGCTCCAGGGATTGCGCGCCAGCAGCACGCCGCTGGCTGCATCGATCTCGGTAAGGATGAAGGGTGCGCAAACCGCACGCGAGGCGCCCAACACCCATTCTGCATAGGCCGTGACGGATAGGCGCCGCGTCTGTGGGCTGAGATTGTGTAAGGTGAGGCGCGACACCTTAATTGGGTCGTCCAGTGGCACGAACTGCAGCAGTTCAAGCGCGATACCGTGCGCCTCGTGCGTGAAGCGGCTATAGCCATGACCGTGGCGTGCAACGTAGGTACCGCCGTCGCGGATTGGCTGCGCTGTAGGGCTCCAGAGCTCGCCGCTCGACTCGTCTCGTACGAAGAACGCCTCGCCGGTCGGATCGATCACTGGATCGTTGGACCATGGGGTAAGTTGATTCTCACGGCTGTTACCAGCCCAAGTACTTGCGCTGCCATCGGCCGAGACCTGGAAGCCGAAGGCAGGGTTGGCGATGACGTTGATCCAGGGGGCGGGGGTGGTCTGTCCGTCGGTGAGTACGGTGACGTATTCGCGACCGTCCTGATCGAAGCCACCGAGTCCGTTGAAGAACTCCAGCCGCGCCGTGTCTGTGCTCTGCCCCTGCCTCGTCAGGTTGGAAGATTGGGTATAGGTAGCTAATTCGAGCGCTGCACTCGCGTAGTGCACCGTCTCCGGCAGGAGACCGATTTGCCGAGCGATGTCGCCCCGACGCGCTAGCAGCAGCACGCGAGCTGCTGAATGCAGTAAGGCCCGGGCTGACACATCCATCAGATCTGCGCGCAGTGTATGGACCACCCCCTGGGCTATCGTCTCGTCGTGTGGTCGAAGGGGCGACTGGCTCCGGCGCACGGCCGTTTCGATAGCGGACTGCAGATCCTGCACATAAGAGGAAGCTCGCTCATTAACGATCACCAGATCGACGCTCAGCCCCTTCATTCGCCAGTACTCGTGCGCACGAAGTAGTTGGCGCACCTGAGCAATATCCTCGATGTCATCGATTCGCAACACCACGATTGGCAAGTCGCCGGAGACCGAGTGCCGCCACAAGCCCGACTGCGGGCCTGCACCACGAGCGATCTCCTCGGCCGGTGGGCGGAAGCGTGTATCCGCATAGAGGATAGGTGCCGCCAGCCGCTGGAAGTCTGCGGCTTCGTCGGCTTCGACGCCGATGTGTCGCAACTGTACCTGGGCCTGGGTCCAGGCCAAGGTCCGAGCACGCTCGAAGGCGCTACGGTCATGGTGCTGGTCCACCAATTCCAGTAGCGCTTCGCGAGTAGGCGCCACCAGCGTCCAGAAGGCCAGGCGCGCCATACGACCGGGCGCGATACGCACGCGGTGTCGCACCGAGAAAACCGGATCGAGTACCGTACCGGCCGTACCAGACAGCATGGCTCCGTCCGCCATGGCTTGCGCCGTGGCGGATGTACGACCTCGGCCCAGGAACCGTGCCCGGTCGGATTGGTACTGCACGGGTGCCGTGACGATGCCTTCGACCACGGCGAAGTGTGCGGCCCAGATCCGCTGCTCGTGCGGCCCGCGAGGGCGTCGCGTAGCGATTAGGGCACCGAACTCTGGGAGATATTCAGTCTGCACGAACATCTTGGAGAAGGCCGGATGGGCATCATCACCCGCGGGCGACGCCAACACCACCTCAGAGTAGGAGGTGAGTTCGATTTCACGAGTCTTGCGGCCTGTATTGACGACTGTGACGCGGCGTACCTCGCCGTCAACTTCGGCGGACACCAGCACCTCCATTGTGGTCGTCAGGCTGCCGTCGTGCCGCGTAAAGGCGGCGTGGTCCTCGGCGAAGACTACCTCGTAGCTGTCGGGTGACATGGCCAGCGGCTGCGCCGCAGCGGACCATATCTGACCGGTATCCGTGTCACGTAGATAGACGTAGGCGCCCCAGTCGTCGCGGGTCGCGTCTTCGCGCCAGCGCGTCACAGCCAACTCACGCCAGCGGCTGTAGCCAGCACCCGCTGCGGTGAGCATGACGGCATAACGCCCGTTGGACAGCAGGTGCGTAGCAGGGGCCGCCGTAACAGACGGGTCTATGTGCCGTACCGCATGTAAGTCACCATGTGGATTGGTTGCGCCAGACAGCACCTCTTCAGCGCGCGCACGCGCCACAGAGACGAGGCGCGGCATACGCTCGTGCAACAGCAATTCGCAGGCCTGGATCATCGGTTCACGATGGAAGCGTTCCCGCATGCGAGCGCCCTGGAGCGTATTGGCGATTGCGACAAGTGTCATGCCCTGGTGATGCGCCATAAAGCTGCGTACGATGGCGACCTGCGACCCGCCGGGCAGGCGGGCACGGGTGAAGTCCAGCGCCTCGTAAAAGCCATAGCGCCCGAGCGCACCAAGCGTCTGCAGGTACTCAAAGTTGCGTTGTGCGAGCGGTGCATCGACCATGGTAGCGAGACCGGTCGCGTAAGGCGCGATCACCAGATCCTGAGCCAGCCCCCGTTTTAGGCCCAGGCCTGGCACGCCAAAGTTGGAGTACTGGTAAGTGAATTCCAGGTCGCGAGCGTTGTACGCCGACTCGGAGATGCCCCACGGCACGCTCATCCGCCGACCGTAGGCCATCTGGTGCTGCACGATCAGGCGATTGGTCTGCTCCAGTAGGCTACCTGCCGGTGCGCGCATCACCAGCGAGGGCATCAGATACTCGAACATCGACCCTGACCAAGATACCAGGGCCGATCCACGTCCTACGGGGATGGCTGTCCGATCCAAGCGGAACCAGTGGCGCGTGGATACGTCGCCCTTGGCGATTGAGAAGAGGCTGGCTAGTCGCGCCTCAGAGGCTAGTAGGTCGTAGCAGTTGGGATCGAGCACGTTCTCCACTGCGGCATAACCTATGGAAAGCAGTTTGCGTTCAGGATCCAACAAGAAGGCGAAGTCCATCCCTAGCGCTAGCGCACGCGCCTGTTGCGCCAACGCCTGCCAGCGGGCATCGATAGCATTCGCCGCGACGCCGAATGACTTAGCGTCGCGTGCCTGTTGCTCGATCCGCCCTTGCAGCGCATTGGTCCAGAATAGCAGGTCGTCACCTTCCGCTTGTATTGCTGGGACCAGCGCCTGCGCTTCTTCTGCCGCCTTATCGGCCAGGCGCTGAAATACCGGAAGTGACATGCTGGCAGGATCGTGGAACCCTGCCTCGATCTCGGCAAGGACGCTCAGCAGTCGCTGTCCCTGTGCCCCTTGGGTCGAAGGTTTAGCAGACGCCGACTCCCGGGCTAGCGCGAGTGCGTCGCTCGCACCCTCCGTCCAATCCGTCGACAGCGACGCACCCATCCATTCTTCGCAGGCATTAGCCAGTACGATCAAGTGGCCGGCGAGGTTACCGCTGTCCACAGACGACACATAGGCCGGTGCAAGCACCTGGTTCGTGCGCGTGTCATACCAGTTGTAGAAATGGCCTCGGAACCTTTCCAATGTCTGCAAGCTGAAGAAAGCCGCTTCCAGGCGCTCGCAAGTCTGCAGGGCACCAGCCCAGCCAAAATCGCGGGCCGCCACCGTCGACAGCAAGTACAAGCCTATGTTGGTAGGCGAGGTGCGGTGAGCGATCACTGGCTTCGGATCTTCCTGAAAATTGTCCGGTGGAAGCATGTGCTCAGCCGGCGTCACGAAGGTTTCGAAAAAACGCCAAGTGCGACGTGCAGTAAGCCGCAGGGCCAAGGTATCTGTGAGTTCGGGCGCACCGGATGTCACGATCGGCGGACGGCGGCTGACGCGCCAGGCCAAGACCGGAGCTGCGACCCAGAGCGCCGACAGCGGCAACGCAATTGCGCATGCTGCAGGAAAGAACACGCTAACGCCCATGGCGAATACTAGGGCCAACAGCACGCCACCGGCCATCTGGCCATAGAAGCCAGTTATACCGGGGCGCGGGCGAGCGGCGGACTGGGCTGCGGTTGTCCATTCCAGCAGATGCCGATGCGTCGCGTAGAGTCTGATCAGGGTACGCGTAATAGCATCCATCGTGCGCCAGGTCTGATCCGGAAGCAGAGCTAGCGTCCAGAGTGTCTGCATTACGGCTAACCGAAGATCGCTGGCCAACCGGCGTAGTTGGCTACCCAGCCCGATGCCCGCGCGCGTTAGCGCTAGTCCGGAGATGTGGGGCAGAAAGAACGGCACTGCCAGTGCCAGTACCAGCATCCCCATGGCTTGTAATGATTGAGGCCAGGGCAACCAAGCGCACAGCGCTAGAGCCAGTAGGCTCGTGGGCGCCAGCAGGGAGCGCCGCAAGTTGTCGATCATTTTCCAGCGGCCCACTGGCGGTAGGGTCGCACCTGAATGGCGTCGCCCGAGTATCCAGGGCAGGAGTTGCCAGTCGCCGCGCGTCCAGCGGTGTTGGCGCCTGGCAGCGACGTCGTAGCGGGCAGGGAATTCTTCGACCACTTCGACGTCCGAGGCAAGCCCCGCGCGAGCGAACACGCCTTCGAACAGGTCGTGGCTAAGCATCGTATTCTCAGGAATACGACCAGCAAGCGCTGCCTCGAAGGCATCGACGTCGTAGATGCCTTTACCGGTATAGGATCCCTCACCGAAAAGGTCCTGGTAAACGTCAGACACGGCGGACGCGTAGGGGTCCATGCCACCCGAACCGGCCGAAATGCGCTGATAGAGCGATCCCTCGCGGCCCAATGGCAGTGTTGGTGTCACGCGTGGTTGCAAGATGGCGTAACCGCCCACTACACGCTGTTCAGCATTGTTCCAGCGCACACAGTTCAAGGGGTGAGCCATCTTGCCGATCAGGCGCAGCGCTGCGTCACGGGGCAGTCGGGTGTCGGCGTCCAACGTAATGACGTAGCGCACTCTGGCAAGGATCTCGGGTTGATGAGCTTTGTCGGCAGCACCACCCAGCGACATAAAACTGGTGTCAGTTGCGCCGCGCAATAATCGATTGAGTTCATGGAGCTTTCCACGCTTACGCTCCCATCCCATCCATCGGTTTTCGCTTGCGTTGAATCGGCGCTGCCGGTGCAACAGGTAAAAGCGCTTACCACCTGGTGCTGGTCCATACCGTTGGTTAAGTGCGTCGATGGCATCCTGCGCAATGCCGATCAGGTAGGCGTCGCCGTCTAGCACTTCCGAATCTGCATCAAGGCCGTCCGATAGCAGAGCAAAAGATAGGTCACCACCGGCACCAGACAGATGGTGAACTTCAAGGCTCTCGATATGCCGGCGCAGTTCCGCCTCGCTGGAGAGCAGCGTGGGCACGACAACTAGTGTGCGCAAATGGGTTGGAACCCCGTCGGCCAGCGCCAAAGCCGGGAGCGTCACTGCGCCAGCGCGGGACGCAATTGCGCGCTGGACCAGCGCTGTGGCTACCTCGGTCGCGGGAATGAATGCGGCCATCGCGAGCGCCGCCAGCAGCCCTGTGGGAGCTATCGTCAAGCTGCCGATGCCAAACATGGCCCAGAACGCGAGACCCAGCAGCATGGCCGCAAGCGCGAGGATGGCGGTCACGTATGCGCTAAGCCCCACGCGGACGCTAAAACGGTCGATGCGAAGAACCAGTGGCGGCCGGAATCCGATGGCATGCTCTAATTCGCTGCGTCCCTCGGCGATCAGGTAATGACCGGGATCTATCCTGCTGGAGTTCTGGACGAGAAGCTCGGGCGACTTCGGCGAAGCCGCCTGCGCCAGCGCCAACGCTCGCTCAACAATAGCGAGTTCGGATAACGGTGATCCCCGAGCCAGTTGCTCGATCGCCGTACGGTAGCGATTGCGTGTGGGGAAATCCATCTCCGCGAAGGTGCTGCTAGCGCGCAGACGCGTGTCCACTAAGCTAGTGCTCTCGAACATATCTGCCCAGTCGATATCAGACATCAGGCGCATGCTGGTGATGACGTTGCGCACCGAGACGTTGGAGGCACCCTGACGCTGCTGTGCATGCAGGATAGCCTGGTCAGCATCCGTGCCCTGGTCACGCAGACGCTCATCCAGCCACTGTAGGGCAGGCGTGACGCGCGGGTCCTGGTCGCGCAGACGCTTGGCGAGCTGTGCCGCGAAAAGTTCGGACACAGGGCTGCTCGCGCGCGTGGCGATATCCTGGTTCAACGCGGCATAGGCTGCGCCCGGTTCCAGCAAGCGGTCGGCGAGCCTTTGGGCATCGGCGCGCGCCGCGCGTCCGACAGTGATCTGATCGGCCAATCGGCGCAAGTTCTCCACCAGCACGATACGTAGGGTTATCGCCACAGCCCATAGTTCGCTGATGTCCAGTGGTTGGACCTCCTGGTAGGCTGCAATAAAGCGGCGGAGGACGGCAGGATCGAAGTGGCTGTCGGTGTGGGCGACGAATGCCCACGCAATTCCGAAGACGCGTGGATAGCCCGCCAACGGACCATCTGCCAGCTTGGGCAACTGCCTATAGTAGCCGGGCGGTAGGTCAGTGCGAATCTCGCGCACCTGCGCTTCAACAACGTGATAGTTATCCAGCAGCCATTCAGCGGCCGGGACTACACGGCGTCCAGCAGCCACTTCTGCGGCACCTGCGCGATAGGCCAGCAGCAGATCAACGGCGTTTTCGCGCAACCGATTGTGCAACGACCGAACCCGAGGTGGATGGATGCTAACTAACTGAGCCGTCGCGAGGCTGCGCGCATGCTGCTCTAGGCGCTCGATGCCGAACAGTTCCTCGCGCACAGGTGCGGTATCGGCCCACGGATCTGGGGCGGAGCGTTGGGACGCAAATTGAAAAAATCGGCGCATGTTGGCCTTTCAGGGCACCGCGGGGAGAGACGCCCCGCGATAAACCCGCCGTGAAGAAGCTAGGCCGTATAGCCCCGGGGGCAAAGGCTAGGCGATGTGGCCCAGCGGTTGTCAGGATTTTTATGATTAAGAACCGTTTTCACTACAGTCCTTGATGAGCGCGCTGCACCGGGACTGCTGGCACTGGTTTTTTCTTAGGTTTTTTCGGCTCTCGGTTGCCGCGCTTTTGCTCTTTTTCTGCCATGGGAAACTCCTACTATTGGGATATCGGCCCGTTATCACGGGCAAGGTGCACAACCATTCAACAAAAATTGCTGGCGTGTGCGTCAGGAAAGGGCCTGGATCAGCGATTCACTTACACATCGAGATGATCATCCAGCGGGGTTATCGCAAACAATTGTCCTTTCCACGGTTCAATCGATTCATCGAAAATTGAAATCGACATTTCCTTTGAGCCCGTAGATTCACGAATAAATTGAGCTATTGCTTTTCGACAGACGATAATCTGACCTTCTAGATTGATAGGTGCGTTTCGAATTTGAAACTCTGTTCGTGTGCGGCTGCTTCCTAAACCACTAGTTACTTCAATAACCTCGATCTTCCCAATCCGCAGCCATACGAAGCCAGCCTCATGGCCTCTATCTTCGAAATGAAATCGCATGTCAATCTCCTCATTTAAAAAGGCCGCAACTGCGGCCCCTTTAATAAATTGGACTGCCTGCCCACATACAACATTACCGCGAGCGATCAGCCTTCTCGGTCTCTCTCATGTAGTTCCTTCGATAGATGTCACCCCCTTCATAGCGGCGTGGGCCAGCGTCACTTTGCTGATCAGCTTGCTCTTGCTTTCTCTTCTCGCCATCGCGTGAAGAATAGCGACCATCGTTAGATCTCGACGTCTTCTCCTTGTGGGGAGTAAATCCTTGCTGCTCCAGTCGATGAGAGCCTTGGGTCTTATTGAAGTTTGACACGATCATTCCTTCGTATCGCGGTCAGGTTAAGGATTCAATGGAACAGGCCGCGATGTCCGTTGTCGCGATATTTGATCGCGAAAATCATTCAATTAAAATGCTGTCCATCCATATTAATGAATGAAAAATGACGTGAAAGACAAGGGCAACAATTGAGGCTCTCTGTCCGACGGATAACGGACGAGATCTAGTCCTCTTGAATCGCTAGTCCTTCCGACTCAGCTGCTAAGATTGCTTGTTGATCTCGAACAGCGTCGGCTCCGAAGATTTGGCTGGCAGCCAATTTCTCATCATTTCTCGTCGACAAGTCCGCCTCAATACCTTTTTCTGGTGAGGAAACAGTCTTTATGAAAGAAAACTCACGCCACCGGTTTACCTTGCTCATAACTTCTCCTACTCATAGGGATATCGCACTGGACTCAGGCAATACCATCAAAGGTTACAAAGGCGCGTACAACTACTATGCATGCAAAATCGGCTTCAGATTAAAACGTGTAATTACCGCTTCGCACATGTTGACGCCCTGCTCAAGCAATACCGCTTCCGCGCGGTAAACTCCTGCGAGATTCTTCTTTGAAAAAATCTGATGATCGCGTCGTTGAATCGAAATGCTATTCATTTGCCACCCATCTGAGTGGTGCGAATATCTGAGCTCGTAGGAAAAGTTTCCGGAGCTGTCTACATTTTGAAAAATGGACATAAGAATCCTGAGTTAGGGTGGCATTTCTGGCGACTTGGTCGGCTACCTGGGATAGTATTTTTATTCGAATTCGCCCTGGAAGTTCGCAAGCCGATATTCGGCATCGATCAATTTCTCTCCATACCTAACCTTTACTTAGTCCACGGATGCTTCACAGCCAGCCGTTGCAAGATCAGTCGCGGGAAACTGTTTTTTTCACCAATATAAGGTGGGCTTTATTAGGCTTTTCATATAGCCCTTTAGCGGCTTCTTGCTGCTGAGATTGGGAGCCATTACGTTCGACATCGCTAGCCGGTTTACGAATGCGATCCTCGCCCCCCCCTACTTGCTCTTGGTTCGGTTTATGCCCTTGATGCTGCTGCGGATGTCCGCGTGGCGACAAATGTTCTCGGCCTTCGTTTCTTTGATCCACAGGTAGTTTGGTATCTGACATATTCGTCCTTTGTGTATTGTCTATGTATAAGAGTTTCAGGTCTGGGAAGATCCTCCGCATGGGCTGCCCATCGGTTCGGCAGCACCCAAAAATAGGCGTCACAATCCGAGATTTCATTTCAATTTCTCAGCTATTTTTTAATCTTTACCGACGTGATCCGTCGAAAGCTGTTTGGACTCATCGGCCACCCTAACTTCTTTTCACGAAAGCTCTGCGCCTTTGCACTAAGAGTTGTGGAGTCTTTGATCTCGTTATTTTCAAAATAACAGTCGCCGTGTTCTCGTCGATGCTTATCTATTGCTTCCACAATTTCGTCGCTGTTAAAGCGGCCATTAGAGTAATTTCGCATTTCTTCCTCCAGGCAGGAACAGGTGAATGAAATAAGACGCTCGATGCCTTCGCTCAACTTCAAGAAAGTTTTGGCGAGAGCCAAACTTCTGGCCCCAAGCAAGGTGGTGGCACCAAATTCGGAATACTAAAACCGGTTTGCGGACGATGTATATGCGCACTTTCGCGCTCTAGTCCTCAGACGAAATGGGAGGCCTTGGGTTACAAAGGTCGTTTGTCTTTCCACGACTACGCGCGAGGTCCTCAAGAACTTGCTGAATGCATTCGATATCCGCAAGCTGCCCCGAATAGTCTACGTAGAGGGCACTTCCCGCAACCAGAAAATTTTGGTAATCGGGAACCGGCTCCGTCATTCGAAAGCGATTCATCTTGTTCATATGATTCTCCAATTGGAAAGATAGCAAAGCATCTCAACGGAGGGACTCAATGAACTGAAGAGGCGGCAGAGTCGGGATGGGGAAAACGAATCAAGCGAGCTTTTTACCTGGCCTTGATTCGCAAAGGGATGCACAGACCTTACTCCCATTACTTCTCTAAAACGGAAATGCACCTCATTTATTTTTCTATCGGTGGGGTCATAGTGATAGCGTCGAGACATGCTCCTGTCCAATTATTTTCCCGACGCAGTAAAGGGCGCAGAAATCGTGTTCAAATGGCACCTCTCAATAGGAGATCTAATGAAGAAGCGATTTAACGAAAGCACTGCCAGCCTCAAAGAGCTAACAACAACTATGCCGATGAGCTCAACGGTTCACGCAGAAATTGTACGAAGGAGGGTTGTTATTAGACGGCTCGTCGAAGATGCAAGAGAAGAAACGAAGCTAAGACGAAGTGATCTCGCGTAATTTTTAGGGCCGATCTTCGATTTTTTACGGTCGGGCCCATCGCGTGAAGCACCCGAGGACCTACGCAACGATAACAGAAACTAAAAGTGAGCTATATAGAATCCCTTCTACTGAACAGCTTTAACGGTCGAGACCACTTCAGCGAAGAGACAGGGTTTTACAAGCAACGCGTCAAAAACCTCCAATGCTCTCCAAGAGTTTTTCAAAGGGGTCGCACTCAGGAGAACAATCGGAATGGAAGAAAATCGCGGGTTATTTTTGAGTAAGGTCGCCAACTCGAACCCATCCATGATCGGCATTCGCAAATCTGTCAAAACAACGTTCACAGAATCATCAGACCCCATCATTAGGTCATAGGCTTCTCGACCGTTTGTAGCTTCCAGAACGCGGTAACCCTCATTTTTAAACACCTCTGAAAAGATGGTCCGAACATCGACATTGTCCTCGACAAGTAATATTGTGCGCCCTCGAAACAATCCGTCCATGCCCCCTCCCATATAGTGGCCATGGGTCCAGAGTCGGATATCAGAGGGCTACAAATAGTATGAGAAAAAATCTGCCTTATGAACATCAGGCAATTCGCTAAAACGGAGAATCTATCTCCGACAGACACGTAGGATTAATGGATGAAGCTCTGTGGGGAGCGCATCAAATAGCAATAACCTAGAAATGATGTCCTGTTAAAGGCGTGCGCAGAAGTAGTTGCGCTTTCGCAGGTCTAGAGGATTATCAGTTGCTACAACCTGAAAAGGATCGGAGCCACAGGTAGTAATTCATCGCGGCAGCGTAAGAGCTCCCAGGCTTCGGCTATCGGCGTATGTCCGACTCACTAGCCTGGGCGATTCTCGATTGCGACGGCTCTGACAGCTCATAACCGGCTGCGACTTTTCCCGCCACATTAGCATCTGGTGACCGAGCTCAATTGCCCCTTGTTCGAGTGTTCTTCATTCTCGCCCGCTGCGTTTTCCTGGACGCACTCCTTGGTCGTGATCGTTATGTGCCATTTTTCTGCACTCATATGGCGGGCTGCGTCAGATGCTTTACTGTCTATGTAGCGCCCATTTCCAACAAGAAAAATAGTCACGAATACACAGCCAATAACCGATAATGAGGCAAACATTAAGCAAACGATATCTACCTCCAGGCATCGTTTGGTACTCAAAAAACGGCCAGTCAGCTAGAAAATAGGACATGGGGGAATCCGCCTTGGATTACCCATAGCGGCTTGGCATCGGAGGCTACGGCTTATCGCCCAAAAGCGGGCTATGTGACGAGGATATTAGATGAGCGCGAAATACATCAAACAAGAAATGGAGAGACAACTTGAGTCTGCACGAGATGCTGTGGTGGATGAAGTGAGTTTCATCAATTTTCTGAATGTACTCTCCGCAGACTGGTTCGCAGAAACTGAATTACACGCGGCTTTACTTCCATCACCATACTCTTCCGGTGTATTGGGCTGGAAGAACGGCAATATCGGTGCATTTCTAAATGCCTCCGTTCGTTGGGTGGAGAATTCAAGAAATGGTCCCCATTTCTATGAAGTTTCAATAAATCCCTGGCGTAAGGTTGCCGATATCCTGTTAATGGGGAAGACTTACGAATAGGATGGAATATCTTCTCCCAGCCAAGAGTAGGCATTCTGCAATGGTGAAACGCCAGCTAAAATTTGTCTTGGTTCATACGCTTTTCCAAATCTACCGCAGCTTCCCTCCGTTCGCTATAGCGATCGGTCAGATAAGGTGAGATATCCCTGGTCAGCAGGGTGAACTTGAAAAGTTCCTCCATTACGTCGACGACCCGCTCATAGTAGGGCGAAGCCTTCATCCTGCCGAAATCATCGAACTCTTCGTATGCTTTGGCGACCGACGACTGGTTTGGAATCGTCAGCATCCTCATCCAGCGTCCGAGCACGCGCATCTGATTGACCGCATTGAAAGACTGGGAGCCGCCCGATACTTCCATGACGGCGAGAGTCTTTCCCTGAGTGGGGCGAATCGCCCCTTGCGACAGCGGAATCCAGTCGATCTGGGCCTTCATGATGCCGGTCATGGCTCCGTGACGTTCGGGAGAGCACCAGACCATTCCCTCGGACCAGTTGGCCAAGTCGCGCAGCTCTACAACTTTCGGGTGCGTATCCGGCTCGCTGTCCGGCAAGGGAAGGTCACGCGGATCGAAAACCTTAACCTCGCCGCCAAATGCCTCCAGCAGACGTGCTGCCTCCATCGTCAGTAGTCGACTATATGAGCGTTCTCTGACGGAGCCGTAAAGCAGGAGAAAGCGCGGCCGGTGGCTAGATACGCCGACTCCTTTGAAATCGCTAATCGTCGGGACTTGGAACTCGCCTGCCGCGATGTTCGGCAGATCACTGAGCCGTTGCGACACGTTGCCCCTCCGCGTTCACTATGACTTCACCATCCTCCTTTGTGAATGCGCCCTGCTGCGGCTTGGAGAGGATATCCAGCACCAACTCTGACGGGCGGCACAAGCGAGTACCGTTGGTTGTCACCACAAACGGCCGGTTGATCAGGATGGGGTGCGCCAGCATGGCATCCAGCAGTTGGTCGTCCGTAAGATCAAGCTTATCCAGTCCCAGCTCCGCGTAGGGCGTGCCCTTTTGGCGAATCGCCCCGCGTACGCTCAGCCCGGCATCTTTTATCATCTTTGCCAGTTGCTCCCGGCTTGGCGGATGCTGCAGATATTCAATGATAGTTGGCTCTTCCCCGCTATTGCGGATCATGGCCAGAGTGTTACGGGATGTACCGCAAGCAGGATTGTGATAGATGGTGGTCATGACGTTTCCAGGGTGATGTGTCAGGTTCTATTGGAGGCGGATCGCCAGCGCTGCGAGCGTGACAAGCAGCACTGGCATCGTGAGTACAGCACCGACGCGGAAGTAGTATCTCCACGAGATATGCAGTTTCTTCTGGTCAAGCACGTGTAGCCAAAGCAAGGTCGCCAAGCTGCCGATTGGCGTGATCTTCGGCCCGAGGTCGCAGCCAATCACGTTGGCGTAGACCATGGCTTCGCGTACCACGCCATGCGCCATTGTGGCGTCGATGGATAGTGCACCGACCAGCACGGTCGGCATGTTGTTCATGATGGAAGACAAGATTGCCGTCACGAAGCCGGTTCCCAGCGTTGCGGTCCAGAGCCCATGTTCCGCCAGACTATTCAGTACCTGTGTCAGCAGACTCGTCAGGCCCGCGTTACGCAGGCCATAGACCACCAGGTACATGCCCAGGGAGAAGAAGACGATCTGCCACGGCGCGCCCTTGATGACCTCTCTCGTCGCGATCACATGCCCCCGTGCGGCTACTGCAAGAAGAATCGACGCGCCAGCGGCGGCTACCGCGCTGATGGGAACATCCAAGCCTTCCAGCCAAAAGAAGCCCAGGAGGAGCAGCCCAAGCACCCACCAGCCAGCTATAAAGGTGGCTTTGTCACGTATTGCCGCAGCCGGGGCTTCTAGCTGCGAAAGGTCGTAATTCTTTGGAATGTCCTTGCGGAAGAAGACAACGAGCGCCAAAAGCGTAGCGACTAGCGCGGCCAGGTCGACCGGGACCATGACGCCGGCATACTGCGCAAAACCGAGCTTGAAGTAGTCCGCCGAAACAATGTTGACCAGGTTCGATACCACCAACGGCAAGCTGGCTGTGTCAGCGATGAAGCCCGCCGACATGACGAACGCTAGGGTCGCTTGCGGCGAGAACCGCAGCGCCTGAAGCATGGCAATGACGATGGGCGTCAGGATCAGTGCGGCACCGTCGTTGGCAAAGATCGCCGATACAGTGGCGCCCAGCAGCACCAACAATACGAACAGGCGCTGGCCGTTACCTCTTCCCCAGCGAGCCACATGAAGCGCCGCCCATTCAAAAAAACCAGCCTTGTCCAGCAGCAGACTGATGATGATGATGGAAATGAAGGTCGCAGTAGCATTCCAGACGATGTGCCACACCGTTGGAATATCAGCCCAATGGATTACGCCCAAGGACAACGCCACGACTGCGCCCCCGCAAGCGCTCCAACCGATGCCCAGACCCCGGGGCTGCCAAATGACCAGCACCAATGTAATCAGGAAAATGAAAAACGCTACCAGCATGCTTACTCCGCCTCAAGTAGCAGCAGCTGATGGTGGACAGCATGCACTAACTGGAGAGCAGGGATTGCCACCGCAGCAGTTCTCGGTGAGAAAGCCGAGAACCTCGTTCATGACGTCGTAATTGGCCGCATAGATGACGAAACGCCCCTCCTGCCGCGACGTCACCAGGCCTGCGTGTGACAGCTCCTTCATGTGAAAGGACAGCGAAGATGGTGCGATGTCAAGCGCCTCGCCAATCTTGCTCGCTGCACAGCCGTCCGGCCCGACCTGAACCAGATGGCGAAAGATGCCCAGACGGGACTCTTGGGCCAACGCGCTAAGCGCGGCGATAACGGATTTTGTTTCCATGGCCTGCCTCATTAATTCGATATTTCAATTATTATTGAAATGACAGGCCTGTGCAATAAAATTTCCCGCACCAAGCCAATATGCGCTGCTGTAAAAATCTGCCACTCAGGCCTGTGGAAGACGCACGCGGAGATCAAACGCTGCTTGTTTACCTTCGTGACAATGCCCGAGATTATTGATGCCCACCGCATCACCGGAGAAGATTGCTTTCTTGTTCGGATCCTGGTTGAAGAGATGGCGCAGCTGGAAGCCGCTATCGACACCTTGGTAAAGTTTGGGCCTGTTACTACTTCAGTAATTTTGGCAAGTTACCCATCGAAAGCTATCGTTTCGAGAACTTGAATCTCATTTATCATCGGGTCTGTGATAACTATGATCCGAGTCCCCAGCAGATCTTCGTCTACACTCTTGAGATATTCTATTCGGCCAAAAAAAGTTGTTCCGCAACGGAGAAAAAATGCTTGAATTACGACCCAGCTGTGAATGCTGCGATAAAGACCTCCCGCCAGAATCGACTGAGGCAAGGATTTGTTCCTTCGAGTGCACCTTCTGTACTGATTGCACTATCGATATATTGAAAGGCAGTTGCCCTAATTGCGGCGGCGAACTGGTCGCACGTCCTCGAAGGCCCGTGGAAAAGCTCGTGAATAGTCCGGCAACGACTGAGCGAGTGTTCAAGCAAGGCGGTTGTAAAGGGAGTGCTTAAAGGTACGCGACAAGCCGCACTGCGTAGATTCTGGACGGCTGTGACCGTTCCCACCACGGCAACCTGCTATGCAGATGGATTCCGACAGTAGATCTGTGCCAAACGGCGCAACATTACGGAGCAGGCCTTTTACCGCTGCAGAAATAAGTTTTGCGGTATAGATGTCTCGCGTGCGTGGTGACTCAGAAATCTAGAATCCGAAAACGACAAGCTTAAACGCTTGGTAACCGAGCAGTTGCTGCTAATGGCTTGAAGTGGGCAAACCGAAAAATGATGGCCACCGCGGTCGGCACGAAGCGTTAGATGGCCTTACGTGACGGGAGCTATCGCAGCACAAGGCATGTCGTTATTTGGACTTGAGCCGACGGGTGGCGGGAGAACAACACAGGCACTAGCTCGAAATGCACTGACATCAACATTACCGCAGGAACAGCTACCAAAATTAAAGTCGCTAGTAACTATAAAAACGATAAGGCTCTCACCAGTACTCAGTCACAACTACATTTGAGCTGGCATCTTGTAGAGCAGCCATCCGCATAACAGCGCGAGCGCAAAAGCCAAAGCTCGCAGCGCGATTACCTCCCTTTGAGCACGTCCGAAAGATGCTCCCTTTTCAATGCAAGCCGGACATCCAAGTTGGTGTTGCATTCTTTCACCGTGTGCTTTCACCACCTCTGGTACCGCAACCGGACTTGCTTTGGCAGCACCAGCCGAAATCCATTCCTCTAGCGTTTCTTTCACGGTCGAATAATGCTCAATCGGGAGCTCGCGGAAATATCGAATTCCAAAGTCTTTCATAAAGACCTTATAAATTTCGACTTCCTTTTCACCGGAAATAGCAGACCATTCTTTCACCAATACGTTGATTCTTTTCCGCTGGAATTCAGTGATCCTTTGGGGATCTTCCACGTCTATTACTTCACTCGAATCCCGAGTGCCAATGGTCGTTGGGCCGCTGATATTATGCACATTCCCATTGATGAGCTGAGAAACGTTTCCCCGAATATTAATTTTTCCTACCATTACCACCCTACTCGCTAAAAATAACCCGTAACGCAGCCATCTATCACATAGAAGAGGCACTGCTCAATTTCATGACTTCTTCTTGGACGTGGCTTTGACCATTTGAGGACCAACGACCTTTTTAAAGATCTCGCCGTGAATTTGTTGACCGACGCCGCCGTGAATGGTTATGTTCGCTCGGCCTTTTGGTGCGGGCGCGGGTGTATCTGTATCGCTCGCTCCTTCGATCACGCCAAGAACTCGAGCCTTAGCGCGCAAATCAAGTTTGCGATAGCCTGCCAGTAACTCCCTCTCATCTTCCGTCAGGCTATCTGAGGACGGCGAGCCATAGAGGACGTAGTGAACATCTACCCCGATTTCAGAAATCGCCAAAAGATATTCGGCGGTAGGAGATCGCTTGTCTTGCTCATAGTTAATCTGGGTATTTTTCTCGACCTTGCCAACCAAGGCAAAGTCGGGCTGCGTCATACCCAAACGCTTTCTTTCTTCTTTTAACCGCTGGCCGAAAGTCATCAAATTTCTACACTTATGATTGCAAAGTAAAAATATTTGTACTAAAGTGCCGTCATTGCTAAGTGACGTGTACAACCAATTATCCCATATGCCTACTCTCTCCAAGCACGTATCCCGCCCCCATACCGATACTTCGGTGGCCGTTACCTTCCGCCTTGAAGCTGATGAAGAGCAAAGACTGGCTGAGCTGGCACGCCAGGATTTGCGCACGCGCTCTTCGTTTGTGCGCCTGCTGATCTTGCGCGGCATGGCCGCCTACGACAAAGACGTCAAAGCCGGACGGGCTTGAGCATCGGAGACCGCCATGTACGATGATCCCCGCAAAATCCGTCACCGCCGCATCGTAGT
>Ga0207695_10002950_pt1 | contig 24552 bp, 19 predicted proteins | sample KBSC54metaG_FD_184354 | JGI IMG/M metagenome (GOLD analysis project Ga0207695, IMG submission 184354) | Corn rhizosphere microbial communities from Kellogg Biological Station, Michigan, USA - KBS C5-4 metaG (SPAdes) (version 2) | ecosystem: Host-associated > Plants > Roots > Rhizosphere > Soil...
CCTTCTGGGTCGCGAGCATCGCCGCGTCGGTCCAGGTGTTCGTGACATCCGGTACTTGCGAATCAGACGTGTAACCGTCGCGAATGGTGAGGAGGTTACCAACATCATCATAGGTGGATTTGGTGATGAGGTCGGTGTTGGTGCTGGTCTGGGCGCAGGCATCCGATTGCGAGATCCAAGTGCTGGAATTATTGCGAGCGGCCTTGCACTGGAGCATGCCTTCTGGCGTGTATTTATATTGGATGACGCCGCCAATCGTGCCGGTGTTATCATAGAGCGTGTCCTGAATCTTCAAACCCTGCACGTTGTAGCTTGCCTGAGACTTCTGGAGCACCGTCATCGACGACAGGGCCGCGCTAGACTGCGCGGTCGCGGTGCCGGTGCTAGTTGTATCGACTAAACCGGCGGCGGTGTAGCTGACCTTGACTGCGCGCATCGGCTGACCGTTACCGGGCGCCGAGCCTATGGTGCCGGTGAGGCGCCGGTCATTATCGTAATAAAAAGCTGTTGTGTCGGCGGTCCCAGAAAGCGGACCGTCGGTGGTCGCAATATCGCCCAACGGTGTATAGGTCATCGTGCTGGTCGCGGTTAGAACGCCATCGCCGCTTCCCTTGCTGATCGTTGTTGGGTTGGAATTGGTATCGTAACCCATCGTCGTCTTGACCTCATCGGCGGTGCCCGAGCAACTCGCCGTCGTCTGGCACGCTGACGTGGCGGTCAGCAGATAGACCCCATTGGTCAGCGTGTAGGTGTAACGGGTCTGCGGCCGGATCCCGTTCGAGGCTGCAGGAAGGGTGATGGTGGCAAGGCCGCCGCTATTGGGATCGTAGGTGTAATTCGTCGTATTCCCCCGTGCGTCAGTCGTGCTCGTCGGCTGGTTGCAGGTCTTTGTGTTGCACCCGGAACTTGGATACACCGATGACGTGGTTATCGGGTTCGCGTTGTTCGTGTCAGTCGTCACGGTTTGCGTGACGTTGCCATTGCCATCATAGGTGTAAGTCGTCTTCACGCCGTTGTGCGTGATAGTCGAAGGCCGCTGATAGCTGTCGTAGCTAAGACTGGTGACATCCCCAGTGGCTTCGTTGCCAGGAATAAGGGCGTCGGTAGTGATCAGGCCCGTTGTTGTGTCCCATGCAACAGTGCGGATCTGACGCACCGGATCTGAGCTCGAGCCATTCCCGGTGTAGACGGCAGTGACTCCGGCAGGAGGGCTGGGATAACTATAACTCCAGACACCGTTTCCATCGGTAACGGAAGTGACGCGCCCATCAACGTCTTCCTGATAAGTGACGATTTCGTTTTGAGTCGACGTGATCGGTATCGTCTCCGTTACAGTGGCTGTGCCATCCGCGTGGGTCGTAGTTGCCCACTTTGTCATCGGATTTCCGTTGATCGTCGCTGCAACGTTATCGATCGTCGGCCAACTATTTGCATAGGTGCAACTGACCGCGAGAGCCCCGCAGGATGGCTCATAGGCCATGTTAAATAGGACCATGTTGGTTATTTGTTGATAGGGGTAGGTACCGGTGTAGGTTGGCCGGTACTGATAGCCCAAGTTGCTGGTGACCGATCGCAATGTCGGCGGAGAAGTACTCGTGTCGTAATTCCAGGTGAGCTTTTCGCCAGCGGGATAAGTTAGCGAAACGGGCCAAGAAATCCCGGAAATGCCAAGCACGAACACAGTGCCGTTCGAACTCGTGAAAGTGTACTGGCTATTTGAAGAATTATAGGAGAGCGTCGCGCCGTTCACTTGGTTATTGGTGAACGTACCGCTACCCAACGCTCCGTTAAGAGTGAAAGAAGTCGTCGAGCCCGCAATATAGACTGAATACGTAGACCCGTTGATAGCAAGGCCGGAGTTGAGTGGACTGCCGACTCTGTTGCTGTTCGATATTATAACATTTAAGCTTCCTGGCCCACCCGGACCAATACTGATTGAGCCCCAGTTCTGCGCAGCAATATTCCGCGTGACAAGATCCACGTTAAATTGGTCGACTGTCGAATGGACCGGCGGCACATCGATGGGAGGAGCGTACCCGCCCGCCGCCTGTGCGTAAGCCGTCCCGCTGAGCGCAGTTGTTGCCAACGCCGCGCCGATCGTCAGGTGCTTCTTCTTAGTCTTATGCATGTTCGGCTTGCCCCCTGAGGCAGATGTTTTGTGTTGAGTGCGAGCTGCACGGGTTCGCCTGCGAGCGGCTCATCCGACTGTTCCGGTGATGGTGCCTGCGCCGCTTGCGGTGCAGCCCGTGCTGTTTTTGCGGACCGCGTAGCCGGCGGTGCCGGGGCTGCCGATGCCCGTCTGGCCGCCGCCATGTCCTCCGGCAGTCGCGTAAGTGCCACCACTGCCACCGTTGCCACCACTGCCTGTGCCGCCTGCGCCGCCCCCTGACGTCGTGCCCGCTGCACCGGGTGATCCGCTTGAGCCCGACTTATTGCCTCCGCCAGTGCCGCCCGCACCGTTCGGAGCACCGCCGCCGCCGCCGCCGCCGCCATTGATGCCGCCGCCCGGGGGACCCGGAAAGCTAACGTAACCACCGCCAGCACCGCCGCCACCGCCGGCCTGGACAGTGCCCCCACTGTTGACGGTAATCGTAATCGGCGCATTGCAGACAATCGCGTCGCCGCCAGCTCCGCCATTGGTCCCATTAATGGAAGTGCTGCCGGTCCAGCCGCCGCCGTTCCCACCAATGCCTCCGCCGCCGCGGACGATACCATTGACCTGCAGGGCCAGCGTCACGCCTGCCGGCCAGCTGCCCGTGTCAATGCCGCTATAGGTTCCGGAAAAGCCGGTGACCGTAACGCCGCTTCCGACCACGAACGTAAAATTGGCGCTGCTCGAGCCGGTGTAGCCATTGGCATCGGCAATGGTGCGAAGGTTCTCGCTGGTCCCGGTTGCGAGCTGGATTGTGGTGGTGCCGCTCGTATCGATATTGTTGATCGTGCCGGTGCCCTGAGCAGTCGAGATCGTCGCGCTGCCGCTGGGACTCGAGAGGTTGAGCTTCATCGTCAGCGCGCTGGTGACGATGTGATCGTCGATCGTTGCGACCGTCACAGCCTGTGACGCAGTTCCCGAAGCGAAGCTCAGCGTCCCTGACTTGGCGGTGTAGTTGGTGCCAGACACCGCCGTGCCGTTGGCAGTCGCATAATTGACGGTGCACGTATCGCTGGTCGTGCCGCTCTTCGTTACGGTGAAGCCAAGGTTGCCGCCCTCGTTGGCAGAAGCATTCCCGATCGCAAAGCTCACGCCGACACAGGTCGGCGGCGGCGCAACGCCGGAGACCGTGACGTTGGTGCGGTTGTCAGCATTGTCATAGGTGTAACTGGCGTTGACGCCGGCATTCGGACCGGTTGAACCGTGATTTACGGTCACCAGTCGGCCTTTGTTGTCGTAGGTAAAGGTGACCGTTTCTTGCGCCGCCGCGGGCGCAAGTGCGATGAGGGCCGATGCCGCGAGCACAAAGCCGCGCAATCGACTATGTGTCACAGAAGAACGCGATTGTACCTGAGTGCGCGAGCCGCACGAATAGCGGCCACGACGCGCAATGAATGCACGCATGCTCGACCTCGCCTAAGTTGCGAGTCCGCAATTCAGCGATCACGTTGCGGGTCACCCCACAACGGACCGAGCTACCGTTGCTTTACAGAACCCCCTGCAAATCGCAGCGTATATCAGTTTTCGTGCTGCGCAAGCACTTTCTATGGATTAAAATCTACTTTACAGAGCAACAACTTAGCGCTCGTATCCGCGTCAGAGCCCGCAGCTTTCGTCGGGCGACTCGGCGCGACGTGCTGTCAACTTGCAGCTTGCGCAATTGGATTATGGCGCGCCTGTTTTTGACAGTGCAGCCTGGCCCGGCTCTCCCACGAATGAAGCGCACGAACCGCTCAGCCGATCCTACCTTCCCAACCCGCGCCCTCGTCCCCAATCGAATCCGATGCTGGCGGCGAGCTCGCGCCGTAGTTCACGGCCCATTTCGAAGTTGATCCCGAGCTGGCTCTTGCGTTGGGCGAGGATTGATTCGAGCTGGGGATCGCGCTCAAGGCTTTTGGCCATCGCGCCCATGCTGTCGCGGATGCGGCGCTCGGCGCCGATGTCGCCCGAGCGGTAGGCGGCGGTCATCTGCCGGTCGAGTTGCTTCCAGCGCTGAACGAACCTGTCGGCGCGCAGGTCGGGGTTAGTGCGCAGCTGTGTTTCGAGCTGCATCGCCTGGACGGCTCGCCGGAGCCGCCCGCCGGCCGCTTCATGCGCGAGCACTTGATCGCCCTTGTAGGCATTTTCGATGTCGAGCGCTGCCTGCGGCCGGATCGCGTCCAGCCCGCGCCGCGCCTGCCGAAGCTCATTCACCTGTTCGGGCGAGGCAGTCTGGCCCTGCTCCCGCGCTTTGAAGATCGCCGACACGGCGCGAGCGTGGCGCTCGAATGTCCGGCGCCGGCTTAGGCGGAGCTCCGCTTCTGCCGACCCATGGTCCGCGCGATCCGGGAACCGGATCTCGCGCCGCCCGGCGAACGCTCGTGCTGCGTCCCGGTCACTGCCCCGCACATAATCCGAGGCCATGTCCTTGGTCCGCTCGCGTGACAGTGTGCGCACGAGGCTGCTACGATCAGCGAAGTCGTCGCTGCTGTAGTGAACCTCAACCCCGTCGCGGTGCCGCGACAGCGCGACATAGGCGCTATGCCGGTCCATGCCGGGCGTCGCGAGTACATGCGCCCGATCCACGGTCACGCCCTGCGCCTTGTGGATCGTGGCCGCATAACCGTGATCGATGTGGGCATAATCCTTGAGATCGAAGGCCACTGACCTGCCGTCGTCGAGGGTCACCGCCATGCGAGCAGCGGAGACGCTTTCGATCCGGCCAAGCGATCCGTTCTTCACACCAAGCCCGCGCTCATTCTTCAAAAACATGATCCGGTCGCCGACGGCAAACTCCCGCTGGCCGCGGGCTGTACTCACCGTCACGTTATCGCCAAGCTCGCCGGAAATGCGCAGCCGGGCACGCGCCAGAGCATTCAAGTCGCGGACCTCGGCATTGGTATGGGTAAGGATGATCCGGCTTTTCTCCGGCTCGGCCTGGCGCGCACGGTCCCAGCCGTCCACCAGCTCAGAGTGTGCCTGCTCGCGCGTATCGGCCATGTGCACCATGCCGCGCTGCTCGTAGGCGTCGATCGCCTCACCCGACCGGCCGGTGGCGAGCTTCCGTGTCGCCTGGCGCTGCCAGTCCTCTCGCTGCCGGCGAACCTCGGTGATCTCGATCGCGCCGTGACGCTCGGCGATCGAGCGGAACGCGGCGCCCGCCTCGATCGCCTGCAACTGCTCGGGATCGCCGACCAGTACGACTTTGGCTCCGCGCTTTTCAGCTTCGGAGATGATCCGCTCCATCTGGCGGGTACCGATCATGCCGGCTTCATCGATCACCAGCACATGCCGATCGGTCAGGAGCTCGCGTCCTTGCGCCCATTGATGTTCAAGGCTGGCGATGGTGCGCGAGGCGATGCCCGACCCCGCTTCCAGATTCTCGGCGGCGATACCGGAGAGGGCGGCGCCCTGGACCTGGCAGCGAGCGCTCTCCCAGGCTTCCCGCGCGACTCCCAGCAGAGCAGATTTCCCGGTTCCGGCATAACCAATCACCGCGGCAAGATCGCCGCCGCGGGTGACGTGTCGAAGCGCTATCTGTTGTTCTTCTCCCAAAACCAATCCGCGCATTCCGGCGGCGGCGACCGCAGAATCGTGCGCCGCCGGCGGAATGCTGTGCGCTGCGCGTCCCGCCAGTGCCGTTGCCGTGCGCTCAAGACGCGCCTCGACCTGGATCATCTCGCGGCTGGTGAACCGCTCCTCACCGCGGCCGTCCTTGCCAAGCGCGACCAGCTCGGGCAACGAACGCACTGCGCTCATCGCGCGCTCGAACTGCTTCATTCCGTCGCTGTGGCGGTGGATGAAGCGGGCGAGGTCGCGGATCGTGAAGGTCGCCTGGCCCTGGGTGATCGCTTCCAGCGCGATCGTCGGCCGGGCGATGATCTTCTCGCCGTTCTCGCGTGCGATTGCGAGCAGCTCGCTCACGCGCTCCGAGGCGAGCCCCTGCCCGGTCATTCGCGAAGCAGCGGGTCCGATCTTGTTCTGCGGCTCTAGCTCGATGCCCTGCGCTTCGAGGCTGCGGTGATCGATGCGAGCATCCACGTCGAGTTCGGCGAGACGCTGGTTCACATGATTGGCCCAGGCTTCGCGCCAGCGTTCCAATAGGTCGGTGCGGTTCCAGTCGCGCACCTTTGCGCCGAACCCGTCGGCGTTCACCTCGCGCATCGTTAGCATAACATGCGCGTGCGGCTTGGGCTGACCGTCGGCACCGATATCCCAATGCACGTTGAGGTCGGCGACCATGCCGCGCGCGACGAACTCGCGAGGCACGAAGTCACGCGCCAGCGCGATGCCCTGCTCCTGCGTCAGCTCGCGCGGGATTGCGAACTCGACTTCGCGGGCAAGCTGCGCATCCTTGCGTACTTCCGCCGCTTCGACCGTGTTCCAGAGCGTGGCGCGATCGGCAAAATTTTCTGGCGCGTTCCCGGGAAGCATCACTTCGGAGTGAACGACGCCCGCTTTTTTGGTGAAGTCGTGATCACGGCCGAGCCGCTCATCGTGCAGCCGCGACGCGGAACGATAGGCGGCAGCTGCGAGCGCGCTCGATCCGGTCGCGCGGGAAATCACTTTTGCCGAGAAGTGGTAGATCGCCATTGTGCGGCGAGCGGGTACGCTTCAGGTCGTAGGCCTTACAGTACCTGTCTAGCGCACGTCGGTACGACGTATAAGCGCGCCCTCAAAAGACTTGGGTCTTTCTCGGGACTCGGATTTCCCAGGAAATCTCATGTCATTGCCGCTGATTGGCTGCCTCGATAACTGGGCCGTCCTCACGTCGCAACCGAGGACGATCCATGCGCAAACCCCGTGACTTTGATTCGGAACTCAAAGCGCTCGACGAGAAGGCCAAGCTGCTTAAGGAGCGCCACATACGCCAGCTGGGCGAACTGGCGATGGCGACCGGCGCCAATGCGCTCGACATCGAAGTGCTTGCCGGCGCGCTGCTCGATGCCACGAACCGTGACGATCTCACGATCCGGGAGGATTGGCGCAAGCGCGGCGCCGCTTTCTTTCGCTCGTCGGCGCGGAGCAATGCGCGCGGTACTCGGAGCCATGCACATGGCGCTCGGCCGCGCGACGGCGGCGCGCAACCGGCTGTTGGCGAAACGGGCGCATCATGACGCACGCGAATGGCAGGTGAAGCGCCGGACAAGAACGCGTCACTTGATCGAGCTCGGCGGCCTTGTCGCCAAAGCCGGTCTGGTCGAATTGACCGACGACGATCGCGCAGTGCTGTACGGTGCGTTTCTCGCCACAGCGATTATGCTTCGAAGCGACCAACGCGAGGAAGCGCTCGTCCAGTGGCGCCGGCGCGGCAGGCGCGCATTCGAGGCCGAGGCACAAGCGAATGATTAGCCGAACAGAAGTTCGTAAGCCCACGCGAGCCAATCGAGCACGCGGCGCCGGGCCGGCCTTCGCTCGGGCGGCAACCGCGGCGCGAGTTGTCGATCCTGTTCCCGCGCGCGAGCGGCCGCCCACGTATTGCGGTATGGACGCAAGGCGCGCCGAATTCGGCCGGGCAGCCTTGGCCGTTTGTCCATTGCGAGGTCCATTGCAAGCAAAGCATCGCTCATTCGGACCGTCACCTCATCCACGCTAATGCCGCATCGCCAACCGATCTCGACATACGGAAAATGATCTCGACAGTTGAGCAGGAATACCGTGCGCGTGAGAGAAGGAAGCGTTTCGAGCGCCGCGATGAGTTGACGCTCGTCCGATGTGCGAACCGCCCTCACCGTTGGGAATGGCCGGTCACGTCGCGCACCCGCTCCAGCAACGCTCGCGTGAGGTGCCGAATTTGCGCGGCCGTGAACGGGCCGTCGTCACAGCCCCGCTCCCGCATCATCGGATTCCGCCAATTGCCGTAGGGCGTAAGGATCGCCGCGAGCAGGCTCGTGTCAGCATCGTTGCAATGGAAGCCGGTGGCGTTTGCGTAGGCGAGCGATTTCGCCACCTTGAGCCCGATATAGCGGGCGCACCATCGATCGTCGAAGCCGACGTCGAGCAGGTGCGCGCTGATCCCCAACTGCATGACGATGCCGGTGTGATAGAGAAGGTCTGAGCGGTCTCGAACCAAGCCGTTCTCAATGCTGACGAAAAAGCTCTCGGCATTGTGATAGCGAAACTCGCTGAGGCTCCGCCCTTCTTTGGTTCTCCGCAGGATCGCCGGCACGTCATTCCATTCTTCATAGAGTGCGGTGAGCGTGCTCGCCCACGGCGAAGCGGATGTGGCGACCGCAACGGTCGGCGCGGCAGTGATCAAGCCGAGCAGCGCCCTGCGCGAAGTAGCGGAGTGGATCTCAACCATCTGCGCCTCCCAATAAGCGAATCGCTGCCTACGACCGGCACGCGACCGCAGAGGTCGCGTGCCGCGGTATGGCAGCTGATCAATCGAGTATACGCTATCGTTTACAGTATAAACGACATCGTGTATAGGCTGAAAGAGGGCGCAAACGACGATAGCCTTGGAGATTGTTTCGGTGGCGGATAGTCACGAGATGATGGGACGCCCGCCGCTTGGAATGAAGCCGACAACGGTCAGGCTGCCGGCCGAGACGATCCGGCGCATCGAGGCGCTGGTGGGCAATCGCCGCATAGCGGTGTTCATTCGTGAAGCTGTCGAAAACGAACTGCGCCGCCGCGAAAACTCCGACACCTAGAGACAAAAGACCATCCGCTCGTCATGACTCTATGGGGCCTGGTGGGGCCTCTCCGGTGCTGTCGGGCGCATCTCGGACTCCGCGCCCTTGCGGGCGTTCGATGACATCTCAATTCTTGTCGCAGGGGAGCCAATTGGTCGCTGCGATAGGATGTTCATCATGTCCAATGCCCCGGATCGAATTCTCCGCCTCGATACTGTGCTCGATCGGACAGGCCTCAGTCGCTCGACCCTTTATCGCAAAATTCAGACTGGCAGTTTTCCGCGGCAGGTGAAGATTGCCGCACGCTGCGCCGGATGGCGGGAGTCGGCGGTCAATGTCTGGCTGCGCAATCCGATGTTCTACAGCGTCGAGGATCATCAGGAGGGGTGATCTCGGCCGCCATCATGGCGGCACTTTAACTGGCGCTCATCACGAATGCTGCCCATTCTGCCATTAGAGCGCGGCGCTTTTCGAAGAAGTCGGTGCGCCGATAAGCCGCCTCGACCGCGTTCGGGATGCGATGCGCCAGCGCCTTGTCCGCGACTTCTTTCGGAAATTCGGTCTGTTCGGCGGTCCAGTCGGTGAAGCTGCTGCGAAAACCATGAACAGTGACGCCGGTGATATTCATGTCGCGGATGGCCTTCATCATCGTCACATCGCTGATCGCCTTCCCCTTGAGCCCGACAAACACGAGCTGCTCTGGATCGAGCTTGCCGTCGAGCGCGATCCGCTCGTCACGCAAGCGCCGCATCAGCGCCAGCGCGGGCGGCGACAGCGGTACGACGTGCGGCTGCTTCATCTTCATGCGACTTCCGGGAATGGACCAGGTTGCCGCCTCCAGGTCGAACTCGCCCCACGTTGCAAAGCGGGTTTCGTTAGAGCGAACTGCGGTCAGCACAGTGAGCTTCAATGCATCGCGTCCGACGCTGTTTTCGAGCGCGGCCAGCCTCTTCATGAATGCCGGCACCTTCCCGTAAGGCATTGCTGCAAGGTGCGTGACCTGATGCTTCTGACGCGGGAGGCCGCGGGTCACGGACCTGAGCGATATCTCCTCGGGCACAAATCCTTTGATATGTGCATAATCGAGCGTCGTGCCGATGCGCTGCAGGATCCGACGGGCCGTCTCGGGGATCGTCAGCCAGATCGGCTCCAGCACGCTCAGCACGGCGGCGCTATCGACCGCGTCGATCCGCCTCTTGCCGATAATCGGGAACACATGATTTTCGAGGCTCGGCATCCATGACGGATGCTCGCCGTTCTTCCACCCACCCTTCATTGCTTCATAGCAGGCGCGGGCAACGGTTTCGAAGTTCGGGCCGGACTTGCGGCGTAATCCCAGTCCCTTGACGGGATCGAGCCCGTTTCGGATCATGCGCCGATAATCGGCGACCGCGATCCGCGCTTCCGCCAGCGATACTTCGGTCGCGGAGCCGAGGCCGAAGTCGCGACGGCGCCCTCGATGCTGCACCCGCAGTATCCAGGAGCGCGAGCCGGTGTCGCGGACGACGAGATAGAGCCCGTGCACATCTGCATGGCGACCGGGCGGAGCGTGGCGGACCTTGAGCGCGGTGAGCGGCATAAAGTAACCTTCGCAGCCCCACATTTAGTCCCACATTTTGTGCCGGATTTAGCGAACATTGGCGGGACGAACCGGTACACATGCTCACTACCCAATCCAGCAATATCAATAGCTTGAGACGTGGTGGGTTGTTTTCGTACGAGGGTCACCTATCCGTAGGGGTCACCACGGATAGGCAGTCCGGGGGAGTGCCGTCATTCGCGGTGACAAGATGCGACTTGCCTGAGGGTATGGCGGGGGTTCCGGCATGATCACTGGCGTGCTGATCGGGGCCTATCAGGAGAACGACTCCGGCGGCCTGTGCGCGCTCCTGCCGCTCTCCGGCCGAACTCTGCTCGAATATCAGGCGCGCTGCGCCGCCGCGGCCGGTGCATCCCCGATTGTCGTCCTCGTCGACCAGATCCCGATTGCCCTGAACGAGGCGCTGGAGCGGCTCCAGCAGGAGGGCATATCTGCGGCTGCCGTTACCGATTCCAACGACGCCGCCAATCGCTTCGGGGTCGGCGACAGGGTGCTGCTGATTGGCGACGGGATCGCGCCCCCGGCCGATCTGCTGGTCTCGCTGATCGAGGAGGAGGAGCCGGCGATCGTCACCGTTCCGGACGACGAGGAGCACCAGCAGTTCGAGCGGATCGATGCCGCCAGCCGCTGGTCCGGAGTCGCCCTCGCCGACGCTCAGACGCTCGGAGCGACCGCGGCCATGCTCGGCGATTGGGATCTGCAGTCGACCCTGCTCCGGCGGATGCTTCAATGGGGCGCGAGGCTTCTGCCGATCGAAGAGGGGCAGGCCGAGCCGGTGCTTGCGGTGCGCGAGGAGGATCTTTCGGCGCTCGAGCGGCAGCTGATCGTCGCTTCGCGGGGCACACGGAGCGATTGGGCCAGCCGCTATTTGCTTCCGCTGGTCGAGGAATCCGCGACCGAGGCGCTGCTCAAATCGACGATCGCTCCACAGCGGCTGATAGAAGCCGCGCTGATGCTCACCATCCTTGCCGCCCTCGCATTTTTTGAGGGCTGGCTGTGGCCGGCTCTTGGGTTGCTTATCGTTACGACGCCGCTGGACCTGATTGCCAGGCGACTCGCGAATCTGCGGCTGAAGCCGTTGCCGGCGCGGTCACGAACGCCCGCACTTCTGTGGCCGGCGGCTGGGCTCGCGCTTCTCGCGCTCGGCTTGTGGCAGGCGGGACATGGCGGCGGGTGGGGCGCCTTTTACGCGGCGATCGCCTGCTCGGCTTTTGCCGAAGCCGGGCGCATCGAACGGATAATTCCGGAGATTCCGGGCGAAATCTGGCTATTCTCGCGCCGCAACGCGATCTTCGCAACTCTCCCGTTCGCTGTCTTTGGGGCGTGGACCGTAGCGGTCGTTTTCCTGTCGCTATACGCCGGGGCGAGCTTCTTCGTTGTTCAATTCCTTAACCATTCCATTCGTCGCAGTTGACCCGGTGTTAACGCTAAATCGATAATGCGAACACGATGGCGCCCGTTGAATGGCCGATCGCTGCCTCGTCGCCGGACGAGCAAGCCGCTGCCGCGCATTGCGCGGGCGGTGACCGCTTGGCCTGCGTCCGCGCCGATTTCTTCCTCAGTCCCGACCAGCGGCTGACCGAGCAGGAACGCGCGTTGATGACGGCCATGCTGGTCGACCTGGTCGGCATTGTTGCCGATGAAATCCGTGCGGCTGCGTCAATCGCCGAAGCGCCCCGAGTAACGAATGGCGAGTTGTTCGATCAGTTAAGGTCTGCCGGGCAGCTGGACATCCCCGAACTGGTTTCGGTGCTGCTCCGCCGTGCGGAAGAGGAACGCATTGCGGCCGCGCTCCGCTCGCCAGGCGGCCCCGCTAGGTCGCGTTTCCTGCATCCGCTCGCTGCAGACGAAAATTCGGCGGTCGCGGCCGGCGCGATGGCGTTGGTGCTCGGGAGAAGCCGTCGCCACGACCGTTACGGAAACCCGCGGGTCCAGCTCGACGACGTCCCCGCGGAAGCGGCCTTCAAGCTCAGCTATTCGGTGGCCGCCGCAGTGGCGCTTCAGGGCAGCTCGGACCGTCTCGCCGGCGAGGGCGCCGCTGCGGTGCTTGCCCAGCATGACGAGAGCAAGCGAATCGAGGCACTGACGTTCGGCCTGGTTCACGCGCTCGATAACGCGGGCAGGCTGAGTGAGACTGTGCTGCTTGCGGCTGCGAATGATGCCGAAGTCGCAATTCTGGTAGAGGGCCTCGCCCGCCGCGCCGGAATCGACTTCGCCACGGCATGGACTCACCTTCGGGGCACCGGACGATTTGGGCTGTTGCTGCGGATGGCCGGAGCTTCGCGGCATTTCGCTGCCGAATTGGCGGCTTGCTTCGGTGACTTGCTTCCCGGCGGGGCAGCGGCCGAGATCGAGCGCTTTGATAGCCTGGATGAGGACCAGGTGGACCGCACCCGCAAATGGCTGCGGCTCGATCCGCATTACCGCACCGCGCTCACCGCTTTGGGCGGACGCGATGGTTAGCCTTCCGTCCGATCCCATGTCTGTGCTGGGCCGGGTTGATGGCGCGGGCCGGCTTGTCGCCGCCGATCCGAAGCTGGAACGGCTTCAGGCGGAGGCCGGGTCACGGCTCGGAGCACCGCTTGCGCTCCCTCAACTGGCCGCCATAGCCCGGACGGCCCATCGCCTGGGCGTGCCGGTTTCGAGACGCGCGGTGGCCGCGGGGCGTAATCAGGACATCGACATGTGGGTTCGCGCCACACCCGACGGCGATGAGGTCGAACTGGTCATCGAACAGTGGAATCCTCGTCCGTCATCGCTCCAGCGCCTTTCGGCTACAGAGGAAATGGAAGCCGTTCTCCCGGGCGAATCGCGACGCTGGGCGGTGGACGAAGAGCTGCGTTTGACGAGGATCAGTGCCTCATTGGCCGAAGCGGCGGGCATCGATCCCTCCGAGGCGGCCGGCCATCCGCTGACGAAGCTGTTCCGGCTCGAGGAGAGCGAAGACGGCGGCATGCCCCTGCTTGCAGCCCTCTCCGCTCGGTCCGCCTTTTGTGGACAAAGAGCGCGGCCAAGAAACGCCGAATCCACACTAATCCTGGACGGGGAGCCAGTCACTGGCCCCAATGGCGATTTCGCCGGCTTTGAAGGCTCGGCCAATGCTCCTGAAGCCGTTCTGCCGAAGCCTTCCGGAGCAATCGTCGACGCTCAGCTCGAACAGGTGCTCCGATCGCCGCTGGACCGGATCATCGATAACGCCACGAGGATCGCCGAACGGACCGACGGACCGCTGCGCAGCGAATATGCGGTTTATGCCGCCGATATTTCCGCCGCCGCCCATCACCTGCTGTCGATCGTGCATTCGATGGGCCACGAGCAGGATTCAGGCCAGGCGGTGATCGACCTCGTCGAACTCACCAACGAAGCCGTCGGCCTTATCGAATCCGCCGCCACGGAGCGGGATATCGCGATCGCAATCGAGCCAACCCAGTCGTGCATTGCCCGTGGCGAACCGCGCGGAGTGATCCAGATCCTGGTGAACCTGATCGGCAATGCCGTCCGCCACTCGCCGAATGACTCGGCGGTCGCAATCTCCTTTGCAAAGGCAAACGGATCGGCGGTGGTGCACGTTTCCGACAACGGCCCGGGGATCGCCGCCGACGATCAGGAGCGCATCTTCGAGCGTTTCGAACAGGCAAACAATAACGGCCAAGGCACCGGCCTTGGCCTTGCGATCGCGCGCCGGCTTGCCCGGGCGATGGATGGCGACATCCAGCTGAAGAGCGAACCCGGCCACGGCTCTACGTTCAGCCTTGTTCTGCCGGCTTAGCATCGTTCACATAGATCACTGCCCACTGGTCCGAATAAATTTGCTGCCATCCCGGCATTTTGACGAGTTTGCTGGCAAGCGGATCGAGCGGCGAAATGATGACCCAGCGGATTCTCCAGCGCCTAACGGCGTCTCTGAAGGCAGCCACATCGCCCTCCATAATCCGGCGATGTTCGAACATGAAGGCGTCGCCATACATATCCCCTCGACCATCAATGAAAGGACGGATTCCGTCCAAAATCAGCGGACCGCCGAAGGAATAGCTGTTTAATACCGGCTGATTGCGCAGAGTTGCGGGAATGTGGGAGATCGCGGTGAGCGGATTGGACTCGCTGTCAGGCCGCGGAACCGCAACGCTCAAACGAAGAATGCAGATCGCCGCAACTCCGGCCCACAGCGCCGGATAGACGGGCGCTAAGCGTGAGCGGGGAGATTGTTGCACCGGTCCGAATCCCCGGATCAGAACAAGAGCTCCGACGATCGCTAATAGCGGTTGATGACGCACATGCCGTATCGCGAGGTAGGTGAGGACCGCAATCAGAAGCAGTCTCAGCAACGGAACCCGTTTTCGCGCGACTGTCAGAGCCGCCGCTCCGGTAACAAGCGCGGCGTCGAATGCCGGTGAATGGCGAAAATCGGTGGCCTGCCATTCGTCGATCAGCGGGAGCGATCGCATCGACCCGACCTGAAGCGGAAACAGCAGACCCTCGACACCGTGCGGCGTAGCGAGCGCCGCTGCGACTGACAGCAGCCCGAACAGACCCCAGTGTTTTACCTGTGTCGCTCGATCGTGCTCGTATACGAATGCTTCCAACGCGAAATAACAAACGAGCAACAGCCCCAGAAGAAAGCTGGCGTGAAGGTTCGCCCAGAGTCCCATCAACAGGGCAGCCGCCAGCGGCGGCGCGCGATGCCTGTCGCGCGCGCGCAAGAGAATGACCGTCCATAAAGCCAGAATTGGCCAGGTGAGAACATGCGGACGGGCGAGGGTGAACGGCATCAGCGCCATGGCAATGACGAGAAGGACCGCAACCAGCGGCAGCGGGTTGAGGCATTTCCGGCCATCGAGAGCCACAATGAAGAGCGTGCCTGCAACGCAAGCTCCGGTGATTAGCGCAAGCGCGCTCCAGCCGGCGGCCCGAAAAGCCAATGCCATTATGACCTCGGCAAACCATTCGTGCGCAACCCAGGGTTTGCCCGCAAATGTGAAACTGAAAGCGTCGGTAGAGGGAATCGACCGCTGATGAAGGATCAGCCGACCTGCGGCGAGATGCCAGCTGGTATCGCCATCATTGAATACGGCTGTGTTGAAGGCAATGGCGGCGAAGAACGCCAGGCAGACCAGTGCCGGAAGCGCGAAGGAGCGGTCCCCTGCCACCGGCCGCGTACTCGCGAAGCTTTCGAATTGTTTCATGTTCCCCGCACCACGGCGATGGTGCGGGATAGGAGTGAAGAAAAAGCTATCTCTTGTCCACAGGCACATATTCGCGCTGGGTCGCGCCGACGTAAAGCTGGCGCGGTCGTCCGATCTTCTGCTCGGGATCGGCGATCATCTCGTTCCACTGGGCAACCCAGCCGACGGTTCGGGCCAGCGCAAACAGCGCGGTGAACATTTCCGTCGGGAAGCCGATCGCGTTCAGGATTACGCCGGAGTAGAAGTCGACGTTCGGGTAAAGCTTTTTCTCGATGAAATAATCGTCGCTAAGCGCGATCCGCTCGAGTTCCTTGGCGACATCCAACACCGGGTCGGAGATGTTGAGCTCCTTCAGAACCTCGTCCGCTGTCGCCTTCATCACCTTCGCGCGCGGATCGAAATTCTTGTACACCCGGTGGCCGAAGCCCATCAGCCGGAAAGGATCGTCCTTGTCCTTGGCACGGGCGATGTACTTCGGGATGTTCTCCACTCGCCCGATCTCGCGAAGCATGTTGAGCGCTGCTTCATTCGCTCCGCCATGTGCCGGGCCCCAAAGGCAGGCGATTCCGGCGGCGATGCAGGCGAAAGGATTAGCCCCTGACGAGCCCGCAAGCCGGACCGTCGAAGTCGACGCGTTCTGCTCGTGATCGGCGTGGAGGATGAAGATGCGCCGCATCGCCCGCTCGATGATCGGGTTCACCATGTACGGTTCGGCGGGAACGCCGAAGGTCATGCGCAGGAAGTTGGCCGAATAGCTGAGGCTGTTGTCGGGATAGAGGAACGGCTGCCCGATCGTATATTTGTACGCCATCGCCGCGATCGTCGGCATCTTCGCGATCAGCCGGTGGGAAGCGATCATCCTTTGCTCGGGATCGGTGATGTCGGTGCTGTCGTGGTAAAAGGCCGAAAGCGCGCCGACGACTCCGCACATCACAGCCATCGGGTGGGCGTCACGGCGGAAGCCCCGGTAGAAGGTCATCAGCTGCTCGTGCAGCATCGTGTGACGCGAGATCGTGTGGGTGAACTCGTCGAGCTCCTCCCGCTTGGGAAGGTCGCCGTGCAGGAGGAGATAGGCGACCTCCATGAAGGTCGAATTCTCGGCCAGCTGCTCGATCGGATAGCCGCGGTAGAGAAGAATCCCCTTCTCGCCGTCGATATAGGTGATCGCGCTCTCGCAGCTCGCGGTTGATGTAAAGCCGGGATCGTAGGTGAACATCCCGGTCTGGCCGTACAGCTTGCGGATATCGACCACGTCCGGACCGACCGAACCCTCCAGCACTGGATATTCGAAATCCCCGCTTGCGATTTTAAGGGTGGCAGGCTCGGTCATTCCTTCGGCTCCAAAATCTGGTCTTCTATACGCGCTAGGCTCTCGTCTCGGCCCAACAGCAAGAGCACATCGAAAATTCCCGGAGACGTTGTTCGCCCGGTCAGGGCTGCCCGAAGCGGTTGGGCCAGCTTGCCGAGTTTGACGCCACTGGATTCCGCAGTCTCGCGGACCGCTCCCTCTAGCGATTCAGCGTCCCATTTCGCAAGTGCAGCAAGACGGGCGTGCGCGGACTTCAGAAGGTCGCGCGCTTCCGCGGTGAGAAGGGCGGCCGCGGCGGCGTCAGGAACGATCGGCCGCTTCTCGAACAGGAAGCGCGCGGCTTCGGCCAACTGATTGAGATCGTTCGCCCGCGGTTTCAGTTCCGGCATCGCGCGGAGGAGTAGCGCCTTCTGTTCGCTGCTCAGCTCCAGCTTTGGCGCCACTAACGCGACAAGCCGTTCATCGTCCGCCTCGCGGATGTAATGGCCGTTCAAATTCTCCAGCTTCTTGAAGTCGAAGCGCGACGGCGATTTGCCGACATGATCGAGATCGAACCAATCGATCGCCTGATCCCGGCTGATGATCTCGGCGTCCCTATGGCCCCAGCCGAGCCTCAGTAGATAATTAAAGACGGTCTCGGGAAGCATGCCCATCTCGTCGCGATAGGCATCGACCCCGAGCGCCCCATGCCGCTTCGAGAGCTTGGCTCCATCCTGCCCATGGATCAGCGGCACATGCGCGTAGACCGGCTCCGGCCAGCCCATCGCCTTGATGATTGCCAGCTGGCGAAAGGCGTTGTTGAGATGATCATCGCCGCGGATCACGTGAGTGACACCCATGTCGTGATCATCGACGACGACGGCGAGCATGTAGGTTGGAGTCCCATCCGATCGCAGGAGGACGAAATCGTCGATTTCGGCGTTCTGGACCGTGACTCGCCCCTGTACCCGGTCTTCGATCACCGTTTCGCCGTCACGGGGCGCCTTCAGGCGGATGACGAACGGCTTGCCGCCCTGCTCCTCGGCAATGTCGCGCCACGGGCTTTCGATCCGGAACGGGCGCCGTTCGCGCTGGGCCGCCTCGCGCTGGGCGGCAAGCTCCTCCTGGGTCATGTAGCAGCGGTAGGCGTGCCCCCGTTCCAGCATCTTGTGCGCTATCTCGGCGTGGCGCGCCCAGAATTGCGACTGGTAATATTCGTGCCCGTCCCAGTCGAGGCCGAGCCAGCGCATTCCGTCGAGGATCGCGTCGATCGCTTCTTTTGTAGAGCGAACCTTGTCGGTGTCCTCGATGCGCAGCAGGAACTTGCCGCCGTAGTGCTTGGCGAACAGCCAGTTGAACAGCGCCGTCCTGGCGCCGCCTATGTGCAGGAATCCTGTCGGCGACGGAGCGAACCGGGTGACAACCGTTTGTGATTCACCGCTTGCGCTCAAGCGAGCTTTCCTCTTCTCTTCATGTTGCAATGCAATGGACGAGCGCCCCTAACATAGCGGGTGCGCCTCTTCCACAGCGGGCTCGGGGCTATTGGAGGGCGTGGTTTCGCGCTGGACGGGAAAGGATCGAGGCCTTTCTCGAAGCCGAGCGCGCGCAGCTGCCGCCCTGGCTGGTTGTCGGGTTCGGGACCGGCATTGCGTGCTGGTTCCAGCTTTCCGAGCCCCGGCAATGGATTGCACTCATTGCCGCGGCGGCCGGGCTTTCGGCGATCGCTTTCGCGCTGAGGGGCGGCCGGACGGAGCGAGCGCTCGCCTGGTTCGCGCTGGCGATGGCGCTGGGATGCTCGCTGGCCTGGGGGCGCTCGGAATGGGTTGCGATGCCCCGCCTTCAGCACTCCGAGGTGATCACCTTCGATTCGCGAGTCACCAAGGTCGAGCCGCTGGTCGCTCGCGGTGTGGTGCGCGTGACCGTCGTTCCGTCAGACCCTTCGCTGCCGCGAAAAGTTCGGGTCTCGATACCGCAAGAGGATGCGCCGCCGGGCGTGACCGACGGAGCGACCCTGCGAATGCGCGCGCGCCTCGTACCGCCGCCACCGATGCCGCTGCCGGGAGCCTACGATTTCGCGCGCGATGCCTGGTTCAAGGGGATCGGGGCGGTCGGCAAGCCGCTCGGGACGGTCCAGCTGCTGGCGCCGGGGACGAGCTCCAGCCTCGATGGCATTCGCAATCGGCTCGGCGATCACATCCGCGCACAGCTTCCGGGACGGGCGGGGGGCGTTGCAACGGCGCTCGCGACCGGCGACCAGCACGCGGTCGACAAGGATGATGCGGATGCGATGCGCCGCGCCGGCCTCATTTACCTGCTGGTGGTGAGCGGCCTGCACGTCGCCGCGGTCATCGGCGCGACCATGTTCCTGACATTGAAGCTGCTGGCGCTGTCGGAGCGGCTGGCGCTTCGTTTCAATCTCGTTCTGGTCGCGGCAGGCGCGGGCGCTCTGGCCGGTATCGGCTATACGGTGCTCACCGGGATGCAGGTGCCGACGGTAAGAAGCTGCACCGCGGCGCTCCTGCTTCTCGGAGGCATGGCGCTCGGGCGCGACGCAATCAGTCTGCGCCTGCTTGCCGTGGCTGCGCTCGCGCTTCTGATCGTCCGGCCGGAAGCGCTGGTCGGCCCGAGCTTCCAGCTGAGTTTTGCCGCGGTTGCAGCGATCATCGCCCTCCATTCGACCAGGTTCGCTCGGCACTGGTTCACGCGACGCGACGAAGGGTCGTTCGCTCGCACCGGCCGCTCGGTGCTGACGATGTTCGCTACCGGACTGGCGGTCGAGCTGACCTTGTTTCCCTTGTCGCTCTATCATTTTCATCGGGCCGGCCTGTACGGCATGGGCGCAAGCCTCATCGCCCTTCCGCTTACCACTCTGGTGATCATGCCGCTCGAGGCCGCCGCGCTGTTCCTCGACATTGTTGGGCTTGGAGCGCCCATATGGTGGCTCTGCGGTCGAGCGATCGGCCTCTTGCTGTGGATTTCGACCGAGGTCGGCACGGCCAGCGGAGCGGTGACGATGCTCCCCTCCATGCCGCAATGGGCGTTCGCGGCGATGGTTGGTGGCGGGATTTGGCTATGCCTATGGCAATCGCGCGTCCGGCTGCTTGGGCTCGTTCCTTTCCTGTTCGGCGCTGTGGGTGCCGCGCTAACGCCTACGCCTGACCTCCTCGTCACCGGCGATGGGATGCACCTGGCGGTGGTGTCAGACGGCAGGCCTGTGATCCTTCGAGACCGGACCGGCGACTTCGTCCAGCAACTACTGGCGGAAAGCGCTGCCTATGACGGCGATCCCGCTTTCCTGTCGGACGCAGCCTTCGCCGATTGCTCCAACGACAGCTGTATCGCTGACGTCCGGCGCGGTGGCCGGGGCTGGCGCGTCTTCGCCACCCGATCGTCTTACAGGCTCGCGTGGCAGGATGTCGTCGATGCTTGCGAGCAATCCGACGTCGCCGTTTCCGACCGGCGGCTTCCGGCCGGCTGCACGCCGAAGTGGCTGAAGCTCGATGCGCCGGCGCTTCGCCGAAGCGGGGGAGTCGCTATCTATCTTGGCCGCACTCCGCGCGTTGAGACCGTGACCGAGCAGCTTGGAGAGCATCCATGGGCAGTCGCCGCGGCTTCTGTTATGCCCGCCAGGCGGTGCGGAGGAGACAGGCCATGCCCGAATTCGTGATCGAACGTGAGATGCCCGGTGTCGGGAACCTCGGCGCCGCTGACCTCAAGGGCGCGTCGCAGACCAGCTGCTCGGTCCTTCGTGATCTCGGACCCGAAATCCAGTGGGTCCACAGCTACGTCACCGACGACAAGATCTACTGCATCTACCGCGCGCCGAACGAGGACATCGTCCGGGAGCATGCGACGCGGGGCGGCTTTCCAGCCAACAAGATCAATCGCGTCCGAACGATGATCAATCCGACCACGGCGGAATAACCAAACCGCTCAATAGCGGCGGATCAGACCCGCCAGCCGGCCCTGTATCCGGACCCGATTCTCGTCATAGCGCTGCGGTTCGTAGCGCGAATTGGCGGGATCGAGCCTGATCGTCCGGCCTTCGCGCCGGTAGGTCTTGAGCGTCGCTTCCTCATTGTCGATCAGCGCGACGACAATCTCGCCGTCGCGGGCGGTGTCGACCTTCCGGATCAGAGCGAAATCGCCGTCGAGGATCCCCTCTTCGACCATCGAATCGCCCGAAACTTCGAGCGCATAATGCTCGCCCGGGCCGAGCAGCGCGGCAGGGACCGCAAAGGCTTCGGTGCCCTGCAGCGCCTCGATCGGCGTGCCGGCGGCGATTCGTCCGTGAAGAGGGATTTCGATCGTGTCGTTGGCGGGGGCGGCAATCACCGGCCGGTTCGTCAACGCTGCCGGTGGCGCAGCGTCCGGTACTTTCAGCACCTCCAGCGCGCGCGCCCTATTTGGCAATCGCCGGATGAAACCGCGCTCCTCAAGCGCCGAGATCAGCCGGTGGACACCCGACTTGGACTTCAACCCCAACGCATCGCGCATCTCGTCGAAGCTCGGGCTGATCCCGCCGGTTTTCAGCCGATCGTCGATGAGGAGCAGAAGTTCGCGTTGCTTGGCCGTCAGCATGACATGTTCCCCCATCTGGAACGAATAGGGAACGTGTAGGAAACAAGAGTCGGGCGGTCAAGTCCTCCCGATCAGCCTCCGCTGTTGGTCAACCGCGCTTTTTCCGCCTGGATCGCCGAGTCGTTCTTCTTCACCTTGACGTCCTTGCGGATCGCGGTCTGCAGCTCCTGCGCGATTTCCTGCGACATCGGATCGGAGAATTGCTGCTGGAGCTGCGGGATCAGGCCCGGGTTGAGTATCGGATTGCCGGGCGTGATCTTCTCATCCTTCACGATGAAGAAACCGCGACCCTGGTTATCCGGAACGACGTTCGTCTTGCCCTCGCCGGTCTTGAACAGCATCACCATCGGCGGCGGCGCCTTGTCACCCAGCTGTGACAGCTGGATCCGGCGAGCGGTAACCGGCTGCACCGCCGGAAGCGACGCGTTGGCCTGCTTGATCGCATCGGCAAGGCTGACGCTCCCCGTGGCTTTCGCGGCGATCTGCTTCGCCAGAGCCTGGGCGCGGGTCGCCGCTTCCTGCTGGATCCACGCGGTTTTCACCTGGTCGCGAACGCTTGCAAACGGCGCGGGGGCGGCAGGCACGATTTGGGCGGGAGCGACAACTGCGAAGCCCTTGCCGTCGTCGATCGTCTCGACTGCGGGCTCGTCGCCGGTGGTCAAATCGAACCCACTCTTCAGGACAGGCGTAAGCTCGGCCGGGAATTTGTAGGACGGATTGCCACGCTGGCTACCGTCGGCGGTAATCAGCGGGGTCGTCATGACCGAAACCCCGGCTGCCTGGGCGGCCTGATCCAGGTTGCTTCCGCCATCCAGAGCATTCTGGATCTTGGTCGCAAGGTCGCTGAGCGCCGTCTTTTGCTTGTCGACATCCAGCTTGGCCTGAATCTCGGATTTCGCTTGAGCCAACGTCTTGCCGGCCTTCTTCTGGACCGAATCGATCTTCACGACATGCCATCCAAGCGGCGACTGGATCGGCCCAACCACTGATCCGGAAGGGGCGCTGAAAGCCGCTGCCGCGACCTTGTCGCCGGTCAGCTGGGTGAACTGCGATTTGGTCTGCGGCCCGACCGTCACATCCTGCGCCGTCAGCCCGGCCGGCTTCACGGCGTCGACAAACGAACCGCTTTTCGCACGCTGCGCGATCTGATTGGCGACATTCTGGTCCTGAACGACGGCCTGTTCGATCGTGCGAACGTCCTGCGCCGCATAATCGTCCTGGTGCTGGTTGTAATATTGGGCGATTTCCTGGTCGCTCGCATGCACGTTCGCGACCTGGCCGGGACCCACCTCGGCGATCTTCAAGACCCGTTGTTCGGGGACTGTGTATTGCGCCTTATGGGCCTCGTAGAATTGCTGGAGCTGGGCATCGGTCGGATTGAGACCCGAGGTAAACAGCGCCAGCGGCACGAGTCCGACCTCTCCCTGCCGCTCCTCCAGAAGCATGGCGGCATAGGGGGTCGCGACTCCTGCAGGTACCTTAATGTCGGTCGCGGCCGGTGTGATCAGGAGCCGCTGAAGCATCGAACCGGCAATCAGGTCGCGGACCTGCGCGTCGGTCATGTGCTGCTTCGCAAGGAACGCCTGATAAGCTTGTTCGCTTACGTCGCCGCCTAAGCCGCGAACGCCGGGAATATTGGCGATTTCCGCGTCGATCAGCCGCTTTGAAACCAGAAACCCGTGCTTCTGGGCGAAAGCGACCAGCGCTCGCTGATTGATCAGCTGGTCGAGCAGCGGATCGAAATCGCCGACGATCGAGGCATAGCCGGCATTCGGATCCTGCTGGCGAGCGGATTCGAGATCGCGCTGCATCAGGACTCCCATGTCCTGGTCGGTCACCTCGGTCGATCCGACCTTGGCCAGCGTAGAGCTGCTCATCCCGGTGAAACTGCTGAGGCTGAGATCCGAGACGCCACCGGCGCCGAAGCCGATGACGATCAAAACGCCAACGACAGCGACGACAATCGTGCCGATCTTCGATTTGGATGCCCGGCGAAAGGAAGAGAGCATGGAAACGGATACTCTTTGAGGAAATTTCGGACGCTTTAGGGGCCAGTGCTTGCACCTTCAAGCAGAGCCCGGCTACCGGGCGCGCAAAAGGGGGATAGACATGGCAGTCAGGAAACTCGTCGTCGGCAACTGGAAGATGCACGGAACGTCCGCCGATCTGGCGGAGGTGGAGGCGATCGCTTCGGCAGCAAGCGGCCATCCGGGTGTGGATGTCGGGCTCTGCGTTCCCGCGACGCTGATCCACCGCGCCGCCGAATTCGTTCCCGACTTCGCGATCGGCGGGCAGGACGTGCATCACGCGGAGAAGGGCGCGCATACCGGCTGCTCGTCGGCGAAGATGCTGCTCGATGCCGGTGCGCGGATCGTCATCGTCGGCCATTCCGAGCGCCGCGCGGGTCAGCATGAGAGCGATGACGAAGTCCGCTGCAAGGCAGAGGCTGGGCTCAACGCCGGGCTGCTCACGATTCTCTGCGTCGGCGAATCGCTGACGGTTCGCGAAGGCGGCGATGCGGTGGCGACGGTGGAACGGCAGCTCGACGCTTCGCTGCCCCGCGGAGTCGACGTCCAGAAGCTTGCCGTCGCCTATGAGCCGATCTGGGCGATCGGAACCGGCCTCACCGCCACGATCGACGACATCGCAGAGATGGATGCCGCGCTCCGCCAGCGGCTGAAGGCGACTTATGGCGAAGAAGGGGAGACTGTCCGGCTCCTCTACGGCGGCTCGGTCAATGCTCGCAACGCCGCCGAAATCTTCACCGTCTCCGATGGCGCTCTGGTCGGCGGGGCCAGTCTCAAGGCCGCCGACTTCATCCCGATCATCGAGGCCGCGGCCGCTGCGGGTTGAAGCGAGGGCAGGGCATCGCTAAGTCGCCGCAACTCCATCGAAAGTCTGTTCAATGCTGTTCACCTTTCTCCTGATCGTCCAGTCACTCGTCGCGGCGGCGCTCGTCGGCGTGATCCTGATGCAGCGTTCGGAAGGCGGTGGCCTTGGAGTCGGCGGAAGCTCCTCCGGCTTCATGACCGCTCGCGGTGCGGCCGACCTGCTCACCCGTTCGACCGCGGTGCTCGGCACGCTATTCGTGGTGTTGTCGATCGCACTGGCAGCAATCGCCGGCGCGACTC
>Ga0207695_10002952_pt1 | contig 24546 bp, 18 predicted proteins | sample KBSC54metaG_FD_184354 | JGI IMG/M metagenome (GOLD analysis project Ga0207695, IMG submission 184354) | Corn rhizosphere microbial communities from Kellogg Biological Station, Michigan, USA - KBS C5-4 metaG (SPAdes) (version 2) | ecosystem: Host-associated > Plants > Roots > Rhizosphere > Soil...
TGGTGGCCTGGCGCTGCGAGACGTTGAAGTAGGCGGGGACGGTGATGACGGCCTCGGTGACCTTCTCACCCAGGTAGTCCTCGGCGGCCTTCTTCAGCTTGCCCAGCACGCGCGCCGAGACCTCCGGCGGGGTCAGCTTCTTGCCGCGAATCTCGATGGCGGCCTCGCCGCCCGCGCCCTTGACGACCTTGTAGGGGACGCGCTTCGCCTCTTCGGTGACCTCGTCGGCGCGGCGGCCCATGAACCGCTTGACCGAATAGACCGTGTTCTCGGGGTTCGTGATGGCCTGACGGCGGGCGATCTGGCCGACCAGCACCTCACCCTTGTCATCCCACGCCACGACGGAGGGGGTCAGCCGTCCCCCTTCTTCGTTCGCGATGACCTTGGGGTCCTTGCCCTCCATGATCGCGACGACAGAGTTCGTGGTCCCGAGATCGATGCCAATGATCTTTCCCATGTTCTTGTTTTCCCTCTTTTCGGATGTACTCGGGCACGGCGTTCCCGCCCGGCAGGCGCGACAGTACCCACCAGCTTGGGGGCGTCAAGCGAAATGGTTAAGAGCCTAACCCCTCCAACTCAGTGAGTTTTGGGGTCACAGCTGCGGGCACGCGGCCACGCAGGTGGGCAGGCCCTCACCGGCGCAGCAGACGCCGGCGCCGTGGCAGTCGCTGTCCTGCCGGCAGACGATCAGGTGGGTGCTGCCGGAGCAGCGCGAGGCGGCCACGCACTGGCTGCCGAGCGAGATGGCCGAGCCGCCGGTCGAGGCGCCCAGGCCGGCGCAACAGACGTTGCCCTGCCCCTGCGATGAACTGGCGCAGTCGGCCGGCTCGTCGCACTGAAGCGAGGCGCCCGTGCACGACGCCGTGAGGGCCAGGCAGGTGCCCGACACCGCGCCGCTCGACGACACGCCCAGGCAGCACTGCTGGGTGGAGGTCAGACAGAGCGTCGAGCCGCACACGAACAGCCCTGGCGTGGATGGCAACCCCGGCAGGCCCGACGACATGGCCGAGCCGCCGGCCCCGCCCACGGGACCGGTGTCGAACTCCGTGCGCCCGCAGCCAGCCCCGCCGGCCAGCGCCGCCAGCAGCGACGAGAGCAGCACACACCAACGCCAGTCCCGGGGGCCCGTCCGCATGGGGCCAGTTTGGCACCGGACGGCGGTCAAAAGAAGCGGCGGCGTCAATTCACCGGGGGCCGCGTCACGCCCGGGCGCGCCGGTGAACGCGGCCGACGTTTTCGATTTTTCGCGCCCAGGTTTTCCCCTATACTGAACGGCCGCGCAGCCGTCATGAGCTCCCCGTTTCATCCCCTCGTCGACGCCTGGGTGGCCCGCCGCTTCGGCGCGCCGACCGCCGCCCAGCGGCAGGCGTGGCCGCTGATCGCGGCGGGTGAGGACGTGCTGATCACCGCCCCCACGGGGTCGGGCAAGACGCTGGCGGCTTTTCTCGCCTGCCTGGACCGTCTGATCCGGGACGCGCTGGCCGGCACGCTGGACGATCGCACACGCGTCCTCTACGTCTCGCCGCTGAAGGCGCTGTCGAACGACATCCGCGTCAACCTGGACGAGCCGCTGGCCGAGATGGCGGCGCTGGGTGAGGCGCTGGGGTTCGGCCGCCCCGTCGTGCGGACGGCGGTGCGCACCGGGGACACCACCGCGCGCGAGCGCCGCCAGGCGGTGAAGCAGCCGCCGCACGTCCTGGTCACCACGCCCGAGTCGCTGTACATCCTGCTGACCAGCGAGTCGGGCCGCCGCGCGCTGGCCGACGTGCGCACGGTCATCGTCGACGAGATCCACGCCCTGGCGCGCGACAAGCGCGGCTCGCACCTGGCCCTGTCGCTCGAGCGCCTGGACGCCCTGTGCCAGGCGGGCCCGCCGCCCGGCACCTCGCCCAGCCTGCTGGAGACGCGGGGGCCGCGCACGTTGCAGCGGATAGGCCTGTCGGCGACGGTCAACCCCATCGAGGTGGCGGGCCGGCTGCTGTGCGGGGCGCGTCCCCTGCCCCGGCGGGTCGACGTGTCGCCGCGCCGGGATCTGGATCTCGCCATCGAGCTGCCGAAGGACGAGCTGGGCGCCATTTGCACGAACGAGCAGTGGGGCGAGATCTACGAGCGCATCGTGGCGCTGGTGCAGCAGCACCGCTCGACGCTGGTGTTCGTGAACACGCGGCGGCTGGTCGAGCGGGTGGCGCACCGCCTGGGCGAGCTGCTGGGCGAGGACAAGGTCGCCGCGCACCACGGCAGCCTGTCGCGCGAGCGGCGGCACAAGGCCGAGAAGCGCCTGAAGGCCGGCGACCTGCGGGTGGTGGTGGCCACGGCGTCGCTCGAGCTGGGCATCGACGTGGGCGCCGTCGAGCTGGTGTGCCTGGTGGGGTCGCCCCGCTCGATCGCGACGGGCGTGCAGCGCATCGGCCGCTCGGGACACGTGGTGGGCGGCACGCCCAAGGGGCGGCTGTTCCCGCTGACGCGCGACCAGCTGATCGAGACGGTGGCGCTGGTGCGGGCGGCCCGCCGCAGCGTGATCGACGCCGTGGCCCTGCGCGACGCCCCGCTGGACGTGCTGGCGCAGCAGATCGTCGCGGCCTGCGCCTGCGAGGAGTGGGACGAGGACGCGCTGTTCGCGCTGGTGCGGCAGGCGGCGCCTTACGCGGCGCTGGCGCGGGAGGACTTCGACGCCATCGTGGACATGCTGTCGGAGGGCATCGCCACCAGCCGCGGGCGAGCGGGCGCGCTGCTGCACCGGGACGCCGTCAACCGCAAGCTGCGCGGGCGGCGCGGCGCGCGCCTCAGCGCCCTGATGTCGGGGGGCGCCATCCCCGACAACGCGAACTACGACGTCGTGCTCGAGCCCGAGGGCACGCTGGTGGGCAGCCTGGACGAGGACTTCGCCATCGAGTCGATGGCGGGCGACATCATCTTGCTGGGGAACAACTCGTGGCGCATCCGCCGCGTCGAGGCGGGGCGCGTGCGCGTCGAGGACGCCGCCGGCGCGCCGCCCACCATCCCCTTCTGGCTGGGCGAAGGGCCGGCGCGGACGCGCGAGCTGTCCGCCGAGGTCGGCTTCGTGCGCGAGGCGGTCGTACAGCGGCCCAGCGACGAGGGCGGCGAGGCGGGAACCTATCCGGGGGACGCGCTCGACGATCCGGCGTTCGACGGCCCGGTGAAGCAGCTGGTGCGCGACTACCTGCGGGCGGGGGCGGCGGCGCTGGGGGGCGTGCCTTCCGAGCGGCTGGTGATCGCCGAGCGGTTCTTCGACGAGTCGGGCGGCATGCAGCTGGTCATCCACGCGCCGTTCGGCGGCCGCATCAACCGCGCCTGGGGCACGGCGCTGCGCAAGCGCTTCTGCCGGTCCTTCGACTTCGAGCTGCAGGCGGCCGCCACCGACGACGGGCTGGTGCTGTCGCTGGGCGCGCAGCACAGCTTCCCGCTGGAGACGGTCTTCCAGATGCTTCGTCCCGACGACATCGACGAGCTGCTGACGCAGGCGTCGGTGCAGGCGCCCATGTTCGAGACGCGCTGGCGCTGGAACGCCATGCGGTCGCTGACGCTGCTGCGGCATCGCGGGGGCAAGCGGGTGCCGCCGAACATCCAGCGCATGCGCGCGCAGGACCTGATCGCCGCGGTCTTCCCCGCGCAGACCGCCTGTCAGGACAACCACGGCGGGGGCGCCATCGAGATCCCGGACCATCCGCTGGTCCGCGAGACCATCCGCGACTGCCTGACCGAGGCGATGGACGCCGAGGGGCTGCGGGCCGTGCTGACCGACCTGCGCGCGGGGCGCATCAAGACGCTGGCGCGCGAGCTGCCCGAGCCATCGGTGTTCGCGCACGAGATCCTGAACGCCAACCCGTACGCGTTTCTCGACGACGCGCCGCTGGAAGAGCGGCGCACGCGCGCCGTCAGCTTGCGGCGCGGGCTGCCGGCCGAGGTGGTCGAGCGGCTGGGCGCGCTGGACGCCGCGCGGATCGACGAGGTGGTGGCGGAGGCGCAGCCCGATCCACGCAACGCCGACGAGCTGCACGATCTGCTGCTGGATCTCGGCGCGATCCCGGAGCCGATGGTGCTGGGCCGCGACTGGGGCCCGCTGGGCGAGGCGCTGGTGGCGGCGCGCCGGGCGGGCTGGCTGCGCCCCGGCGCCGCGGACGGGGGCGAGACCTTCCTGGTCGCGGCCGAGCGGCGCTCGCTGGCCGAGACCATCTGGCCCACCTGGCGGCTGGACCCCGACGTCGCCGAACCTCCGGCCAGGCGGCCGCGTGCCTGGAGCGAGCGCGACGGCGCGCTGGCCGAGCTGGTGCGCGCGCACCTGGCGCTGCTGGGACCGACGACGGCGGCGGCGATGGGCGAGCTGCTGTCGCTGCCGGCGGCGGACCTCGAGGGCGCGCTGGCGCGCGTCGAGCTGGAGGGCAACGTGCTGCGCGGCACCTTCGATCCCCGCCTGGGCAGCGCCGGCGAATCGCCAGCCGGGGAAGCGGGCGACGGCACGGCGGGCGGCGATGGAGATCGACAGGCGGGGACGTCCCCCGAGCTGCAATGGTGCGACCGGCGGCTGCTGGCCCGGATCAACCGGCGCATGCTGGACAACCTGCGCCGCGAGATCGAGCCGGCGTCGGCCGCGGACTATCTGCGGTTCCTGCTGGCATGGCAGCACGTGGCGCCGGGCTCGCAGGTGGCGGGACGGGCCGGGCTGCTGCGGGTCATCGAACAGCTGCAAGGCTTCGAGGCGGCAGCGGGCGCGTGGGAGCGCGACATCCTGCCCGCGCGCGTGGCGGCGTACGATCCGGCGTGGCTGGACGCCCTGTGCCTGGCCGGTGACGTGACCTGGGGCCGCCTGGCGGCGCGCGAGGCGGCCAGCGCGCCGAACCGCACCGCGACGATCGCGCTGGTACGGCGACGGGACCTGGCCTGGCTGCTGGCGCCCCGCGACGGCATGGAGGACGCGCTGCTGTCACCGGCGGCGCGCGACGTGCTGGCCTTCCTGCGCGAGGCCGGCGCCAGCTTCACCGACGACATCGTGCACGGCGCGCGGCGCCTGCGCAGCGAGGTCGAGGACGCCCTGTGGGAGCTGGTGGGCGCGGGGCGCGTGACCGGCGACGGCTTCGCGGGGCTGCGCGCGCTGGTCTCGGCCACCAGTCACCGCGCGGGCGCGCGGGCGCGCTGGCACGCGCGCTGGATGCGGCGGCCCGGCCAGACGAAGGACGGCGGTGGACACGGCGGCGCCGGTCGCTGGGCGATCCTGCGCTCCGCGGCCCCCGCGCCCGAGGACGAGGATCGGCACGAGGCGCTGGCGCGCCAGTACCTGCGCCGCTACGGCGTCGTGACCCGCGAGGTGCTGGCGCGGGAGCCGCAGGCGCCGCCGTGGCGAGATCTGCTGCGCGTGCTGCGCCGGCTGGAGATGCGGGGCGAGCTTCGTGGTGGCCGCATGGTGGCCGGCTTCGTCGGCGAGCAGTTCGCGCTGCCCGAGGCGCTGGAGAGCCTGCGCGCGCTCCGCCGCGCGCCGCCCGCGCTGCCGGAGCTGACCCTCTCTGCCTGTGATCCCCTGAACCTGGCGGGCATCATCGTGCCCGGCGAGCGGGTCCCCGCCACACTGTCGAACCACGTGCACCTGAAGAACGGCGTCCCCGTCGCGCAGACGCGCGCCGAGCCTGATGAGGCGGAGGCCCTCGACCCGGCAGCGCTTCCCGACGAGCGGAGCGGCGCCGCCTCCTCCGCCCTCGCCTGACCGCTGTTCAGAAGGGCGCCAGCCGCGCGACGTCGGCGGGCTCGTCGACGTCGAAGGCGCCCGCGGGCCAGGGCACCTCGTCGACGACGTCCGAGCCGCGCAGCAACGCCGCCGCGCCGGTGTCGCCGCGCAGCTCGAGCAGGCGCGGGAAGTACGACCGCGGGAACAGCGCCGGCACGCCCCGCACGCCCGCGTAGAGGGACGCCACCGCCCGGCCCGACGCGCGGTGCGCGGCCAGCAGCGCCCCCACGTGCGCGGCGTCCAGGTGCGGCTGATCGCCGCTGACCAGCAGCAGGGCGGCCGCGCTTCGCGCCACGGCCCAGGAGGTGGCGCAGTGGATCGAGGAGGCCAGGCCCAGTTGCCAGTGCCCGTTGACCAGCACGTCCACGTCCTGCGACGAGAGGCAGGGGACGATCTCGGGGGCGCGCGCGCCCAGCACGACGGCCACGCGCGCCACCGGCGCCGCGCAGGCCGCCGCGGTCACCGCCTCCAGCAAGGGCCGGCCGCGATGGGGCACCAGCTGCTTCGGCGTGCCCAGCCGGCGCGATCCGCCCGCCGCCAGCACGGCCAGCACCACGTCGTCACGCGCATCGACCTGCTGGTCGCGACCGCCGTTCACTCGGCGGCCTCCAGCTCCGCGAGATTGTCGGGCGCCGCGAGCGTTCCACGCTCCTCGTCCTCCATGGCGGCCTTGCGTACGATCGGGGCGTGCGCCGCGTGGACGGGCCCCTGGCGATCGCGCAGGAAGCCGGCCCCCTCGCCTGAAAGCACGGCCTGCGCCTCGGCCAGGATCGCCAGCGCGATCTCCTCGGGGGTCTCCGCGCCCAGGGCCAACCCGACCGGCGCCGACAGCCGGCGCCAGGGATCGGAGGGCAGCGCGCCCTGCTGCTCCAGCGTGGCCAGTAGCTTCTCGGCGCGGCGCCGCGGGCCCAGCACGCCAACGTGCAACGCCGGCGACGGCAGCAGCACGCGCAACGCCTGGGCGTCCAGCTCGAAGTCGTGCGACATCACCACCGCCAGCGATCGCGCCGCCGTCGTCACCGCCGCCTCCAGCTCGGCCACCGGGCCCGTCAGCAGGCGCGCGAGCGGCGGTGTTCCCCCGAAGCGCGCCGCGATGGCCTCGCGGCGTCGCGGCTCCCACACCCAGGGCTCCCAGCCGAGCTGGCGCGCCATCATCACCACCGGGACCGCGTCGCGCCCGCCGCCGCACACGAACAGCGCCGGCGGCGGCACGATCGTCTCGATCAGCGCCTCCACCGCGTCTTCGCCCAGCGTGACCGTCTCGGTGCGGGGGCGCAGCGGGCCACGCGCCAGGCAGTCCCGGCCAGCGCCGATCAGCGCTCGCAGCAGGCGCGCGCCGTCCTGAGGGCCCGAACGAAAGGCCGGCGCCAGCGCCGCGACCTGACCATCCTTCTCGATGACGACGCGCGTGCCGACCGGCAGGACGGGGATCTGGGAACGAAAGACCGTGACCGACGCGCAGGCGCCGCCCCGCGCCACGGCCTGCAGCAATCCGTCGACGGCGGGATTGACGCTGCCGTCCGCCAGCTCGCTCCGCTCCAGCAGCACGTCCACCACGCCGTTACAGCCGAACCCCACGCCCCAGCCCGGATCGCCGTCGTCGGCCGTCGAGTCGTACGTCACCACCGCGGCCGCGGCGCCATCGGTGTGCCACCAGCCCCGCCGCAGCAGATCGCCTTCCAGGCAGCCGCCGCTGACCGAGCCCGCGAGCCAGCGATCACCGGCGATCAACAGGCGCGCCCCGGGCCGCCGGTAGGACGAGCCCCGCACGCCGACCACCGTCGCCACCAGGAACGGTTGCCCCTGCGCGCGCAACCGCCGCGCGCACTCCGCCACTTCCTGCAACTCGGTCACGCGGGCACCTCCAGCAGCTTGTCGGGGGTGATGGGCAGATCGCGGATGCGCTTGCCGGTCGCGTGATAGACGGCGTTCGCGATGGCGCCCGCCATCCCGGTGATGCCGATCTCGCCGATGCCCTTGGCGCCCACCTCGTTCACGTGGGGATCGCTCTCGGGGACCATGATCACCTGGATGTCGGGCGTGTCCGCGTTGACGGGGACGTGGTAATCGGCGAGATCGCGCGTCACGACGCGGCCGGTGCGGGCGTCGCGCACCGTGTGCTCGTGCAGCGCCATGCCGATGCCCCACACCATCCCGCCCATGAACTGGCTGCGCGCGGTCTTGGCGTTCAGGATGGTCCCGGCCGCGAACGCGCCCACCAGGCGGCGCACGCGCACGCTGCCCAGCGCCTCGTCGACGCGCACCTCGGCGAACTGCGCGCCGAACGAGTGCAGGGAGTACGGCTTGCGGCTCTCCGCCTCCTTGGCGTCGGCCCGCGCCACCAGCTCGGCCCGCTTGGCGCGCGCCATCACCGCGACGACGCTGTCGCGCCGCGACGGCTGCGCCTTCGACGCCAGCATCCCGTCCGCGACGTCCACGTCCTCGGTCGACAGCCCGTGCAGCGGCGACGCCGCGTCGGCCACCGCCAGCGCGAGCAGCGCCTGCCGCACCTGCCAGCCCGCCTGCTTGACGGCCGAGCCCACGCTCGCCGCCGTGCGGGACCCGCCCGACACCGGCGTCTCGGGAAAGCTGGTGTCGCCCAGCTCGAAGCGCACGCTGGCGAGGGGCAAGCCCAGCGCGTCCGCGGCGATCTGGGTCATGATGGTGTACGTGCCGGTGCCGATGTCCTGGGAGCCCGCGCGCACCAGGGCCGTGCCATCCGCCCGCAGGCTGGCCCAGGCAGAGGCGGCGCTCTGGCCGGCGGGATACGTGGCCGTGGCCATCCCCCACCCCAGCCAGCCGTCGCCGTCCTTCATCGCGCGCACGGCGCGGGGTCGCCGGGACCACCCGAACGCCGCCGCGCCCTGCTCGTAACAGGCGCGCAGCGACTTGCTGGAGTAGGGCTTGTCCGCGTGCTGATCGCGCTCGGCGTAGTTCACCAGCCGCAGCGCCAGGGGATCCATCCCCACGGCGTAGGACAGCTCGTCCATCGCCGACTCGAGCGCGAAGCTGCCCGACGACTCGCCCGGCGCGCGCATGAAGGTGGGCGTCGGGATGTCCAGCCGGACCAGCCGGTGGCTGGTCCGGACGTTCTGGCAGGTGTACAGGTGGCGCGCGGTCAGCGCGCAGGGCTCGACGAACTCGTCGAAGCGGGAGGTGTGCGAGACGACGTCGTGCTCGACGGAGGCCAGCTTCCCGTCCTTGCCGGCCGACAGCTGGACGCGCTGGATGATGCGGGGCCGGTGGCCCACCAGGGAGAACATCTGCTGGCGCATCAGGGACAGCTTCACGGCCCTCCCCACCGACCGCGCCGCCAGCGCCGCCAGGGCCACGTGCGACCAGGTCGCCCCCTTGCACCCGAAGCCGCCGCCGACGTACAGCGACAGCACGCGCACGTTGCGCGGGTTCAGCCCGAACACGTGCGCGATCTTCTTGCGGGCGGTGAAGATGCCCTGCGTGCTGTCGTACAACGTCAGCGCGTCGCTGGCGTGCCACACGGCGATGGTGGCGTGCATCTCCATCGGATTGTGATTCTCGGCGGGGATGGTGTACGTGCCGTCGATGGCGGCCGGCGCGGAGGCGCGGGCCCGCGCGGCGTCCCCGTGGCTGGAGTCGGTGGACTCCCGAATGGCCCGCTCGGGGGCGTAGCTGGACGAGCCCTGATCGAACGTCACCACCGGCGGTTCGAGCTGGTCGTAGCTGACGGCCACCAACCGCGCCGCGAAGCGCGCCCGGTCCAGCGTGTCGGCCACCACGACCGCCACCGGCTGGTCGTCGTACAGCACGCGGTCGTCTTGCAACAGCTGCAGGACGCGGTCGATGCGGTCGCCCTTGTCGGGCTTTCCGGCGCCCGGCAAGCGCGGCGCGTTCTCGTGCGTCAGCACCGCCAGCACGCCGGGGGCGCGCTGCGCCGCGCGCGCGTCGATCTGCTTGATGCGCGCCCGGGCCACCGTGCTGCCGACGATCACCGCGTGGGCAACGTTGGCGACCGCGACCTCGGCCGAGTACACGGCCTTCCCGGTGACCTTGGACCGGGCGTCGATGCGGTCGACTCCCTGGCTGGTGTAGCCGCGGCTCACGCCACCTCCCGCGCCCGCGTCAGCGCGCGCACCACGGTAGCCTTCGCCAGCGGCACCTTGAACCGATTGCTGGGCCGGGGCTGCGCTGTCGCCAGGGCCGTGGCCGCCGCGCGCTCGAACAGGTCGTCCGTCGGCGGGTGACCTTCCAGCACCTGCTCCGCCTCGCGGCTGCGCCAGGGTTTCGTGGCCACGCCCCCCAGCGCCACGCGCGCGGCGCGGATCTTTCCCCCGTCCACGTGCAACGCGACGCCGGCCGACGCCAGCGCGAACGCGTATGACGCCCGATCGCGCGCCTTCACGTAGGCCGACCGCGCCGCGAACGGGGTGGCCGGCAGCGTGACCCGCGTGATCAGCTCGCCCGGGCCGATGGTGGTCTCGCGCGCGGGCGTGCTCCCCGGCAGCAGGTGGAAGTCCGCGATCGGTATCTCACGCTCGGTGATCCCTTCACCCGCGGCGCCGTAGTGGCCGCGCACGTGCACCACGGCGTCGAGCGCGACCATCGCCACGCACATGTCCGAGGGATGCACGGCGATGCAATCCCGGCTGCCGCCCAGGATGGCGTGCTGGCGCGCGAAGCCGTCCCAGGCGGCGCACCCCGAGCCGGGGTTGCGCTTGTTGCATGCGGCGACGCCGACGTCGCGGAAGTACGCGCAGCGCGTGCGCTGCATCAGGTTGCCCGCCGTGGTGGCCATGTTGCGCAGCTGCGGCGAGGCGCCCGAGAGCAGCGCTTGCGACAGCACGGGGAAGCGCGACCGCACGACCGGGTGGTAGGCGAGGTCGCTGTTGCGAACCAGCGCGCCGATGGAGAGGCCCTTCTCCGTCTCCTCGACGCGCCCCCACGGCGCCGCAGACGACGAAGCCAGGCGATTGATGTCCAGCAGGCGCGTCGGGCTCATCACGCCCAGGCGCATGAGATCGAGCAGCGTCGTGCCTCCGGCCAGCAGCTGCGACCCGGGCGTGGCCGTGTCCAGCGCGGCGTCCGCGTCGTCGGTGACGCGCACGTACGAGAACGGCGCCGTCACGCCGGCCCTTTCGCGCCAGGGCTCGCCGGGCCGGCGCCGTGCATGTCCTTCTGCGCGCGCCGGATGGCGGTGACGATGTTGGGGTAGGCGCCGCAGCGACAGATGTTGCCGCTCATCAGCTCGCGGATGTCGTCGTCGTCCTTCGCATGCCCCTCCGCGACCAGGCCCACGGCGCTCATGATCTGACCGGGCGTGCAATAGCCGCACTGCAGGGCATCCTCGGCGATGAAGGCGGCCTGCATGGGGTGCAGCGCCTCGTCCGAGCCCAGCCCTTCGATGGTGGTGATCTTCGCGCCGTCGGCCATCGCCGCCAGGGTCAGGCACGAGAGGACCCGGCGACCGTCGATCAGCACCGTGCAGGCGCCGCACTGGCCGTGATCGCACCCCTTCTTCGTGCCGGTCAGGCCCAGGTCCTCGCGCAAGGCATCGAGCAGACTGACCCGCGGCTCGACGCGCAGGCCGTGTCGCTGCCCGTTGATCTCCAGCGTCAGGTCCAGCTGATCTTGCGGGAGCGAGCCCGCGTCGCGCACGGGCGGGGGCGGCGTACAGGCCTCGGCAACCGCCAGGGCGAAGCCGGTCAGCAGGCTGGCCAGCAGGAACTCGCGCCGGCTGGCCCCCGTCCTACCGCAGAGGGGCAGCGACATCGCGCGGCGCGCCGCCTCCACCGCCGTCCTCAACGTGATCCGCTCGACGGGCCCGACCCGATGCGCGAAGCGCACCGTGCCGCCCGCGTCGACCACGAACAGGCCCAGCAACCCCGGACCGCCCGCGCCCTCGGGCGCGATCCCGAACTGCCCGAACAGCGCCGGTGGCCCGCCGTCCGGTGGGCACGGTGCCGGCTCCAGGCGCTGCCACTCGTCGTCGGGCCGGAACACCCACAACAGGTCGGGAGACAGCGCCAGCAGGACAGCGCCCAGGGCGCGCAGCTCGGCGCGGATGGCCTCCCGTTCCCGATCGCCGGCGAACGAGGCCTCGCCCCCACCGAACAGCGCGACCACCGTGGGCGAGTCGGACGGCTCCAGGCCATCGTCGTGGCCGGCGCGCGTCCCGGGCAAGAGACCGATGAGCGACGGGGCGCGCTCCCCCACCTGCGCGGGGAGAGCCGCGCCCCGAATTTCAGGTTCGATGTTCCGGCTGGTTGCCACGACCACGACCGACCCTGTGTTTGGGTTCGTCAGGGCCGGGTCGCAACCCCCGCAGCCGAAAATAGCGGGCGCGTCGGGCGCTACTTCTTGCCCGTGTTGTCGACGATCTTCTGCGCCGTGTCCTCGTGCTTCTGCAAAGTCGGCAGCATGTCCGCCAGCAGCTTCTTCAGCTTGTCGTCGGTGGTGGCGTCGCGGGCCTTCGTGACCTCGTCGATGTCCTTCTTGTGATCGTCCACCATCGACTTGGCGAACGCGGCGTCGAAGTCGGCCCCCATCGGCGGCATGTCTTCCTTGGCCGCGGCGGGCGTCGGCAGCTCCAGCTTCTCCTGCTTGGCGAGCGCCAGCACCTTCTTGTCGGCCGCCGAGTGATCCTTCACCAGCATCTTCCCGTAGCTGGTGACTTCCTTGGACTTGCCGCTCTTCTGGGCCATCTTGCCCATCGCGATCTCTTTCTGGTTGGACTCGTGCAGCTTGCCCAGCACCTCCGCCGTCGGGGGTGCGTCAGCTGCCATTGCCGGCGTCGCCAGGCCCAGCAAGGCCAGCCCGAACAACGATCCGAGTCCACGCCACGAACACAAACGGGTCCTATGCATATCGATCTCCATCACGTAGAGGTTGGGATGAGCGGCCTCAGCGAGGCGCCATCCTGCGGGGCGAGAGCACACGAAAGATCGCCAGGACGACGACCGCGCCGATGAACGACGCCAGTACGCCCGGCCCCGCCTCACCTGCGTGGAACAGGCCCAGGCTGCGGCCGATGAAGCCGGCCAGCGCGGCCCCGGCGATCCCCAGCAGCATCGTGACGACGAACCCGCCCGCGTCGCGGCCGGGCGTCACCATCTTGGCGACGGCGCCGACGAACAGACCGACGAGCAGGGTCAGCAGGATGTGCATGGCCCGTCCGAGCAGCGACAATCATGCCGCCCGTGTCGCGCCGCCGGGCCGCGGATTTCGCGGCGATAGGCCGGACGTGGTTACGTCCAGCCTACGCCGGTCCCGCCTGTGAAACGCGCGTGGCGCTCAGTTCGCCAGGGACATGGCCCACTTCTGCCAGTCCGTGTAGTTGTAGTACGAGACCTGGATGGGCGTCTCGGGGGTGGCCGCGCCGTTGTTCGGCACGGTCGCTGCCGAGCCGGTCGCCGCCGCCGGCGCGATCTGGTAGTAGCCCGTGCCGTCCGCCATCGATTTCAGCGCCCACTTCTGGGTGGGCGTGTTGTTGAACGCGGTCTGGGTCAGCTTGGTGCCGTCGACGGTCTTGCCCCCGGTCAGGTCCAGCGCCAGGCCGCTGGACACGTTCACCAGCTTGTAGACGCCGGGCGTGACCATGGTGACGATCCACTGCTGGCCCGTGTCGCCCGAGGCATAGGCGTTCTGGACGATGGTCGCCCCGGCCGCCTTGCTGTTCCCCGACACGTCGAGGCACATGTTGCTGGTGCGGTTGCAGACCTTGTACTTGGTGACGGCGTCGAAGTTTCGATACACGGTGATCACGTGCTGGAAACTGCCCACGAAGCCGGTCTTCGGGTTGACGGCCGGGCAGTTCGTGAAGCCGTCCTGATTGCCCGCGCCGCCCGTGGGCGTGCAGCGGTACTGGCAAAGCATGTCCTTGCCCAGCGGGTTCGAGTACGGGCTGCCGGGCTGGTCGGCGCCCAGGCGACCAGGCACCACGCCCAGCGCGTGATCCTTGCCGTCGCAGAAGTAAGCCTGCGGGGGGCTGGTGAAGATGTTGCCGAAGAACGACCCCTCCTGGAAGGGATAGTCGGTGCTGCGCCCCCAGCCGAGCGCGGCGTTGTCGCCGTCCAGCCACAGGGCGATGTGCTGTCCCGACGTGTTCACGTGGGCGAGGACGCACGCCGTGATGTACTCCTGGCAGGTCTGGTCGCAGACGCCGTTCTCCCACTGGGGGGTCAGGCCGATCTGGCCCGGGAAGCTGTAGCTGTTGCCGGACTTGTCCTTCTTGGTGATGGTGTGGCCGGCGGGCAGCGCGCAACGCGCGATGTAGCTGAACGTGGTGCGCCCGGCGGCGGTCGACATCAGGTCGGCGCCGGGATCGGTGTTGGGCGGCGGAGGCGGCCCTCCCATGAGCCCGTTGAACGAGTTCAGGCCGTTCAGCGAGTTCAGGCCGTTCAGCGAGTTCAGGCCGTTCAGCGAGTTCAGGCCATTCAACGAGTTCAACCCATTCAGCGAGTTCAACCCGTTGATCGAGTTCAGCCCGTTGACCGAGTTGACCGCGGGCGCCTCGCTCTCACTGGCGGTGACCGGGGTACTCTCCTGCGTGGTGCAGGCGAGGCCGAAGAGCGGAGCGAGGGCGGCGGAGCAGAACAGCGCGAATGTAGGCGAAGATTTCATGGGGGGTCTCCGCCCCGGTTCACTGCATTTTTTGAGCCTGTAGATTTAGTAATTTATGATACCAAATACGGCCGATTGCTCCGGTGTACACCCGAGCCTGCGTTGCGCCCGGCCCGAACGACGTTGTGACGTGGACAACACCGATGAGCGACAGCGCATGCCGGTCGGCCAGGCGGTCGCGCGAGCCTGGTAGGTCAGCGCGGGCGCTCGAAAGCGTGTACGTCGCTGACGGCCCAGCGCGCGGTCCACGGTGACAGGGTGTACGGCGCGTCGTCATTCGCTTGCTCGACCGCCGCCTCGCCGATGGCCGCCCAGCGGCTGCCGGCCACGGCGAACCGCGAGCGCGCGGGCGCGGGCGCGCCTACCCGCAGGACCAGCGGGGCCGGCGCGTGGCTCAGATGAATGCGCACCACGCCTCCCGCGCGCTCGGCATCGTCCAGACCGGAGTCCGCGCGATCCGCGAGGAGGCCAAAGTCGTCGGCGGCCAGCGCGTGGTACGCGTGCAGCATCTCCTCGAGGCGGCCGGCGTCGAACCGCGGCCAGGCCGCTCGAGGGGAGCCGAGCTTGCCGTCGGTCCGGCGCGGCGCGAAGACGGCCCTCCAGCCTGCCCCTTCGTGGCCGGGTTCGGCGGCGACGTCGCGACGGAACCGGAACGCCCCGTGAGGATTCGCGATCTCGACGTCGTCGACGTCGGCCTCGTCGAACGAAAGCAGCCCCGGATCGCGCCAGCTGCGCAGGTCGCGCGTGTACAGGAAACCCTGGTAGCCGTGCGGACCGTCGTTCGCCAGCGCAAAGAGGCCGGGAACACCGGGGAGGCGAACCAGCTGCCCCTGCTCGCTGCTCTTGCCGGCCAGGAAATTCACCAACTGCTGGCCCGCGGCGGTGCGGGCCACGACGTGCAGCGCCTTCGCGTCGGTCAGGTCGAAGCGCTCGTAGAACGCGGTGCCCGGATCCAGGCGCCGGGAGAGGTGAAGGTCCTGCAGGTTGGCCAGCAGCGCCGAGACCTTGTCGGCGCTGGCGCGGGCGCGCAGGGGAGCGGTCAAGAACCAGGCGTCGCCTCGCCGCTCGAGGACGATCGCCGTCCGCCGGGTCGGGTCGTCATCGTCGGGCCGCTCCAGCTGGATGCGGGCGACGTCAGCCGCTTGCCGTGGCGACAGGGCGAGCGCCGGCAGCGTCGCGACGCTGGCAGGGGACGACGCGTCCGTCCCCACCTGTCCGGGCGACACCTTCGACCGGCAGGCCGGAGCGGCGGCCACCGCGGTGACGGTCGCCAGCGCCGCGAAGACGACGAACGCCGTGCGAGCCGCCACCATCGATCAGCGCGCGCGACGGCGGACGCGCGCCAGCAAAGCGAAGGCGAGCAACCCGAACGCCGACAGGTCCGCGCGAGCGTCATGCCCCACCTGGCACGCGCATCCCCCACCGCCCCCGTCGCTGGCGCCCGGTGCCCCGCCGCTGCCACCCCCGAGCGAGCCGCCCGCACCGGTCACCATCCCGCTGCCGCCGCTGCCACCGGCCACGGCCCCGCCCGTCGCCGCCCCGCCGCTACCCGCGACGACGGGTCGGCCGCCCGTCGCCGCCCCCCCCGAGCCAGTCCCGCCCGAGCCCGAGACCGACGCGCCACCGGTCGCCGGCGTCCCGCCGCTGCCAGCGCCCATCCCCTTCCCCGCCTGCCCGCCCGCGCCCGTGGTTCCGCCCGAGGCGCGGCCGCCGCCGCCGGCGCCACCGCTGGCCGTCCCCATGGCCCCCCCCGACGCGGTGCCACCACCACCGCCGCCCGCCACGCCACCCGTGCCGCCCACCGCACCGCCGCTGCCGGTCGCCGCCAGCCCCGATTCGAAGGCGCCCAGGTCCGGCGCCTTGCCCGCGTAGGGCAGTCCGACGTCCGTGCCCTTGTCGATCAGGCCGCTGCTGCTGGCGAGGCGCAGGAACGGCACGACCGGCAAGCTGCCGTCCGCTTGCCTGGCGCTGGCCATGCCGGCGAAGCAGGTCATGTCGTCGGGCGGGCACGACGCCGCGCCCTTGAACGCCACGCTCTGGAAGTCGGCGTCGGTCACCTTCACGTTCAGGCTGGCGTCCCAGGAGTTGAACTTGTCGTCGATGGGGCCGCCGTTGCCCATGTCCGCCGTCAGCGCATGGCCGTTGCTGGAGTAGGCCAGGTTGTTGCGCAGGATCCCCACCGACGTCACCGTCGTTCCGTCGAGGCCCAGCATGTCGAAGTCCGTGCCGTTGTTGAACGACGTGTTGTTGTAGATGTAGGGCGACACGATGCCGTGGTTCGCGTAGACGCCGTTCGCCTTGTTGTAGAAGACGACGTTGAACTGCACGCGGTGCTGCGGCGGGGTGGCGGGCACGTTCATCTGCGGGTCGCCGTAGCCGCCCGCCTTGATGCCGTTGCCGTTGCCGGCGGACAGGGCCACCGGGTTGCCGTTGCTGATCGTGTCCGGCTTGTAGCCGGAGTACCACGCCCACGAGTACTCGACCGTGCACGCCTCGGAGGCGTTGATGAAATCCCAGCCATCGTCGGTGTTCCACCAGGCGCGGCAGCCGTGGAACAGGTTGCCGGTGTCGCCGGCGCGGTTGGGGTGGCAGCCGAAGCCGTCCGCGCTCTGCCCGTCGCCGTTCGAGGTCATGGTGTCCTCGTTCTCGTGCGAGTCGCAGTTCAGGAAGGTGTTGTTGCCCCCCCGCTGGACGAAGAAGCCCGGGCCCATGTTGTGGTGCGCGTTCAGCTGCTCGAACTTGTTGTTGCTGCCGCCGTTCACGTGCAGACACCACGACTCGTGGTTGTCCATGTTCAGCTGCAGCACGCCCTTCAGCTCGAGGCCCTTCAGGTACAGCCAGTCGGCCTCCACGCGGACGCCGGTCTGGCGGCAGTTGTACTTGCTGGTGTCGGTCAGCCCCGAGAAGTCGAACACGGGCGTCTCGCCCGGGTAGGCCCAGTAGTTGATGGGCTTGCCGGACGTGCCGCTCTTGCTCAGCACGACGGCGTTGATGGTGGCGGTGGTGCTGCCGCCGCAGGTCGAGGTGGCGGTGGTGTACTTGTACGTGCCGCCCCGGAAGTAGACGGTGTCGCCGGCCGCCGCGGCGGTCTGGGCGCGCCCCCAGGTGGCGAACGGGGCGTCCATCGTGCCCGCGTTCCCGTCGTCGCCCGCGGGCGCGACGTAATACGTGGCCGCCCGCGCCACCCCCGGGGCCAGCAGGCCCGCGCCGGCGATCAGCAGCGCCACCACGAACCGCGTCTCGATCGTGCCTTTGTTCACCGGCGCGTCTCTCCCTTCTGCGTTCCGTTCAGTTGGACCAGGTGCCGGCGCCGACGTCCAGCTTCCATGACACCTGATACGTGGGCAGGCCGATGTTCGTGCCCGTGAAGACCAGCGGCTGGAACACGTAGGTAGCCATGTCGTTGTGCTTGCCCGGCGCGGTGGTGTCCTGGGTCCCGTACCAGTGATCGCCCCAGTAGACGTAGACCGTGCCTTTGCTGCCGGTGACGGGGATGACCCACGTGCTCTGGGTCATCCAGGTCTTCTTGCCCTCGGGCGCCAGGTACCCCTGATAGGTCCAGGGGCCCGTCATGGCTGGCGCGGTGGAGTAGAAGTCGTCGTTCGCCCGCCAGCCGGTCTTGTCCGAGCCGATCCAGTAGAACGTGCTGCCGGCCTTGAACACGGTCGGCGCCTCGATGCCGCCCGTCGTGCCGTTCACGGCGCTGTAGGACTTCGACGACGTCCAGCTGTGGCAGTCGCTGGCCAGCGTGTAGACCCACCCGCTCTCGGTGACCACGTAGGCGTTGTTGCCGTCGATCAGCGCGCTCATGTCGCTGTGGGCGGCGATGTCGCCGTTCGCGTTCTTCAGCGGCCCCTTGTAGCTGTACTGCCCGTTCACCGTCGGCGAGGTCGCGTAGACGACCTCCTTGTCCGCCTGGTACGTGGTGTCGGCGGCGTGCGCATACAGCACGAACTCACCGCTCGACGGGCACTTGATGATGTGCGGCCGCTCGCCCTTGCGGTTCGGTCCCAGCTCGCCGCTCGGCTGCTGGGGCAGGATGATCCCTTCGTTCTTCCAGGTGGCCAGATCCTTCGACGAGTACATCGAGAAGCCGTTGAAGTTGTTGTCGGTCGACGTGCTCGGGAAGTATTCGCCGTGCAGATAGAAGGTGTCGCACACCTGGATGATGCCGCCGCCGTGCGCGTTCACCGGCTTGCCGTCGGTGTCCTTGAACGCGATCCCGGGCGGATCGGGTGGCGAGATGTCCGTCTTGCCGACCGGATCGGTGATGGTGCCGATCGTCGACCCGGCCGCCACGGTGCACGAACCGCCCCCACTGCCAACACTGCCGCCCGTCGCGGTGCGGCCGCCCGCCGCGCTGCCCCCCGTCGCGGAAATACCACCGTGTCCCGCGCCGCCCGTCCCGACGGCGCCCGCGCTGCCCCCCGCGCCTGGGGATGAAGCGCCGCCGCTGCCCACTTTCCCCCCGGTCGCCGCGCCGCCCGTCGCCGCGCCACCGCTCGCCCCGCCGCCCGTTCCTCCGCTGCCGATGCCACCGCCGCTGCCGACCACACCACCCGCGCCCGTCCCGCCGCTCGCGGATCGGCCGCCCGAGCCGTCGCCCGTCGTGCCACCCGAGCCCGGCGCGCCGCCGCTCGACGCTCCCCCGCTGGAAGAGCCGCCGCTGCCCGGCGTCGCGGCGCCGGCCCCGCACGCCGCCAGCGCGAGACAAAACATCCAGGTCCCGGCGGCGCGGGCGCGGCCCGTCAGCGAATGCATGGGCTGATTCTCCGTCAATCGGCGCCGCGCGACCAGCCTCAAGGAGACCAGCCCGAGAGAACGACCGTGGGATCGCGCATCATGGTCGCCTGGCTGTCACTGATCTGGGTCCCGTTCGACCGCCCGCTGACGCTCAGCGGATTGCCGGAGGCGTCGGTGCTCTTGTATTCCCAGAAGCGCAGCGACGAAGTCGCCGAGCCGCCGGTGACGGTCCACCCCGCGCTGGCGATGCCCGTCATCTGGCAATTGATGTACGCGACGTGGCTTCCCGGGTACACGCTGACGTCGATGCGCGCCAGGATGTTGTTCTTCGAGGCGGCGTCCACCGTCAGCTTGCTGTCGACGAACACATAGCCGTAGGCGCCGGCGGCGTTGCGGGACTGCACGATGACGCCCGTGCGGCCCACCGTGCGCAGCTCGCACTTGTTGAAGTAGGCGGCGCCCGTGCCCCAGACGTAGTCCACGTTGCCGACGATCAGGCAGTTCTCGGCGTAGATGCGGCCGCTCCACAGCAACGTGTCCTGCAGGCTCCAGATGTCGGCGTCCCGCACCACGCACTTGTCGCAGCTTTGCAGGCGCAGCGCCTCGGCCTGACTGCCGTCCTGCGGGGTCAGGTTCTTGATGGTCAGGTTCTCGATGACCAGCCCGTTGGTGCCGTCGAACCCCAGCAGCGAGCGGTTGCTGGTGCCCGCGTTGCTGCCCTGCTGGGTGTTGTTGTTCGTGCCCACCAGCATCGTCTGCGCGCGATCCTGGCCGTGCAGCGTGATGTTGCTCTTCTTCGAGACGTGCATGATCTCGTGATACGTCCCGGCGTTGATGGTGATGCGCGTGGCGGCGGTGTTGTTGGCGGGCAGCGCGTCCGTCGCGCCTTGCACGGTGCAGAAGGGCCCCGCACCGTCCAGCGCCACCGTCAGCGCCGACAGATCGCTGGGCGCCGCGGCGGCCGTGGTGAACCGCCACGCCGACGAGCCGGAGACGGAGAACGTTCCCCCGCCGGGCGGCTTGATCGCGCCCGAATCGACGTTCACGTAGTACGTCTGGCCGTAGGCCAGCGCCTTCGTCTTCAGGTAGACCACCACCGCGTTGCCGTCGACGTAGACCGGCCGCAGCAGCACGAACGCCGTTCCGCCGATGGTGTCCGTCACCGTGGACGCGCCCATGTCGACCGAGGCGACCGCGCTGCCGGCGGCGCTGAACACCTGGATCTTTCCGCTCGAGCCCAGCGATGGCGCCCCGGCGAAGGTGATCCGCAGCGGAGGGTCGGGACAGACCGAAGTCGCCCCCGGTCCCGGAAACAGCGCCGTGACCCCGGGCGGCAGCGTTCCCGACATTCCCCCGCTTCCGGCGGACGCGCCGCCGCTGCCGGCGCCACCGCTGCCGGACCTGCCCCCGCTGGACATCCCGCCGCCGCCGGCGCTGCCATCGGTGCCGCCGCTGCGGGTGCCGCCCGCGCCGCCCGTGACCGCCCGGCCTCCCGAGCCGCGCCCGCTGTTGCCCGCGCTGGCGCCGCCCGCGCCCCCCGTGGCGCTGGCGCCCCCGCTGGCGGCGCCGCCGGAGGCGCCCGGATCACCGCCGCTGCCCGGCGCCCCTGGGATTCCGCCGGTCGCGGGGGCGCCGCCCGTGGAGGTGCCCCCGGTGCCGGCCCCGTCGGTCGCTCCGCGACCACCGCTGCCGAGGACGCCCCCCGAACCCGCGGGCGGGGTCCCCCCGCTGCCCGCCAGGCCGTCCCCCGGCGCGGTCGAGCCGCAGGAACAGACGCCGGCCAGGCCCGCGAGCGCCATCACGAGCACGGCGCACCGGGTCAGCTGGGTGCGCCTGCCCTGGGGGCGCTGGCGAACGATGGGGCGAGCTGCCGTGAATGAGCCCATTCCTCAGGCAGTAGCGGGGGCGCCCCAGGTCGGGCCACGTCTTCGCGCGGAGGCATCGTCAACCCTGAATCGCGCGCGCAGCGGGACCAGAATCGTGATCGCGCGGAGCGATTTCGTGATCAGACGGCACGCCGGACGGGAATTCCCCCACCGTACCGGTGGCGTGGCCAACTTCGGGGGGAGGAGGCCACGCCACCGGCAGCCTTCTCACCGGCGGCCCCCTCGCCCGTCCGGCCGGGTCCTCCGCCTGGCCCCGCTGGCGGGGCGTCAGGCGATGCTGGGGTGCCGCAGCCCGTAGATCGGTCCGCCGCGCCGCTTGTAGTCCTCCAGCACGGCGCGCGCTTCGTTACGGCGGACGTTGAGCTCCACGGCGATCCCCCGCTCCTCCAGCACGTCCGGCCAGAACTCGGGCTTGGGGCCCTCGTCGAAGCCGATCGACTCCGCGTCGGACGTCGTCGCGCCGCACACCAGACGCTCGACACCTGACCAGACGATGGCGCCGAAGCACTGGCAACATGGCTCGGTGGTGGTTACCAGGGTCAGCGGTCCCGTGATCGGCGGCGTGGCGGCCGCCCGCTCCAGCTCGTGCGCCAGGTTCTGGGCCCGCAGCAAGGCAACGATCTCCCCGTGCGCGACCGACAGGCCGCTCTCCAGGACGCGGTTCACGCCCGCCGCCACCAGGCGAGTCCCCTCGAACACGGCGGCCGCGAAGGGCCCGCCCCCCTCGGCGACGTTGCGCGCCGCCAGGCGAATGACCAGATCCATCCGCTGGTCTTCGCTCTCGATCAAAGTGCCCGCCGGGGCGAGCTCCTCGACCCATGCGGGCACCGTGATGGTAACCGTCAGCCCCGCGCCCTGTCCCTGATTGGTCACGACCGGAACAATACGCGCCGGTCAGGCGTGGTGCTCGGAATTGTATGCCTCCGGCTGTGCCTTGAACCGGGCCCGGCAGGCCATCGAGCAGAAGGCGTACTCCTTCCCTTCGCTCTCCAGCTTGGGCGTGAACGTCGAGGCCGCGTTCACCTTCCGCCCACAGACCGGATCGATAGAGGGCACTTCGTTCGTCGGCGGATCGAAGGTGATCCGTCCTTCATCCAGGGACTCCGTGGGCTGGCTCATGACGGTCTTCCTTTCCGTTCTTCATGTGTCCCCGCGCGAGCGGCGGTGTGCCGCTCGCGCGGGGTCTCGGATCTAGAAACGCGTGGTCAGCAGCGCCAGGCGATAGGTCGGGGCCGGGTCGTGGGGCAGCTTCGACATCGCCACCGATTCGGTGCGGCTGTCGGCCATGATCTGCACGACGCCGACACCGGCGCCCACCAGCACGCCGCCGGCCGCCCAGTAGGCGATCCGCTGCGCATGCGTCTGGTTGTCACTCAGGTAGTAGATCGCGCCGCCCACCAGACCGCCCGCGAGGGCGCCGAACAGCGCGTTCAGCGCGATGGTGCCCATGTAGCTGCCCTCGTGGTGGTGCACCACCTCGTGTCGGGGCGCCACCGGCTCGGCGACCACCGGCGCGGCGGCGACAGGGGCGGCCGCCACGGGGGCGGCGGCGGGCGCTGCCGGCGCGGGGTTCGAATTCACCACCTCGACCTCTGCCAGGCGCAGCGGCGGGACCATCGGCGCGACGCCGGTGTCGGCCGCGACGTGCATCCGCGGCGTCGTCAGACGCAGGCCGCTCGCCTGCCCTTCGTCGCCGGAGTGGGCGAACGCCGGTACGGACAGGCCGCACACGAACGTGGCCGCGAGGACAGAGAGGACAACACGCTTGGTCGAGCTCGGATTCTGGGTCTTGTTATTTGAAGTCATGTCGGGGCTCCTTTGCTCGACCCGGTGTGCAGCGCCCGTGCCAGCCGCGATTGCGCCGTCTTTGCGGGAGCCCCACGCGTCGACAGGTGAACGTGCAGCGACGCCGTTCGGGCCCGCGTTACGGCGCCTGGACCACCAGCGTTGCGAACGCCGCCGCCCACCGTGAATGACTCGAGCCCGCTGTTCCCTCCAGACGACTGGGAGGAACGGCGGGCTCGGTGAGGTCTCGGGTGCGACGACGGGGCGTCATTCCCCAGGCCGAGGTCGCGGCGCACTACTGGCGGACCAGCGTCGCCTCCTCGCGCGTGCGAGCGCGGATCACGTCGACGGTACGCGGCTCGTGGCTGGTCAACTCGATCGCCTTGCCGTCGTCCGAGACACGCACCTGCAGCCCCTTCACGTAAAGGGGACAATCAGCGACGGTGTCGTAGCCGTAGGCCTGCGCATACGCGAGGTGACAGCGCATGTGCGCGGCCACGGCGTCGACGCGCGTCTTGGCCGTGAAGGCCACACGCACACCCTGGGGAATGTCGCGAATCTGTGCCACCGGCCCCAGCATCGGGCAGGCCGCGCGCGTCTCGGGCGGAAAGCCGCGACACTCGTCCTGAACGAAGGTCTCCAGCTTGGCGGCCGCTGCCCGGTGCTGGTGGGCGTGCTCTTCCAGCTCGCGCGCCCGCGCCAGGTGCTCGGCCGCGGGGTTGTACGTGTCGACGGGATAGTAGTAGCCCTCGGGGTTGTTGGCCGGCATCGCCGTCGGACTGGGAAGCGGCGGCGCGTCGCGCGTCGTGGCGCGCGCCACCTCGGCCCGCGCCTGCTCGCTCTCCACGGCGGCTTGCTGTTCGTGCGCCGCCGCGCTCATGCCGTCGGGTTTGACCTCGTGCGAGCACGCGGTGAATCCCCCGAGCGCCAAGGCGCCCAATGCGAGCATGGTTCGGCCTGTCGTACGCGTGCACATGGGTCTGGCTCCCTTCGAGGCGGCGCCTCCCCGCGCGAGAGACCGCCGGACAACCGCCGCGGCCCGAGAAAATTGCAGGGCACGTGCCAGCGTCGGGGTGCGGTGCATGGGCATCCCGCGCCGCCGCTCACCGTGATCGGGCGGGCTGTCGTTTCGGACCGGGGACGTCAGTTACCCGGCGGTGGCCTGCTCGGGCACCGGCGTCGGCGTCTCGGGCAGCGCCTCGGTCGGGGCGGCGGCCGGCACCCGGAACCAGAACCGGCTCCCCTGGCCCAGCTGGCTCTCGACCCCCACGGTGCCGCCATGCGCCTCCACGATCTCGCGCACGATCAGCAATCCCAGGCCCGTGCCGCGCGTATCGGAGTGGGCATTGGGCGCGCGCGTGTAGCGCTGAAACAAGGTGGGCAGCACGTCCGAGGCGATGCCCGGCCCGTCGTCCTCCACGACCACCTCGCACCACCCCTCGACCACGCGCGCGCGCACGCCGATGTTGCCGGCGGAGGCCGTGAACTTGATGGCGTTGGCCAGCAGGTTGGTCAGCACCTGCTGCAAGCGCGGTCGATCGCCCGAGACGACCACGCCGTCCGACTGCAGGTCGATCAGGAGGCGCTGCTGCGTGCTCTCCACCAGCGGCTTGAAGTCGTCGACGATCTCGCGGATCAGCTCACCCAGGTCCACGCGCGCCCGCTCGATCTTGTGGGCCGCCTCGTCCATCCGCGCGAAGTCCAGGAAGTCATTGATCAGGGCCACCAGGTTGCGCATGTGGCTGTCCATCTTGCGCAGATCGGCGATGACCTCGGCCGACAGCACACCACATCGCCCCC
>Ga0207695_10002954_pt1 | contig 24528 bp, 16 predicted proteins | sample KBSC54metaG_FD_184354 | JGI IMG/M metagenome (GOLD analysis project Ga0207695, IMG submission 184354) | Corn rhizosphere microbial communities from Kellogg Biological Station, Michigan, USA - KBS C5-4 metaG (SPAdes) (version 2) | ecosystem: Host-associated > Plants > Roots > Rhizosphere > Soil...
TTCACCGACGTAGTCATCAAGGCGTTCAGGGAAGAGAAGCTCCTGAGTGCGGTCAACGGCATCGATGAATCGCTTCATGCACTGGCAGACACTATCGGAGCGGTAATGCAATCTTGCCAGCGCGAGGAAGGTTTTCACACAGCCTCGGCCAGAAGCAGACTTACAGATGGTCGAATTGCTTGCCCTCAAGCAGCCACTCGGGACTTGAAGCCGTACCCGCGCACCTGGGACTCGTCTCAATCCAAGGGGAAAAAATTATTCCCTATACCCTCAAATAGATTTAAGGAAACCCCGCCAAGAACGCCAAACGTGATCTCAGTGATGTGTTCGATATACGGACCGGAAAGCATCGGAAACGCAGCGGCAAGCAGCGCTCCACAAAAAACACCAAGAAATGCGCCGGCAAGAGATCTAGCAATTATTTCATTGCCACTTCTGCCTCTACGCCATCTAGTTAGATACACCGAGGCATAGCAGATCAAGGCGGAACATACGATCGATGCTATAAGCCACTCTATTGATGACATACAGTGGCGCCTGCCACGCCCTTGTAAAAGTCCGCGCCATACATAATGGCGACCAGTTTCAGGATGAGTGCCTCAACCGTCTTGCCACCACCAAAAATTCCAAGCGCAGTAGCCACTATGGTTATCGGAATGAAAAATTCGAGATATTGCGAAGCCAATAGAGCCCCGCACTTGCCCCCCGTATCGAGTATTTCGATGGCATTCAAAAGCAAGGAATAGAACGCCAGGAATATGGTCAATATAGTCAAAATCAACAACAAAATGGGGGCCACCGCGGCAGTGCCGGTAAAAAACAAAACCAATCCAACAACACCCAACACGCCTTTCGCGAACGATGCCCCATTCCCCTTTCCCTCTATCAGATATGCACCGGCTCCCGTACCCGGGTCAATTTCCACATAGCCAGCACCGCTCCAGCCATTTGCATTTATAGGACTTTGATGGATGGTAACGATCTTCCCTGCCGCTACGGCATTCTGAACCTCCGAAACCACGCTCGAACTCTGTTGAAGTTGTGGAATTGCCACAGTGGCATTGTCAGAGTTGATGGTAAAGATTTTTTGACCGGACTTTGCGGCAATCTCTATCGCCCTAACAGCGCTGATGGCTTGCTGACATGGAGGCAATGTAGGATTGACTATTTGAGCATTGTCGACATAACTACAATTGCTACGATCACTCAACGACTGCTCCGGAATATAGGACTCCATCACGCTGGCATAATTCCCTCGAGCGATATTGTATGTAGTCCATCGCAGCAATGCCGAGTTGCCGTCGGTATCATCCGTTACCCATCGAATGTAGCGCATATGCCCTACGTCCATGTTGACACCTTTGAACGCTACTCCTGTGGTTACTATCCCATATAGCTTGTTCGGTTGAGCGATAGCATGAAACAGGCCATAGCTAAGAGCTGGCCTATCGAGCATTTTATTTTCTATTTGCGCGGCGTTGCCGTAACTCTGAACGCTGGCCAAATATCCCAAAATGTTTCCCGCAAGAGCGTCGCCGGCGATTGCGTCGTTCGACAAACCGGTCAGAGAATTCGCCGCAATTTGAGCCGCGGTGGCGGCGACCCTGGATTGAAGGACCTGCAGCTGCCTGTGACTAACGCCTTGGATAGATACGCCTAATGCACTTTGTTGCCCAGCGATGAGCGAATCCTGGGTTTGATCGTATTGAGTCAAATCTGCGTAAGTTGTGAACGATCCCATCCCAGTCAGTTCAGTACCTAAGCTGTACGCGCCGCCAGTCGCAACAGTCGTCCCTTCTACCCGCAACTGAAGTGCGACGTTTATGCTCGCCGGCAGACTTGTCGGCAACTCGCTTGGCTGAATTGGGCTGCCATCGGAATGCGCCGCTGGCAGATAACTAGCGATCGCCTCTGCGTCCGCCTGGGTCGCTGCAACCCAAGCCATCGTGATCTTCTTGCCCGCAATGGTTACCGTCGGCACATTCCAATCCATCAGCGGATCGCTGTACGGCGCATCGGGCAAGTAGAGTTGATAGTCGAAGTGATGCCTCAGGTTGTCCGGCAATTCGCTGTAGCGCTGCGCGATCGTTTGGATTGGGTACGGCGTGCTCGCCGGTAGATACGGAAGCGATTGTGATTTGATCTGCTGCGTGCCCAGCACGTCAGCAACCGTTGCATTTGCATTCTGACCGTTGATGTAGTTTTTGACTTGCGCTTGATACGCAAGGAACTGGGTTTGCATGTTGGCCTGATTCAGGTTTTGTACCGAACCATCGTTCTGATTGACTGTAGCTCCCTGCTGCGCAGCATCCGAAAACCCCTGCGCATCGAAAGCAACGTTGTCTTGGATGTCCATCCCCCGAGTCATGACGTACTGCTTCCAGCTGGGATCGAGCGGCACCCAAGTATCTCCGGGCGTGGCCTTGGTGCCGCGGCTCGGGTTGTAGTTGACAAACGCTTCAACCCAGACATGCTCAATCTGGATTGTCTTGACCACGCCGCCCGAGGTCAGCGCCACATTGGGAATACCTCCCTGGCCCAAGATCTGCTGAGCCACATTTACGGTCTGCGCACCGCCAACCCAATTCATCACCTTGTCGACCGGCAGGTTGACGGTGCCATAGACGTAGCGAGCAGGGATGCCGCTGCTACGCAGCAGCGCGATCAGAAGGCTCGCCTGATCGAATGCATTACCACTGAGTTTGTCGAACGTGTCCTGTGCACCTTGCGCACTGCCATAGCTCGGGAAGAACGCGACGTTGTCGTGCACCCAGTTGAAGATGGCTACTGGGTTGTTGCCGAGATCGGTTGCCTTCTGCTTGATGTCCGCCGTGAACTGCGCATCAATGGTCTCGGCGAGATCCGCCGCTGTGGGTGGATTGGCCGTGGTGAGACCTGCCGGTGCAGCTACGGCCTGAGATGGGGCCAATTCCTGTTTCGCGCCGATATGGGCATCGAGCTTGTTGGTGTCGGCGGTCTTGGATACCGAACCCGGTTTCAATTCCGGGTGAGGCTTCGTCAGCATCGCGCGCAATTGATCGGCATTTTCGATCGGCTTGCGCGCGTTGGCTTTCAATACCTGCCAAGGCAGGTTGTTGTGATCGACAAGGTTGGCGCGCTTCTGGGGGATTTCCTTGGTCAGAAACGCACGCAGCGCGTCTTGCGCAGCGGCATGCGATGGCGCATCGACTGCTGCGCGAACGGCATCGAACTTGCTTTGCAATTGCTGGTCTTTCTCGCGCCAGGTCTGCTCCAGCTTGTTCTGTCGCGCGATGATTTCCGGGGCGAGATGGCGTGACCGCATATGATCCATCTGCGATTTCCACCACGCGTTCATCGATTCGCGCTGCGCGTCGAGTATCGCAATGAGACTTTGCGTGTTTAGATCGGCCAACGATTGCAGCGCCGCGTTGTCCGGATACTTCGCCGCGTTGCTAAGCAATTGCTTCAAATTGGTCAACGAACGCCCATAGTGCTCGGCCGGCGTGATGCTGGCTTCTTCCAGGGCGCGCTGCTCGTCGGCGATCCGGGCGTTGCGAACGGCGGCAACCGCCGGATTGATCGTCGTCACACTGAGGTAAGCGACGATAATCGTCCAAGCAACGCCTTTGAGCACGCGCTCGGGCCAACGGATCAATTGAGTGTAGCGACGACGAAACACCGTACGTCCGCCCTTTTTCCTTCTCCGCAACATGGAGGTTCTCCCTTCTAAGCTGCCTTGCCGTGGATTACGTTGAAAGTCCGAGATCGTCAGTGTGTTCCCGCCCAGATGACCCAATCGATGCGTGTACGCAGCGCGTCGGCCTGGGCATTGGTCGATTGTCCGCAGGCCTCGGCACCATCGAGCAGTGAGGAGAGCGCGGCTTCTCCATTGCCGCTGGTCATGGCAGTCTGCGCGGCCTGCAGCGCGGTCAGCGCTGCGTACAAGGGCGCGTCTCGGCCGGAGATGGCGTTCACCGCTGCAATCAGATCGCTGATCGATTCGCCAGGCAGATGCGCGACCGTCGAGGCAGCGGTCTTCAACGGATTCACCACGATCGGGCTTGTCGCTGAAACCGTGGCGGTCAGGGTACTGCTGCTGCTCGTACCTAAGCGCACGTTGTTTTTTTCGGTGAACAAGTTTTGCGAAGTGAAGTCAAGCGGCCACGTCGCCGTGGACGGCATGAATACCGAGTCGTCATTGGCCGTAAGAGCCAACTGGCCCTTGAACGGATCGCCCTTGTTCGTCACCGTTGTTGTTAAAGGTAGGATGGTGCCCGCACGCAACGCGATGCTCGTCGGCGCGACATTGATCAAGGAACTATTGAAAAGCCCCCCAAGCGGGCCCGGAGTTGCTTCGTACTGCGAAATCGCAGACTGCCAGTCAAACGTCGAATATGCTGTGCGGCCTCCTCCAAAATTATTCCAGAGCACCGCGGGCGTTTGACGCTGCACAGTTGCATATTGGCATTGACGTGTATCGATCTGGGTCTTGGCGCCCGCCAAACGAATCTGATCGGCGATGATCGAGCACTGGAAAACCATCGACGAGCCGGTAATCTGCACAGTGCCGTGCGGCACAAAGATCAGTCCGCCGTACTGATTGGAATTGCCCGTCAGACGCAAAGCATCGGAGCCTGTTTGGGTCGTCGCCAACTGCACGCCCTGATAGAACGGCTTGAACGTCGCACTCGGCCCATCGATCTGAATAGAGCCGGTAGCGACCACGGTCGCGGAGCCCCCTGCGCCATTCCCGCTAATCTGCATATCGCACGGCACCCAATGCACGCCCGTGGCGAGTGGCATGTCCTTCGGCGTGAGATGCCACGAACCTTTCGCACAATCCGTCGTGTGATCAAAGTACTGAGTACCCAGCGACGCCGCCACCGGACCACCGGGCTTGAAATCATCCAGGTTCAATAGCGTCGGTAGTGTTTGCGCTACAACCTGTCGCGGCTGGAAGGTAAAGGTATTCTGGCCACCATTGTTGGTGAACGTCGTCACATAGTGCACCGGTCCATCAATCAGGTTCTGTGCGCCGGCTAGCTGGATATCGCTGTTGGAATGGATCGCACCATGCAACTGGTGCTGTGCTCCACTCCAGTCGAGCACGTCGCTGGCGTCGATGGCGTTCGCCCACAGCGCAATCGCACCGGGATTATCTCCGACATCGACAATCCGCGTATCGCTGAACACGCTGGTCAACGCGACTTGTGTATCGATCGTTTGGCTTCCTTCACTAAACTGATGAGCGGCAGTCCCGGCAACAACGGGGCTGGCAATGAACGTGTCTGTGTAGCTCGTCATCGAAAAGGCCAGCGAGTAGCTGCTCCCGCTCGAAAGGGTGAGCGAGCGTGCGGTAGCACCACTGTTGCGAATGCGCCAAACGGTATAACGATCCGTACCGTCAGCATTGTGGATGCGGCCCATTGAGGTCAACGACAGATGCGTGCCGCCTGTTCCGGCATCGGTGCCGTAGTAGCCAATATCGACACGCCCCAGATTGGCCACCTCATCGGATAGTGCGCCCTGATTGGGCGTGCTCGGTAGTCGGCCTGTCAGCGTCGCCTGTGTTTGCGCTGAGGTCGGCACCACCACTCGGCTGGCCAGTGAAGGCGAGAGCGCAATATGCGCGGCCCCGCCTGGAGCGGTCGAAAGAATGTCCAGAGCCTGCGCGTTGATGACAGGCAATACGCTCGAGGCTGTCAAACCCGTAATTTGCGCCAGGGCGTCAGGCAATCCCGCCGCGCCGTTCGATGCGATCACGCCTTCACCGCGATGCACCGCTTCCCGGAGCAGCCGCAATGTAGTGGCATCCGGCGTCACTTGAGTGGCCAGCAACAAGTACACCTGATAAGCGCCGCTGCGTACGCCATTGGCGAAGTCCAACGTTGTATTCACGAAGTTGGGTGTGTAGTTGAGCGCAGTCAACGCGGCCGTTATTCGAGCTGTCGTATCGGTCGAAACGTTTGCGTCCACGAGAACGAGGGCCGCAAGCGGGGGATTTTCAGCTGAGATCGTTACGCTCGCGTCCAGGTGAATTGCCGGTGCCGACAACGTGAAGGTGTCCAAGGCCAGCATGAGATTTTTCGCGCTCGCCCCGCTCCCCACTGTCGCGGTGAGCACGGCCAAGTACGTCGTTCCGACGTTGCCTTGCGTAACCCAAGTCGCGTTAAACGGCACGCTCGCGCCGACCGCCAGTGCCGAAGTTTGATTGAACTGCTGCAACGCGGCCAGCTGGCTCGGATCGATGATCGAAATCGTCAGCGGGACATTGCTCAGCGCGCCGTTACCCTTATTGGTTGCACTGGCGGTAAGCGTGAGAGTCTGACCGATCGGCAAACTCTTGGGCGTCACTGAGATCGTGCCAACCAGACCAAAACCGGTATCGCTCGTCGAGCTGACGACATAGGTCGTTTCGACATGGTTGTAGACATTGCCTTGGCTATCGAGCAAATCCTGCTTGACCGTGTAAGAGCCCGGCGCCGCATTCGTCAGCTTCTCCTGGACGCTGAAATCCTGGAACGTCTCGGGTAGCAACTGCGCGATACTGTAACCGTGGGTGAACTGCAACGTCCCGCCGGCGTCGTATACCTTCACCATCAATGTGAGGTTGCTCAGGATGATGTTCGCCGACTGGCTGATCGCGCGCGAATTGATCACGACACTGTCGCTCGGATTGTAGGTTTGCTTATCCGTGTTAACGGTCGAGGTCGCGGATGCTGAAACATTGTCGGGCAGTACATTAAAGGTTGTGCTGGCTTGGGCGACGAGGTTTCCGTTGTTGGTGAGTGAAGCTTTTACCGTGTACTGCGCCGGCAGGACCGTGCCAATGGCGAACGATCCGGCAACCGGTAACGTGCCGTTAGACGGAATATTCACGTCCTGTTGCGTCACGCCTCCAACACGAACCCCAAGGGCGTCGTAAATGTCGACCACCAAAGCACCGCTGACCGCCACCGCATTGAGGTTACTCAGCGTGGTGGTCACCTGTGCGGTCGCGTTGGCTGGATAGTCCGGCTGGTCGGTCGTCACCCCGATTTGAACAATGTTGTTGACCTGTACCGACGGGATATCGAGCGGCACCTTTACATCGTTCGGCGCGAAGCTGTTCTGGAACGTGATGAAGCCGGAATTGAGTGTTTGCCTCTGCTCGCCGAGCTTCAAGCCGGTCAAGTTCGTATCAAAGCACACCTGCTGCCCGGATGCGGTCACATCCTTGAGGCTCCAGACGTACTCGGTGCCGCCGCCTGTTTGCGGAATTTGTGCGCTCGGCGGCACGGTCATGCCGGTCAAGGTTTGGCCGGGTTGCGTGACCAATTGTGCCTGCACGTTGATCGCGCCGCAGGTCACCGGCACTTGCCATACTTTCTGCTGATTATCGTTCCAAATCAGGATGCGGTTGTTGAGCCGATCGAACGAGATATAGTCAATGTCGTAGAACGACGGATCGATCTGGGTCGTCTGGAACAGCAGGCTGACCTGCCCGGTCCGCGGTATCACCTGAGCAAGAGTTTGCTCTTCACCGACTTGGACGTTTTGTCCAAGCTTCGCCCACTGGAACGGAGCGATATAGAAGTTATCCGCGCAGTCCGCCGCAATATTGGGATAGCCGTCGCCCTCGAACGCCGGATCGGTCACGCCGTCGCCCTTAGTGAAGATGTCGACCACCGATCCATCGGGCTTGATCATGCTGATGTAGTTCCCCTCATTCTGCACGTAGACATCGTCGCGACCGTCGATCGCAATGCCACGGGGCTGCGGAAGCCCTTGCCTCGTCACCGTGCTGATATTTCCTTGCTGATTCACTTTGAGCAGTTGCCCCGGCGAGCCGACTAACACATTGTCATGGCTGTCGACGGCGATGCCGTTGGTCTGGTTTACCCCCAAATTGGTAACGGTCGATTGTTTGCCAGTGGTATCGACGCGGATCAGATCATAGTTGGATTTGGTGTTGTTGTAGGAGGCGAAATACATCTGCCCCTTGCTATCTGCTGCGAGGCCGAAGCGGGTATTCAACCCCGTCGCGACCGTACTCGTTACTCCCGACGTGTCGACCTTGTACAGATTGCTGGAATCCGTGAAGTACAAATTGCCCTGCAGGTCACCTGCCATTCCATTGGGGCGTGCGATGGAGACGAGCGGCCGGACTTGTGAGGTTTCGACGCGCGAGATCGAGGTAAAGTCCGCCCCCGTCAAATTCATGCACATATGCGCCGTCTGGTCCCCGGGCGGCAGCGTTGGCGTCAGCAACGAAAGGGCGCCGTTGGCGCTGGGTCCGACGTGTACGAAATTCGTGGCGCTGCCGGGAACGTCCGGGCGCGAAATCGTGATCTGGAAATCGCCCCCGTACGGCGGCAGCCATGACCCGAGATTCAAGTGCGTGTAGCCATCGATGGCCGGCATAGCAGGCATCGGGATCGTGGTTTGGTAAACCACGGTGCCGGGCGCTGGAGGTGTCACGGGTTGCGAGACGGTGATGACAGCGAGGCTATCGACCGTTCCACCAGAATACCCTTCTGTAAGCACATTGATGGTGCTGTTCGATGGATTGACGCGTGCCCCATACACGCTGAAGTTATTCAAGGCTTTGGCAACGCTGTACACACTCAGCGTGCCAGTGCCATCGGTCGTTGCGGTTTCCACCAAGCCCTGACTCCCGGCCAGCAGCAGAGAACCATTGGCGGCGGCATCCATCGAATAGATTGTGCCGACGTTGGAGGCGACATTCGTCAACATCCCATTGGCGTACGCGACTAGGGTGCTGTTGCCCGAGTTGGCCACGTAAATATTGCCGTTGGACACGCGAATTGCGCTTGGAGATGACAATCCGGACGCAATCACATTCCAATTCGTCCCGTCCCAGCTTCGCAGCACGGAACTTGAGCCATCCGCCCCGATCAACTTACTTCCGTCCGAGAATGTGCCGTTGAGATGAATATTGCCCAACGAGGCGGCAGTGCCTGTCGACGTATTTACGGTGTAGACGCTTCCACTTGTGGAGACCGCAAGCGTTCCCGAGCTGCTTATCGAAAGATACGTGGGAGACGAAATCGCGCTCGAAAACACGGAGGGAGTAGCTGCGCCCGCCGCAAATCGCGCAATGGTGCTCGCGCCATAGTTGGATACGTAGAGCTGACCGAGTGAATCGAATGACAAACCTTGTGGACCGACAATGCCCGCATAGTCGGCAATCACTCTCTCGGTAGTGTCTAGGGTAACGACATGACTCGCTCGATTGTCCGCCGCTGTGAGCGCGCCGTCGGCGCGAAGAGCAAGCCCGCCGTTGAAATAGAATCCATTTACGTTCGCGATGCCTTTGGCTCCCGCGCTCGACCATTGCAGCAGGCTACCATAGTAGCCACCGAGCAATTGACCGCTCTGCCACGCCAGATAAAACACGCCGAACCCACTGCCTAACTTCGTGGGGTACCCGCCCGGCGTCAGGGAGAAAACGCGACCGCCGTTGTCGACGAAGCGGAAGTCACTGCCAGTCCAAACGATGTCGGCCGGGCTGGTAAATCCGGGCAGCGTCGTCGTCAACTTGCCTGTCGAATCGTAGGTGCGCAGTTCCTGATTGCTGGAATCGACCGCATAAATTTGCCCGACCGCATCGCGCGTAACGGGTATGTTGTATCCGATTCCGCTCGCAATTTGCATGCCTGCACCGCTCGTCGGATCGACCGCGTAGAGGTGATTGTAATTGGTCCAAGCCAGCAGCTTCCCGCCCGCATCGATGTTGTAGCCGTAGACATATTCGCCGTTTACGTTGACAGGAATAGGCGTTGCCACACCCGCCGCACTGATCGAATTAACCACGCCGTTGAGTTGAATATAGGCATTGCCCGAAAGATCGGTCAGCAGCGAATAGGTGCCGGGATAGGTCGATAGCGTGGCAAAGGTTGTCAGCGTGCCGGTACCATTCATTGCCACCAAGCGCTTGCCGCTGTAGTCCTCCAACAACACGCTGCCCGCCGCGTTCACGCCAACGCCATAGGGATAGAACGGCAGGCTGGTCGTATTCAAATGCGTCTTGGTGCCATCGGCTGCAATGCGATACACGTCGTAGCCGGTGATAGCAACAATTCCCCCATTGACGGGGTCAACCGCTATGGCGGTCGCGTTGAAACCTTTTACCAGGAATTTTGCCGCCCCCGCCTGCACCGAAACGATCGAGTCGTAGTTCCGAATGTAAACAACGCCGCTACCGTCGACATGAACCTCGCTGGGATTGTAGAGATAGCTTTCGATCGGCGCCTGCTTGGTTCCAGTCCCCGAGTAAACCGAAATGCGATTTGCTCCGCGCTCAGTTACGTACAGATTGTTGCTTCCGTCGAGAGCGACGCCGTAGGGATTCGCCAGCGCCGTAGCAAACGGCACCGTGCCGGTTCCGTTGGTTTGCGTGACCGATCCGTTGTTGTAATTCGCGACAAAAATATTGTTGTTGGAATCGATCGCTACGCCATGCGGGCCGGACAGTCCGGTCGCCACCACCGTCACCGCATCCTGCGAATCCTTCTTGCGCAGCGTACCGTCGTCATTCGCAATCCAAAGGTTGCCGACGGAGTCGTACTTCATGCCTTCGGGACCGTTGGCGATGCCTTTGGCGAAAGGCTGTACCGACCCATCCACCAGGACCTTGACGATACTGTTGTCGGTATTGTTGCTGACGAACAGATTTCCGCTTGAGTCGAATCTCAGGTCGAAGGGGTAGCTGAGCCCTGTGGCGTAGACGCTCGTCTGTCCCGTCGAGGTAACCCTGATAATGTTGTTCGCGCCGCTGTTGGCCACATAAAAGTTGCCTGCCGCGTCTCGCGTTATTCCGTGAGGAGCGGACAAGCCGGATAGGAATGGGCTAACGGCGCCTGTGCTGCCGGATACCTTGGCCAGGGTGCCGTCACCCGTATTGGTAACCACGTAATTTCCCGCATCGTCCTTGACCAATGCCGCCGGGCTGTTCAGGCCGTTGCCCCAGAGCACGGTTTCTTGACCTGACAAACTCCGCGAAACGAGGCAATTGGAGACGGTTGCGCAGCTCCCGATCAGAAGAACGTTGCCGGAAGCGTCGACGTCAATTCCAGCAGTCCGCTGAACGGTTGTCAGCGTGTAGGTCGACACCATGCCCTGCGGAGTAACCTGATACAGCTTGTTGTAGTACAAACTCGGCATCCAAAAGTTTCCGCTCGAATCCATCGCCAGCCCCGCCGGGTAGGCGGATGTCGGAAGGACTGCGAGCACGGAAATTGCGCCCGTCGGATCAATCTTGAGAAGCTTTCCATCGCCATAGTTGACGGTATACAAATTGCCCGATGCATCGCGCACCAAACCGCGCGCTTGATTGAAGGGCGAACCGGAGGTCAACGTCTTGACGCTGGTTTCGCCAACGTTGGAAGCGCTGGTGTCAGCATTCTCCAGCGTCACGGCCAGATTCAAATTGCCCGCTGCGATGGTCTGATTGCCGAGATTGGTCAGATCGGCAGTCAGCTGAATGGGCTGTTGTGTTCCCACCTGCGCCAAGGGCGGGTTAGGGGTAAGGCCGCCGGCCAATACCGCCTCCGCCTGCACGGAAAATGTCGTGCCACCTTCGGCAATCACGACGCCATTTCCGTCCAGCGCCTGTGCTTTTACGGTGTAGTTGCCCGCTGCCTGCCTAAGCAGCGTATGGTCAACATCCAAATCCACAACGCCATTGGCTGGAACAACAACAGGCAGATTCGCTGGCGGGACACCCAATCCCGTCACGTTGCCCAGATAGGTAAACGAAACATTTTGAGCAGAGTCGAAAACGAGGCCCTGCACTACAACCGAAATCGCACTGGCTCCGTTGTTTGCCAGTTGTACGTGCAACTCCGCCGCATCATTCGGGTTGTACTGGCTCTTATCCATAACGACTTGGGTAAAGCTCAAACCCGAATGCGTTGGTTTTGTCAGAGCCACGTCGAGCGTGGCTGGGCCGATCTGCGGCAAGACAACCGCGAGGGTTTGAGTAAGGTATCCGTTTGAGCTTGCGACAATCGTGAGTTGTGCACCGGCAATACCGGGAATCGAGTATTTGCCGTTGACGTCGCTCGTTGACGTCAAGGACTGGCCACTGATGGAGACCACGGCGCCACTGACTGGAGCCTTAGTATCCGCGTCCGTCACCGTACCGCTCAATGTGCTCGTTTGGGGTGCGAGCGTGAGCGCAATCTTGCCGACATCATTGACGCCGGCAACCAATGTACCGGTCGCCGTTACCGTTTGATAGTTGGTTGCGCTGATCGTGATCGCGAAGCTTCCCGCCGTCGCATTGGTGAAGACAAACTTGCCGTTGATATCCGTTGTTTGATTGGCGCCATTGAGCGTGACTGTCGCACCCGAGATCGGCTTACTGCTTGCGCCATCAATCACAATGCCTTGCAGTGAAGTGCCCGGGACAGTTTGACCGTTGGCGTACAACGTTGGTGAAAAGAGGTAGCTATTCCCCGCCACAAAACTGACCGTGGCCGTGACGGTTTGGTATCCGCTCAGGCTTGCCGTAATCGTGGCATTCCCAGGGCTCAACCCCGTGATCTGATAGGCACCATTTATATCGGTAAACGCGGTGCTGGTACCGACGGAAATGATGGCCTTCTGCAACGGCGTACCGCTACTGCTTTTGATGACTCCAGAAAGATTCGCGGTCAGTGGTGCCGGCACCAGCTGGATCGTGCCGACATTGAGAACTTGCCCTGCGACTATTTGGATTGAGGTACTGCTGACTTTATAGCCGAGCTGGCTGACGCGTAGGGTATAAGTGCCGGGGCTCACACCGCTCAAGCTGAAGCTGCCATCCGAGCCGGTTGATCCGCCGAGTGCAGGAGTCTCGGCCAATTGCACGGTGGCCCCTGCGATCGACTGCCCCGTAGATTGATCGATCACCTTTCCCTGGACATCACCGGTCGTCGGTTGACTGGGCGGTTGCGAAGCAAACCACAGACCACGCAATGCCAGAGCAGTGATATAGGGATCGTCCGCCCAGCTACCATCGGACAATTGACGGCTGTTCAACGCGGTGACGATCGGCTGCAGCACGGCGCTTTGTGCAGTCTGCGTCGCCAACGCGTGGAGCGCCAATGCGTTATCGAGCGTTTGCGCGAAGGTCTGGGTAGCAGGAGCCCGCTGCGACAAAAGCCATGTGGTGGCAGAACTGGTAATACTTGCAACGGGGTACTGCGTGGCGTAAGCGTTCGCCGCCAAAATCACATAGCTGGTTACGTAGACGGAGCCTTGGCCGTTGACTCCCCAGCCGCCGCTCGCGGATCCTGCCTGCGACAAGTAGCTCAGTCCGCTCGATACGACCGCCGGCTGGGCATTGTTCGCGCTCGCTAGCGCGATCAACGCAAATGCGCTATCGAGCGGATCGCTTTGGAAATCCGCGTCCAATCCCCAGCCGCCGTCTGCGTTCTGCATCGCAATCAGCGATGTAAGGTCAGTGGGCTGTGCCTGGGCGCCTGCCGCGATGATTCGGCGGGCCGTGTACTCCACATTGGCGTCGGCATCCGCCGCGACGGAACTCACCAATGAGGCGGGAGCCGTTGCCAGAGACGACAGCGCGAGAAGAGCCTCTTGTCTTGCTTGAAAGACGGTTGCTATCGAAGCGCTTTCAGAGTGGAGGGACCCATCGCTCTGCACCTGAGCGGTGAGCCAATTCACCCCGTTTTGCTCTGCTGGCGTGAGAGCCAACGACTGCGCAGATGCGACAGATGCCGCAATCAGCCAAATGCAAGTAGCCAAAGCAAGAAAGGAACCGAAGCGGCTCCCTGCCCACCTACACAAACCGTAGAACTGCTCCATGCCATGCCCCTTGTGCCCGGCTACGTTCAATTGGCTGCTTTCAGTTCGGCGGCAAGCTACTAGATTTTTTAATCTTAAGCAACTGACCTTGCCGTATCGACGGGGCGAATTGATTTGCAATTATGTCTTCACCCCGTCCTTCGACCGAGAGCTATATCGAGAACCTTACAGCAGGTCGTCAATCACGAATTTACTACCGCAGATTCAGCTGCCATCGCCCAATCAATCTGTCGGTCTCGGTAGCAGAGCGGGAAGCTATCATCGAAGCCCGCATCACCTCATCGCGGCCGTGGCTACAGTGCGTGCGTGCTTGAGGCCTAACGTGTTCTTCGACGCACGCAAGTACTGCACGAGGGCATGCAGAAAGGCTGTTCTCGAGGACAGTAGGCTTCCGGTGACGAAGACAAGAAAGCGTTCGCGCATCTGTGCAGCTTGAACCAAGAGATCCAAGGAGCTGGCTATCTTTGGCCATCGCTTGCTGCCGCTCCTCCATACGACCGCAGGCCATCGGCGCGGAAAGTTGAAGCGATCGCTGAGTGCGCGAAGTGCCATTCGACTATCGGTGGGACGCGTCGCTAAAAAACCTGTAAAAAGTTACAGGTTCGCCGTCGCGATCTTTCTGATATAGCTATTGCGCCAAAGGGCGCGTGGGTCGCGCCGAGGAATAGGGGCTGACTGCCATCGTGCAGTCGTTTTCTTCATAGCGGGGAAACGCCATCGCGATTTTCGTCTGCGCGTCGTCCGCGTGCCGGACGCTCGTGCGCGACTGCTCTCGTTTTCCGCTTGCCGCCTTCAACCAAAAGGAAACGCCATGAAACGTCTCATGATCGTCGTTTTATCGCTGGCTGCTTTCTCATGCTTTGCTGTCGAACCGCCCACCAAGCCCGCAGAGGCTGCGAAGAGCGCGCCGCCGAAACCCACCGCCGATGCCTGCGCGCTGCCTCCCAAGACAACCCAGTTCTCGTTCTGGCAAAGCTGCCAGAACGTGACGTTGAATGGCTGCACCTTGCAGGCCAGTTGCCAGATGGCGAATCAAACGTGGCGTAATGCCACCTTCGATATGAGTCAGTTTCCCAATTGCTATTCGGATTTCTTCGGGGGGCGCAATCTGTTCAACAACAACGGCACGCTGTGTTGCGGTTATGCCGGAACGCCTGTCATCTGTGGCACCTGAAGCATGGTGGAGAATCGGGCGTGACATATGTCCCCAGTCGCGAAGTGTAGCGATCACGCCAAGCTATTCGGTCAAGTGGACCGCTGCGAGGTCACGGTAACGCGACACCCACTGTGGCAACGGACAGTTGCCTCAAGCTTACAGCCTTATTTTGTCTTCCGGAGAACGTGACATGGAACAAATGGAAGTCCAATTGGATTCTGACGGGGAGCCAATTCGACTTCGTGGAATATATCGGTCAAAGGGACCATCATGACCAAAAGACCATCTATTAATCTTGTGGTGTGCTGTGACGGCACCGGCAATGTCTGGAAGCCAGGCCCGGGCAAAACGAACGTCGTAAAACTCGTCGAAAGTCTTGCGCGGGATCCCCTGCGACAACTTCATTTCTACGATCCCGGCGTGGGCACCCCTGATGGTTACGTCAGCGAAAGTGGCCAGGCGCTGCGCGACGTCGCTCGCCGAGTGGCTGGTTTGGTATGGGGAGATGGTGTCTGGGCAAACGTTGCCGCGGCATACGCGTTCTTGGTGCGCAACTATCAGGACGACGATCGAATTTACGTATTTGGCTTCTCGCGCGGCGCGTTTACTGCGCGCGCCGTGGCCGGGTTGGTCAGTCTCTTTGGAGTCCTTCGTCCCGAACACGAGAATCTCATCCCAACCCTTTTGACGATTTATCGCACCAAGCCCGAGGAAGGCGCGAGCAATCCGAACGAGCAAAGTCGGAGTGAGATCGGAGAAAGCATTCGTGCGAATTTTTGTAGCCTCGAACAGACGCCTGTTCACTTTATCGGCGTGTGGGACACGGTCGAATCGGTGGGCTTAAGTCAGCTAGCGCTCGGCACACAAATCATGAGTGCCCCGACGATCAAGCCTGCGTTCCGCCATGTGCGACACGCGCTGGCACTCGATGAATTACGTTGGCCGTATCAGCCCCGGTTGTATACCGAACCCGAAGACTTGTTGCCTGAGCACACTTTCAAGCAGGTGTGGTTCGCCGGTGCCCATTCGGATATCGGTGGAGGTTACGCAGAACAAGGACTTGCTAATGCGGCCCTACACTGGATGGCGCGCGAAGCAAGCTTCCGCGGATTGCTGATCGATATACCTCTACTTAATGTGCATGCGGTCAATGCTCTCGATACTCTACACGACGAGACTGCCGGTAATCCCTTTTGGGTATCCGTCGGCGCGTTCCGACGGGCTTATCCGGAGCGGATATATATTCATGAGTCCGTTGATGAGCGCATGAAAAGTAAAACCGCTCGGTATCAGCCGGTGCTCCCAGACGCTTTTAGCGTCGAGGCCACAGCGCCGATGTACATCGACCTGCAGGACAATCCGATTACGGCGCCCGTTCCGACAGCCAATCAACTCGGCAAGCCCATTCGTGAAGACGTTCAGCCTTGGCACGTGTTGCTCTGGGCAGTCTTGTCAGCTACTACGATTGGATTATTTTCACTTCATCGATGGGACGAGTTGCAGCTTGCGCGGATGCAAATTCAAGGCTGGAGCGGCGCGCTTTGCGATCACTTGGCCCAATGGTCGCAGATATCAGGTGAGTCGATTGGCCACTTGCTTTGGATCGACACATCAGCAGTTGTTTCCTACGCCGCATGGCTATCGGTGACGTCCTTTTTTCTGCTGCGTCTTGCGGCGAGAAACGGGGCTGCCAGTCCGCGCTTAGGGAAGTTGCTGATGTACTCCGCGGGATTCCTGCCAGTCGCCGATCTGATTGAAAACACGCTTACCGGCTTGACTCTTTGGTCTGTGCCGGAGGGCGCCACCACTTGTACTGGCGGACATGTCTTGTCGTATCTAACGGCGTTGGCGAGTACCGTAAAGTTTGCGTCCCTCGCGGTATTTGTAGTTGCGGTCCTGAGTTGCATTGTTTGCGCGTTAATCTCGCGTTGGCCCAATACCAACAAAGTGTCGGAGAGGGCCTAGCCGATGGGCACGCAAGATATGACGTTCCTATTGTTGCTATTACTCGCCAATGCGGTCATCGCGATGCCACTTTTGCGTTATCTAGCTGTTGGATGGCGAGCCAAACAGGCAGACGTTACGGGGGGGCAAACGCCGGCAGCGTGTCTTGAGTACTTCAAGATGTTTTCGCGGGACGGCGCCTATAAACCGAACACGCCAGACGAAGCGCTGGTTCAATTCAAATCGTTCTACAAAACTTGGTATGGAAGGCGCCTGTACGTTCTTCCGGCGCTCCTGCTGCTTGTGATTTCTACCGTCACGGTCGGTGCGTTGCTCGCAGCCGAGTTGCGCCCCCCGGCAATGATGCCGTTGAACTCCTGGTTAGATCAGATCAAACCGCCAGCCATCGGGGCGATTGCCGGCGCTTATGTATGGGTCGCCAATGACTACATCTGGCGAGCACGCCGGCTCGACTTCGCGCCATCGGATGTCCATTGGGGTGTGCTTCGGCTAACTATAGCGGTGCCGTTGGGCTATGCGTTCGCTTCGCTTGACGCATCACACGGGGCATTTATTGCGTTTGCGCTCGGCGCGTTTCCGCTCTCGACGATACTGACCATGCTGCGGCGAATCGGCCTCAAATGGCTGCGTTTCGAAGAGTCAGACGAAGAAGCCGAAGCGAGCATAGCAAAGTTGCAGGGCATCAATCGCGACATCTTGGAACGACTCGCCAATGAGGACATCACGACAATTACGCAAATCGCTTATTGCGATCCGGTGCGACTGACCATGCGTTCAAATCTTTCATTCAACTTCGTCACGGATTGCATGAATCAGGCGCTGGCGTGGGTGTATCTGGAGGACAAATTATGCAAGCTGCGCTGCCTGGGCCTCAAAGGTGCAGTCGAAATCAAACACCTCGTCGAAGACATAAAAAAGCCGGAAGAAAAGGCGCGTGCGGCGGCCACGCTTGCCGCCGCCGCAGAAGTTGCCAAGCAAAGCCCTGAGACGTTGATGACCGCGTTTGCGGAAATTATCAATGACTCATTCACCAAATACCTTTGGGAGGTCTGGGAATAGTCAGGCTGCCGAACTGCAAAGCGATTCTCAGAGATTCCCTTTTGATCCAGTGCAATAAGCAAGAGCTGCGTTCCTTGCATGGAGGGTTCAATGGCCAAGATCAATGCTGAAACCGCTGCACGATATGCGTTGCACGCGATGTACGCTGAAGACATGTTTGATCCGAATAGCCAAGTACTTGACCCGCCGCTTGACGCACGCATAGGAGCGGCTTGGCAATGTATCGGCTACTTGACTGCAGCGAACGCCCTACTTGGCGCGCAGAGTATTGGACTGGGCGATCGTGTTTACTATGGCTTTGTCATCCGTTCGACGACCGATCCCACACAACACATCGCCGTTATCCGCGGCACCGAAGCGGTGGTGGAGTGGCTGGAGAACGTCGAAGGGCTTCTCGTCAATGGACCACCACACGGCATGGTTGAGCACGGTTTTTATTCAATTTACGACTCAATGCTCTACTGCACCGTCGGCGCACCAACGATCGCCGCAGCGCCCACCCGATCTGCGGCACAAAGTCTTGTCGCAACGATACCGGCCGGCGCCGTTTTGACAGTCATTGGCCACAGCCTAGGTGCTGCCCTAGCAACTTACCTTATGGCAGACGTCGCGCGATTGAACTCAAATGCATTCACGGTGATAGGTGCACTCTTCGCGTCCCCCAAAGCAGGCGATGCAACTTACGTCAAAGACGTCGATCAAGTCGTCGGACCTGACAACTACGTCGTATATAACTACATCCGCGACATCGTTCCACACGTGCCGCCGAGCCTGCCTTTTGGGCAAGGATTCCAAGCGTTGCCGCAGGCGATGTGGATCAATCCGGTTAAGGCGCAAGCCGAAATCAGGAATGACCCGTTTTGCAATCACCACGCGTACTGCTATGCCGCGATGTTGGATTTCACGGCGGTCCAGGTGATCGATCCTTCGCAGCGACCCTGTGTCCTCGGAAAGAACTAGCGCGTCACAAGTGTTGCCAAAAAATGCTTCAGATCGAGCCTACCCAGAATATCTATGTCGAATCGTTAACAGCCCGCTTGGCCGCTCACTTAGTCGTAGGAGCCATCGACTATGCACGCCGCATTCGTCTCGCTGTGGATCGTGCTTCCGTGTATTTACTTGATCGCCGCCGCCATTCGCTTTTTCCTTGATCTGCGCAAGACATCGGGTGATGAACGTAAAGAAAAACTCGCGGGTCTGCCGAAATACCTTGCCACGGTCAGCGTGGTAACGGGCCTCCTCGCCGGCGCCGGTCAAGCGGTCACCGCGGCGATCAAGTTCGGGGATGACTACGCCCACAGCATCGGGACTCAGCGCATGGAAGCAATAAGCCGTGCATCTATGTTCCCCAAGGAAGCTGATATCACCGTCCGTATTGTCGAGATTTCTGGCTTGCTCGATACCTTGCGCGCCGATGATGAGTCGGCTGATGCAATAGAAACGATGCTCTTGCAGTTCATCCGGTCTAGGCAAAGTATAGATTCGAATCGTACAGCGTTCGGCAAGATGGTCCCGGACGATGTTCAGGCAGCTATTCGCGTGCTCGGCAAAGCGAATGCAGCTAGGCACAAATGGGCCTTCAACTTCCGTCGCCTATCGCTCGTTGGGGCTGATTTCAGTTCCGGAGATTTTTCCGGCTCGGTGTTCGATGAAAGTAACCTTCGACACGCAAGCTTTCGCGACGCTAGCCTAGGTGGTGCGCGTTTCAACTCGGCCAATTTCGACTACTGGTGCGTTGACTGGGCCAAGAACTACAACCTCGACAAGAACGATTCGACCAGCGTTGATCCCAACAACCTGTTCAAATCGCCTGCGGATGGTTGGTACCCTTCCCAAGTACAGGCCAGCTTCTCTGGCGCGCGCGCTAATGGTGCAGAGTTTTACGGGGCAAATCTAATCGGCGTGGATTTTTCCAACGCAAAATTGAATGGAGCGAAGTTCCGTTCCGCGGACTTGACATTCACCAATCTGACTAACAGCGAGTTTCAAATCGCTGAGCTGACGCAAGGTTGCCGTAATGGCCCAGTCAAACCAAATACATTGATGCCGCAACTTCGAAAATGTTCGGGCGAACCCGCACTGTGCGGACAGGAGGACATCTGGAAAGACGCTTCCTCTGCGAACCACGCCCCTCCAGAAAGAGCCCTCTCATATTAAATGTAGTCTGAGAGAACTCTGAAAACCACCGATTGAGTTGCACTTCATGCTGTTGTGGGATCGTTTGCGCGATAGCCAGGCCGCTTATCAAAGGGGGTGCAACGACCCCGCCTCCGTCTACTCCGCCTGCCGGACCTGCTAACACAGTCCGCAGCAGCATTGAGAACAGAAGAATTACTTCTATTCCCTAGCAGGACTCAATTATGAACAAAAGAACCGAATGCTTTGTAATTGGACTTGTGCTGGCTGCCCTCAGTGCTGCGCTCTATTGGGTGGCTCTAGCACCAAACATAGAGACTCAGCTCTGGAAAGGTGCTTCCGAGCTACTCAAACAGCTATCCGGGTACGCAGCAAACGGCGCAGTCGCATTTTTCGCCCTATGCATCTACGTTGGGTTAAAGGCCACCACTGAGGCGAATGCTCACCTCACGTCTGAGGCGTTCAACGAAATTTACGATTGCATCGAGCCCGCTAAGAACGGAATCGAAGCCCTATTTCGAATTCAAAACCAAAATCCTGCAACCATTGCGCAAGACGGAGTTGAACCGTTTAACAATATTTCTTCATTCTGCTCTCGATGGATGCAGGCGAAAAGAAGAAGACGTTGTTCGCCAAGGCTGCAGACGATGCTTTCTCAAGCCAATCAATCGTTATTTGGGTTCGTCGTAGCACTAGAACTTGCGCCGGGGCAACGCCATCCAAGTCTGCAAAACCTCAGGGACACCGCCATCGCGGCTCTCGAAGATGTGGAAAGAGTGCTGAGCAACTAGTGCGCACGTCGGAGCACTCGAAGAGTACGCTGAAGCACAAATATACTGGATTTCGCGCGGAGTCTCTTTCATGGATCTCTTCGAAGACATCGGAATTTCGGACGGAAGACTGCACCCTCAGTATAAGACGCTTCGCGACTCGGCGTGCTATGCACCCGCACGCGGCATGCTTTCCGAGATCCAAGAGCATTTCGGCGATCCGGACGGCAATTTTGTCGAACAGTTTCAGACGACGGGATTTGATGCTCGAACGTTTGAACTGTTCCTCTACGCTTTTTTTGGCGCGCAGGCGCATACGATCGATCGGACGCACAAGCGCCCCGATTTTTTGATCACTAATGGCGGCATAAACGCGGCAGTCGAGGCAGTTACGGCGAGTCCGCCCTCAAACCACGGCTTGCATCCTTACAATCCATTTCCTACAGAACATAAAACGGCGGACACAGAAGAGTACTTGCGGCATGCGCTTCCCGTGCGTCTTGGAAGTCCACTTTTCAGCAAACTAAAGCAGAAATATTGGACACTACCCCACGTCGCCGGCAGGCCGTTTGTAATAGCCATTCAAGACTTTCACGCCGCCGGCTCACTGATGACATCTTCCGCGCCGCTTGCGAACTATCTATTCGGGTCTGAAAGCAAGTGGTACCTCGACGATCAAGGCAATCTAGTCATCAGTCAGAGTGGCCTAGACACACACCGCGCGCACAAAGAAATCCCATCTGGATTTTTCAAGCAACCAGATGCAGAGAACGTCTCTGCCGTGCTGTTCTGCAACAGTGGAACAATTCCGAAATTCAATCGCATCGGACAGCAAGGCCGCTACAAATCGGATGAAGTGCGAATGCTCAGGTATGGGACCTGTTACCGTCATGATCCAAATGCGGTGAAGCCGAATGCGTACCTCTATGATGTGAGCGAACCAGACGCTCACCAAGAGACGTGGAGCGAAGGGACGGTTCTGATTCACAACCCGAACGCACTTCTTCCGCTTCCAGAAGAATGGCTTGGCGCCGGGGCAGAAGAAGCTTTCGTCGAGGGGAAGCACGTTACAATTTGGAAGGAACCGTTTCTTCCTTACTCATCGCTCACCCAAACTTATCCTGGAGATGTTCCAGACTTAGTCTTCGAGCGCGACGCGGCGGAGCTTACAGAAATGCTAGTCGCTATTTTTCCCCCTTAGGGAGAGTGAACCAATGACAGCAGAGGCATCTGTCTGTAAAGTTGCCGGCGCGTGGAGCGCGCCAAGACTCGTTGATCCGTTTCCAATTCGTAGCGCTCCTCACACGCCGGTAGCCAAACTCTTGGCCGCGCGCGATGGGCTCACGCTGCCGCCTCAAGTGACCTGCGATTCGGCTCTTGAGCTTGCGCGCCTTCTCGCGGACGGGGCTGAAAACTCGCTGCCGAACGCTTTTCTCGAAGCACTCGCAAAAGACGACCCTTATCGCGACTGGAAACGGCGAATGCCGCCATTAAAAGATGTCCCCGAGCTTCGCCGCTACAGAAACGAATACGAGAAGCACGACCCTGCACAGGTCCAAAATGCTATCAGCCGCTACGGAATGAAACTGCCCGCAGGGCAAATGCTATTCCACGGAGGCCCGTGGCCACCCGGCGAGCCGAAACTTGGGCAAACATATACGACGACAGACGTTCTCTCAACGAGCCTGTGTCCCCAGATCTCATCGGTTCACGCCAGATATTCTAATCCGTGTGGGGAGCTGTGGGCTTTACGGGTGGCGTCCGACGGAGCCTGCAGTCAGGCGTTTGTATTCAATAACAAGGGCAATCAAAAACTAAAACACGAGCACGAAGTCCTACTCTCCTCGGGAGCAAATCTCCAATGCGTCAGCATATGGAAGGGAAAGACTCTGCTCCTAGTTGAGTTAGAGCTGTCGTGAGTCAGTGTGGATCGCCCCCATACTGATAGAAACCACAGTCGGGCCGTCGCTGCTTTGTGCAGTATCCTGCAACACACTTCCGTATTGGATGATTCTGTTGCTGTCTTATATGAGCACGCCTACCACGGTCCTTTCCTAGCTCCGAGCAGACATCATCTCGTGGAAACTATTCACAACGTCAGCAACTGCACTTCGTGAGATGGATATATGGGCCTGGACACAACAAAAGGAACAGCCGAATCATCAGGGTAGTAGAGTTCAACCCTGAACATGCAGGTCTCCAAATCGAAAGCGGTTTCAACTCGAAAATTTGCCATTGCAGCCTCCTCGTGTAGTGAACTTCAGTCTCCAGCGGTCTTAAAATCTATGCGCGTCTTTTCTCGGTCACCACCCGCAATTTAAGTCGCCATCGGGGGGGACAGCCAGATTCTCTAAGGTCTGGAATTTTCCAATACCCACATGGCCGGGCCTTACGCAACCAACCGCGTAAATCGATGCCTTTGATTTGTCAGCGTATTCCCGACAGGTTGTAACTAGCCAACTTTTTGGAACAATTATCCCGTCACTCCAACGACCGGACTCGGCAATTGTGCAGAGTTTTTGGCCGGATTCCAGGGGAGCTACCGAGTCAGCTGAAATCTTGGAAGTTTGGACATAGTTTCCTACGACTCCAATAAGGGCTACCGCGACTGATGCCCAACCAGCTCTCGTGAGAAATATCGAGCGGTTGTCGTTGGTTCCATTCGGAATGCGGGCGTTCATTCGTCCTCCGTTATTGATGCGGGTAGTTCGACGTTCGACACAAGCTTTCCTCACTTAGCGACGCACAGCGTGGTGTCACTCGCGGGGTCTTGCTTCATCCGCGATCCCGCGTGGAGCTCGGGAAGTCGAAGGAACCGATTGCCGAGCTCTTGGCCAACTCTCGTAGTCATCAAGGGCGACCGAGGAACAGGCCAGCCAAAAATCGACGAGCCAAAGGTCTTCGATTCGTTCGTCACGAGGAACGATATTCTGCGGTTTGATGTCCCGATGAACAATCCCTACCGAGCGCAGGTCATGGACAATTCCGAGCAACCGGTCGACCCCAACCAGGATTTGATCGATCGGGCGACCGAGACAGCGATCAAGTGTCGCGCCATGAATTAGTTGGGTGCAGAAATAGGAGTCTACTTGCTCGCGTTCCCGATGCCGACAATATTGGAGTCGAGCAGACGCGGGATGCCATCGATTTGCATATTTTGAAATAGCGAAGCTTCGCGCGCAGACCGTATCCGACGCTCACAGGATTTTTCGTTACCTCGAAGTTTCTTCATGCATGCTTCTTGCCCCGCCGCATTTCGAACGACTGGTCTCGCCCTGGCCACCGCCGGCGTGTAGAGCCAACGCGCGCCGCGTAAGCACCAGGTAAGAGAGAAGGGCCGTGGCGCACGCGTGCTATGGCCCTTCTCTGCAAGGGCCGTTACGGAGTACGTTGTCGAAGACCCCGGCACGCTGAGAAAAAACAGCGCTCGTTACAGGTTGTGGCGCATTTTGTCGATTTCCGTAGCACTCGGCCAATCAACAACTTACGTAACGACCCGTTACGGGATTTATTTGTTGCGATCAGGAATCCGCGGCTTAGACACGAAAAAGGCGCCTCAAAGGCGCCTTGTCGGTTGGTTTGAAAGTATTTTCCGCCTCTAGCTGACCTTGACCAGGGCCACATCGCCGAGCCGGTCGGCCAGTTCGG
>Ga0207695_10002957_pt1 | contig 24506 bp, 23 predicted proteins | sample KBSC54metaG_FD_184354 | JGI IMG/M metagenome (GOLD analysis project Ga0207695, IMG submission 184354) | Corn rhizosphere microbial communities from Kellogg Biological Station, Michigan, USA - KBS C5-4 metaG (SPAdes) (version 2) | ecosystem: Host-associated > Plants > Roots > Rhizosphere > Soil...
AATGTCATCTCGACCTCGCCATACCAGCCAATCTGGATTATGGCCAAGATCTAAGCGATTTTCATAGCATTCCGCGGGCCAAAGGCCCTACTCAACTAACATGGACGTCGGCAAATCGGAACTAAACCCAAAACCGATTAGAGTCCGAATTGCCAGTGACTAAACCTAGACTTCATCCTGCGAGTCTACACTTGGTCTGAGACACCCGAGGAATATCTTCCGATGCTGAACGATCCGTTACTGTATCGCTTCTCGTTCCGGATGGCGGTCACAAAGGTGAAGCTCTGAAGAGATGTTTACAGGAAGCACACAACGACCGTCAGTCAAGAGGAGCTTATGAAAGTAATTGAGTTGACAGCACCAAACATGGACGCTTTCCGGCACGCGTCACGTGCAGACATCGAGCCCGGACCGGGAGAAGCGCTCATCGCGCTGAAAGCGGCGTCCTTGAACTTCCTCGATATAGCTGTGGCAACAGGAAAGTATCCGCTCTCATCGTTTCCGATCGTGCCGGTTACAGATGGAGCCGGAGAAATCGTAGCGCTAGGACGCGCTGTGGCCGTGCATGAGGAATGGCAGGTGGGTGATCGCGTTGTTCCGCACTTCCTGCCTTACTGGCAGGATGGCCGCTTGCCGGTCATGGGAGGTGGGCCGCGGCGAGGGATTGATCTTCAGGGTAGCCTCGCCGAGTACGCCGTCGTTCCGCAAGCCGGACTTGTGCGTACGCCGGCTCATCTCACCGACGTTCAAGCAGCTACCTTGCCGATTGCAGCTACCACTGCCTGGAATACGCTGCGGATTGCCAAGCTCGGGCCTCAGAAGACAGCACTGCTTCTGGGAACGGGCGGCGTTTCGATCTTTGCACTGCAGCTTGCAAAGGCGCACGGAGCGCGCGTGATCGTTACGACGTCTTCCGAAGAGAAGGCCGCTCGCTGTCGCGCTCTTGGCGCGGATGAGGTCATCAACTACAAACAACATCTCAATTGGGCAGACGAGGTCCTTCGCCTGACTGGCGGAAACGGCGCCGACTTCGTCCTGGAGACTGGAGGGAAGCAGACTCTGCCACAGTCGATTCGCGCAGCAGCTCTTGACAGCTCAATCCTGGTGATCGGCTTTCTTTCTGGCACTGAGGCGTCTGTGGACGTCCTCGAAATCATGGAGAAACGCATTCGGCTGCAAGGCAACACTACAGGGCCTGTCTCCGCCCTACGCGATGTTGCCTCTGCGATCGCAAACCATGGCATTGTTCCCGTCGTTGATCAGGTCTTTGACTGGGGAAGTGCTTCCGATGCCTTTCAGCATGTCGCGGCAGGTGGGCACTTTGGAAAAGTGGCAATCACGGTTCTTAAGTGAGCCGTAGGCATCGCGCTGTTATGGACATCAAACGAAAAACAGCGGCAGTCCTACGAACTCTCATCGTCGAACCCTCCCCACCAAACGTAGTAGGACGGAATCAAAATCCGGCAGTGGTTGTGCGGTCGGCTACTCTTTCCTAAGTGGCTTTTTGGCCGAGACTCTGGTAATGACGCCGGGCAAAGAATCCAGAAACTGCAATCAGCCAAAGGAAACCCGGAAAGCGAGCAAGCGGCAAGCTCGGCGAGAAAACGATGCTGACAAGCACTAGGGTGGCTGCTGCGGAGATGAAGCTCAGGAGGTAGCCAGAGCTTCGAAGCCAACGAGGAAGGTGGTCGCCAATCCCGATGGTGACTCCTGCCGTGAAGATGGCGAAGAAACCTGCCCACCCGGGTCCTCCCAGCAGAAACGGTACGAACTGAAAAGCGTGAAGGGCCGGTCCGAGGTCCGCGGACCCGGGTGAGGCAATAGCCCAGGAGAACAGGGCGGAGAGAGCCTGCATGATGGTTGCACCACAACCTCCGCTGACGATCAGCACAGTTGGTAGCACCTTTAGTTTCGGGATCGACGCCAGCGTTCCGAGAAGAGCGCAGGCTATTCCGAGGCAGAGCGCTGACGCAAGCTGAAGGAAGGCGCTTACCCGTATTGCGGTAGCGGCGCTAAGGAAGAATGCCCGCGCGGTTGCGTCATTGGTGAATGGATTGGGGATTTTCGAGCCGGGAGCCATTATGGGGATAGCCACGAGGCTGGCGACGAATAAGAGAGCATGAAGAATTGTGAATACAGGCAGAGCGCTTGTATATCGACGATGTGAGATTGTGGTCTCGCCTGTCATGCGGCTCGATTCGAGTGGTATCGCCTTAGTAGACCAGTTAAATGAGCCATCGTGGGAAAAGATTCGTCAAGAAATGTAAAGTTTGCTATCGACACGCGTTTGCAAGCTCCTCGCGGTTCTCTTTAGGGAAAAGTCGTAGCCCACAATTCGCAAACCCAAAATCTCGTTGGTTCCGAGTAGCCGGTGATTCAACCCTATTCAAGGCGCCGTTATTGGTGAATGCTATACTTCAGCCTCTGATCTTGAGGGTTGGTGAATTTGATATGGCTAGACGTTCGTTTCTCCGCCAGTTGTTTGCGCTGCCGTTCATTGGCGCCGCCGCAAGTTTAGGACAGACTAGCAGCCACAAGCCGCTGAACATCATGATGAAAAGCGCATGGGGTTCGGATGATCCAACTAAGGCCGCTTTTCCATTCCTTCACGGTTTCGCCCTGGCCGAGGCGGGACACACTGTACAGATATTCCTTCTCGGTGAAGCCGTTTCGCTCATGCGCGCCTCAGTGGCGGCAGCCGTTGTGCCTGTTGGATGGCCTCCTTTGGGTGAGGCTCTCCGAAAAGTGGCTGACAAAAAGGTGCAAATCTATGCATGTGGTGCGTGCAGCCGTGCACGCGGCATCGTCCAAACCGATCTTGATCAGTGGGGTGCGAAATTCGGGAGCCCGACAATCTTCGTTTCGCTGGTGGAATGGGCGGATCGAGTTATCACGGAATAGAGATTAATTCGGCGTGACGCCAAGGTCCGAGTTGCCGGTTATCCGCCCCTATTCTCTTAACAAATTAGTTCTGAATGCCGCGCTACATAGCGGCAAAGAGGTATCTCACTATGAAAGCAGCTGCACTCTATAGAACTGTCAGTATTTTGCTCGGCCTGGCAGCCGCAGGGAACACTTTCGCAGTCGTGAGATTCTGGCAGGCTGGCGGGGCTCTGAACTCAATTCATCTGCCAGAGGACCCTCGCGTTTCATACAGCCCAGTGCTTCTCGCACTCGGAGTTTTCTGTTCGTTGTGTATCGTGTTTGCAGCGTATCTCCTTGGCATCTAGGCACGCTTGCAAGGACGACTCCGAAAGCGATTGGTGCTCTTGGGTGGGCTCTCTTCGCCTATCAACTGCTAGGTGTCTACGTGAGCTTCAATGAACTTTCCGGCCTTGTGCGACTTCTTACTGTTGCACTTGCAGTTTGCACTGGCTCGGCTGCGTGGCTGAGCAGACGTGCTAACAATCCGGCTCCGTCAGCTACCAACTGAAAGGGTGGTCGGCAACTCGGACCCAAACCAAAGAATTGATACTTCCGAGTAGCCGGTCATTCGACCGCACTTCGCATCAAGCTATCGCAGGAACCGAAAAGTGCGGAGAATCTCAGAGAAAGGGCCGCCCCTTCCTTGGTTAGCATCAGCACAAGCTCCTTTGCCGTCAGTCAGCCTTTGGCGGCATGCGTCTATCAGCAATCGGGATGTAATTTGGCAGCTGCAGCTCAGCAGCTGAAAACCTGTACGAGAAATGCTTCGCACTCTCTTCATCGACCATGACCTGAACGATAACGGTCTCGTACGTATTGATCCCAGACCCTGCGGTCTCATGCCAAATGAGAATCCTTAGCGGCTCCAGCTCAACCATTGCCTGGCCGGGAATCACTGTCCATCGCTGCCTTGGAATCGATGAAACGAGCGTGCTGATTTTCGCCCGGTCCCTTGCTTCACATGCTGCAAGCAGTTCTGGTGCAGGTGTTGACATAAGCTGAGTATGGCTAGAGTGGCGAAAATCTGTCAAAGTTCCGAGTAGCCGGTGACTCGGGCACTGAGTCCCGATGAGAGAGTTTCCCGACGTGGAGCGATTCACCGCGCCCATCGAGGATCAGGAGATAGGCATCAGCATCATAAACGCACGAACAGAAAATCCACCGTCTGGCCATGGCCACGAGTTGACTGTATTCCTGCCATCTTGCCAGTCGTTGTTGTCGAGAAGTGCTTCTGAAGTAGGCGGTTTTGTTGGAAGCCTGAAATGAAAAACCCTCAGCCAATGCAAATCCGATGTGAGATTGGAAGGCAAGAGCTTGCTGAGCTGGTCCAGTAGCGAACCGATTGCGAGGCCATCTGGGAATGTCGGATAGCCTCGCAGTAGCATCGACCCCAAGCATACGCGCCAATTGCGAGATCCATCGTTCCACGTCTCCCATTCCACCTGATCGCCTCCGTGTTCGACGGCCACAAGAACCGCCAGGATCACATGAAGTGATCCCTGCAAAAATCGATCGAACGCAGATTGTGCCGCCTCTTTGTCGTGGCTTCCCGTACCCCCGAACGATTCAATAAATGATCTGGCGCCAACGAGCGGCGATTGCACTTGAATATCAACCAGGACATTAACCACATCGCCCTGTGGGGTAGAACGAACCAGCGCAGCAGAAAAGAACAATTTGGAGTTGTTAACTGCAATCCAATCTCCTGTGCGTTCGCTATCGATCCCGTGCATCTCAATCGCTTTCTGCAAGGCAGAATTCAGGTCAAAGTTCGTCATAGATAGAACATGCTTGCCTGGATCGCGCCTTCATGTGAACTTGTCAGTTCCCGACAGTCTCCAACCGGGGATAGGCGTGCCAGCAGTGCTTGCTTGTCGCCGCTCCCTATCGCTGCAAAAGACTTTTTACAGCCTGCACATTCTCTTCGTTGCTCATCGAATCTCTTCTCTCTTTCGTCAAGTGCGTCCGCATGAATGGAACCGTTCGCAATCATCCCTCTCGGCCGCAATCACACAATCACAAACCGATTACTGCTGTTTCTTGAACACATCCTGAAAGATCAGGTGCCCCCAGGCGCCCCCGCGTGCGTGCACAAGCCATCCTCCCTCGTTCAGCTTGCCTAGCTTCACGGGCGCGAACCCCAACTCTTTAGCCACCTCCGCCACCGGAGCGACCCCGAAGTTCATACGGCCTTAGCGATGCGGGCCGTTTTTTGCGCCCTTCAGGGAATAGTCCCCACTATGCGCATGTTCATAGAAATATTCAATCAGAAATGGATCGCAGCTATGCCGACGCTCTGCTTGGCGAAGGTCGCTTTCCTGAGTTGAGGTTGCGACGGTTTTGAAACAATGGGGACAAATCGAATCAATGCTGTCATCGTCGTTCTTCCGATGACTGAACTTGCCGAGCCCTTCCATTGCACCACCGCTCCTTTCTTCGTTCTGGGAGGCGTTTAGACTTTGCTATGTATATAGCGCAAATTTAGTGAAATTTTCAAGAATAAGGGTTCGACCAAAAGTGAGGGCGACCCATGCGGTCGCCCTAAATTCCCGGATATTGGTTAAAGCCATGATCTCTAGTGGTCGTGGTCATGCTCGTGATGGTGCTTGCGCCATTTCCAGTACTCTTGCTGTTCGCGTCTCTCCCGGCGCTCGTAATCCCTATGGTCATAGTGCCGCTCGGTTTCCCATTGGGAGTAGTAGACCGTTTCCCCCGGCGCCCAGGTTCCATAGACCACCGCGCCGCGACGGTGTTCCGGGCAGCCGATGAGAAGCGGACACACCACCGCCAAACTGAGCAGATAGCCAGCGAGTCTTTTCATTCGAAAGGTCCTTTCAGGGGGTTTAACAACAAAGATTGAGATGCCGCTTTCGTCGGCGGAGTGAAGGCATATTTAAGGATGGGGACGTCTTTTATTCGCCTATGCCGTTCCACCTAAGCGCACAGGGGAGGGACTGGCCTCACACCTCGACTTCTTGGCCGAGTGGTACGCTGTAGTCCGAATATCGTCTGACAACCTGCATCGGTCAAAGTGACGTAGCCCTCAGAATGCGTACACCTTAGCGGGTTGGTTTAGGCGAGCTTAACTGATCTCGTCGTAGCCGTGTGCGGCGGTAGTGTGGAAATCGGCCTCAGTGATTTCCATATTTCCGCCGCCGGCCTGATGCGCTGTGGTTCACGCGGCGACCTGCTGCGTGTTTGTCCATCGTTGTTCGTACTCGGCTGGGCTTGAGTAATCAAGCGTGGAGTGCATGCGGGTGCGATCGTACCAGCGCAGCCAGGCGAGCACCGCATCCTTGGCTTCGCGGATAGTGGCGAAGCGCTGTCCATCGAGCCACTCCGCTTTCAGCGATCCGAACAACGTCTCCTGCAGGCATTGTCCCAGCAGTTGCCCTTGCGACTCGGCGGCACGTTCCACAGTCTCGCTGTGACTAACGACGGTCTGCACGCGTGGGGCACAGACGTTGCGGGCCAGCTCGGTACGACCATGGCTAAGAACAAAATGGCACCGACCAAGGTCACCGGAGAAGACAATGCCGGTGCTGCGGTCGGTGGTGAGTACCATAGCGTTGCTCTACATTACTAACAGTTCGCTCCTGCATCGCTGGGTCACCGGGCGTGGCCCAGCTTTTTTCGGCACTTTAATGCCGTGCCGAACAATGGGCGGCAGCGCACTAGACTTCTCCGCTGATTTTGGACATGCGGCAAGAAGGCGACGTCCAATTTACCTATCAGTTAGGTCATCTTCTCTCCGAGTCATTCGACGTTCGGGCGCACTCGTCCCGCTTCGCGTCAAATGTGATCGAGATCACACGTCGCACAGAATGAATGACTTCGCGCTGACACTGTAGTGACAATGTCCAGCCTGCAACAATCTACGATCGAGATACTTCCTCAGCAACTCAGCTTTCACTGATGTACGTATGACCGGGGTCGACGCGTACATCGGGAAAGCCATCTTTAAGGAGAAAGAAGAATGACAATCGCCCGTCGTGGCTGCCCGAATCGTCTGGCCGGAATCATGCCGCTCTTACTCGTATTTTCAATCGCAATTATCGCTGCAGGGTGTGGTGGCTCTGCACCTGGAACAGGAACGACACCGACCCCTTCTGCAACTCCACAGATCAAAGCTCAGGTGAAGATCGGCGATGCCCCGGCCGCTCGAGTGGTCTCATTTGAGGTTGCTGTTGGTCCTATCACCTTGACCGATGACGCAGGCAAAGTAGTGAACGTGCTCGCCAAGACTCAGCGCGTGGAACTCAGCCATCTCTCCGGAACGAATGAGCCATTAAGCGTGCTCAACGTTCCGCAAGGCACTTACAAATCGGCCAGCGTCACCGTTTCCAATCCAGAGGTGACCTTCATCAATTCATCCGGACAAACGCAAAAGATTGAGCCGACCTTCAATCAGAGTGTCGCTATCAACTTCAGTCCGTCGCTGTTGATCGGTGGAAGTTCGGTGATCATGAGCATCGACGTGAATGTTGCGAATTCACTCGCCGCCGATGCACAGGGAAACATCACGGGCGTGAACCTCAGGGCATCTTCGTTCAGCCTTTCATCATTTCCGGTGGCGCGGGAAGACAAGCAGGGCCACGATGACGGAGAACTCGAGGACATGATCGGCACCGTAACGGCGCTCAACGGAACGTCTTTCAATCTGACAGCGAGCGCAACCGGTGCCCAGTTGACGTTTGCGACCGATAGCAAGACTGAATTTGAAGACGGCGCCAGTCTCGCTAGTCTCGCTGTGAACTCCATCATCACGGTCGAGGGATCAACACTTTCAGACGGCTCGCTCTACGCTCGGAAGATTGAGGGCATCGAAAACGAGAACGGCTCTGAAGCTGAAGGGCTGATCACCAGCGTCACCGGCTCGCCTGCAACCGCTCTGACTTTCGTGGCCGATCACGGTACCGGTTCGGGAGTGGACAGTTCCACAATCGGAGAGACGGCGACCTCGGACGTCTCCAATGCCAGGTTTGAAGTCAAAACCGGTGATATCGATACCAACAGTCTCGGCAATCTTCCCTCATCTGAATTTCCGTTCGACTCCTCGTCAGTCCATGCCGGTCAGCGCGTTGAGGTTGAAAGCCGAAATGCGATGACATCAATGACCGTGAGTGCCGAAAAGGTGCGTCTCCAGCAGCAGGCACTCGTAGGGACGGTCTCGGGCCTCAGCGGCTCCAACTCATCAGGTCCTGCGACCTTCACTCTCGCTCTTCCTGCGGACGCAGCATTTTCGATTCTGGCAGGTACGTCGACCATCCACGTCCTGTGGCAGCCCGGAACGGATCTTCATGGCCTGACAGCGGTCAGCAATGGCGATTCGATTAGAGTGCGCGGATTGGTTTTCTTCAATGGCACAACAGCCATGATGATTGCTCGCCGCATTGACAAGTAGTTTCTTCGGTACTTGGCCGGAGCGTATTTCATATCCACGTTCCGGCCGGGGACTTTTCGGTTCGGAGTCGCCAGTCCGACGTCTTCCGCCGCGAGGCTCGCCGCTCCGATAAGCCGAGTGTCTCCTTTCCCATCCACCTGAAAATCCAGGTCCGCACCAGCCTCGATCAAAGTCTCGGCGATTGAGAGCGCCTGCCGATTGTCCAAGGCCCCACTAAAAAGCATGTCAGAGACATAGTGAAGCAGATGTGTTCGGATGCAGCCCCTCGTCTCCCCAGCGGATGAGGCCGTCGGCTCGTGAGGGATCCTCTCCGAGAAGTGCTCGTAACGCTTCCACCTTGCCTGTGGTAACGGCCGTCTTCGCATCCATATCAAGCCAGACTGTACCTGCATTCTGATCCAGCATTCGACACCATGCAATCCGGCTGCGCGAAACACATGCAATTCTGAGATCTCGTTGCTCCTATTCCGTCCGCAGCGCCTGCATAGGGTCAAGTCGGGAGGCACGCCAAGCAGGCACGAAACAGGCGAGCGCGGCTGAAGCCATCAACATGCCTGCGACCACGACGAAGACCTCCGGGTCCAGCGGCTTAGTGGCGTACAGCATTTTTTTAACAAGATGGGTTGTAGAAGCGCTCACAGCTAATCCTATGAGCAAACCGATGAATGCAGGGCGCAGGCCGTCGACCAGGATCATTCCGAGTACCTGATCCCGCTGAGCACCGAGAGCTATCCGAATACCGATTTCGCCTGTGCGCTGGGTGACAAGATAGGCGAGGACGCCGTAGAGGCCAGTCGATGCGAGGATGAGACCGATGAAGGCGAAGGCTAGAACTACGAGGGAGTCAAACTGGTTGTCCACGGTGGATTTCGCCGTAGCCTGGCGAATGGTCATGACATCAGAGACGGGGAGATCGGCGTCCATCTGACTTACAAATTTCTCGATTGGCATTGCAAGAGTCTCTACAGCTTGCGAGGACCGCACGACAATGGTTGCGGAGCTATAGCCATTGCCGTAAATCGGCATGTAGACCATGGGATGCACAGGTTCCGTGACATACCATCGCGTGTCCCCAACTATGCCAATCACCTCATAGACGCGACCTTGACTGTCATCGAGATGCTTGCCAATCGGATCTTCGCCTGGGAACATCGCTTGCGCGGCGCTGCGGCTTAGAACGGCAACATGGGCGCGTTCCAGTCGTTCGGCGGTGGCAAAGCTGCGCCCGCTGAGAAGAGGGATCGCTGCTGCAGCAAAGTAACGCGGTTCCGCACCGCGAGACAGCAGGTCGAAGCCCTGGCCTTTCAGAAGCGGTGGATGCTCGACCACGGACATCATGCGACTTCCGCCCCAACCTTCACCCGGCGCAGTGCTCACCAGACCAGCTGCCTCCACCCCTGGCATTGCGCGGACCCTGGCGATGAGTTGCTCGAAGAATGCGGCCCAATCTTCAGGCTTTTTGTATCTGGCCCCAGGCAGATTGATCCGCATGGTGAGCACGTTATCGATTGGCATGCCGATATCAGCGGATCGTAGGCGTTGATAGCTTTTCACCAGCAGCCCAGCACCCACCAGGAGCACCACACTCAGGCCAATCTGTACAGCCAACAATGCTCTACGCAAGCTGGCCCGCGTCCGACCCCCACCGTGCGCACGCGAGGACTCCTTGAGGGAGGCAAGGATGTATCTTTGCTTCGAGCCGAAGGCAGATACCGTGCCAGAAATCAGCGCGCATACGCCGACTGCAAACACGGCGAAGATTACCACGGTTACATCCATGTGGATGCTTTCAACGCGGTTCATGTCCTGCCGCACGCTCACAAGCCATTGCAGCGCACCCCACGCCAGGAACAATCCCACTCCCGCACCTGCAACGCAAACAAGCAAGCTCTCGGTGAGCCTCTCACGCAGGAGCCGGAACAGCCCACCGCCCAGGGCAGCTCGAATCGCATGCTCCTTGCTGCGCGCAGCGTTACGAGCTACCATCAGACCGGCCACGTTCAGGCAGACGATAAGAAGTACGCAACCGGTCGCGGCGAGCAGGATATAAATCGGTGTCTTATAGTCCTGCACCGTATCTTCAAGAATGGTTCGACCTTGAACGTCATCGCTTACGGACGGATTAGGATGCTCCACCTTTATCTGGTGCTGGACTGCGCTAAGGCGATCGATCAGTCGAGACAACGTCTCACCGGGCATGAGGCGTGCAACAGCCACAAAGCCACGCTCTCCGAAGCTTGTCATGAAATCGGCAGGTGCTTCGTGATTGGCAGTCGTCCAAAGCTGATCGGTGCCACCGCCATATTTGCCCTCGTAGAGGAAAGACGAAGGCAGCACGCCAATGACCGTGAAAGGCCTTGCGTCCAGCCAGACGGTTTTGCCGACAATTCCGGGGTCGCTGTTGTAGCGACGCCTCCAAAAGCTATCAGACATCAGGACTGTAGCAGCGGCGCCAGGCCTGTCGTCGTCGTCAATGAAGAGACGTCCGAGAGCCGGAGCGATACCCAGGACAGAAAAGAAGTTTCCTGAGCACCACGCAGCGTCGACTTTCTCAGGAAGTTTTCCACCTTCGGCTGAGACGTTGTATTGATGCCACGTGGAGATGATGGCCATCTGCGCCTCATCCTTCGTAGCCTTCTTCCACTCCGAGAAATTACCGCCAGCGACCGGAAGATAATTGCTGTAGCCTGCGTCCACGGGACGCGTCTGATGCTCGAAAAGCGAAACCAACCGGTCCGGTTCGCGGTAAGGCAAAGGCTCGAAAAGCACGCTACGTATGACGGTGAATATCGCGGCATTCGCACCTATGCCGATTCCCATCATGAGAATGGCCACGATTGCAAATCCCGGACTTCTGCTCAAAGTCCTGAGCCCGATCCGGACATCATGCACAAATTGTTCGATGTAGTTCCAGCTCCATGTAGCGCGAGAGTTCTCGCGCACCAACAATGGATTGCCGAATGAGCGCAACGCACTGAGGCGGGCTTCTTCCATTCCCATGCCGCGAGACATGTTGTCCGCTATCTGGTTATCAAGATGGTTGCGCACTTCTTCGTCGAGATCCGCGCCAAGGCGGCCGCGATGAAAGAGAGAACGAAGCCGTAGAGCGATTGTCGAGACCCAGTGTTCGAACCGCATCGATCACACCTCCGTAAGCCGCAACACACCTGAAATAGCTGCAGAGATACGTTCCCAGTTCGCCGCTTCTCTCTCGAGATATCGCACCCCGAGCCGGGTCAGAGAATAAAACTTCGCTCTCCGGTTGTTCTCGGTCGGCTTCCATTCGGAACGGATCCATCCCTGCTCTTCGAGCTTGTGCAGGGCTGGATAGAGTGATCCGTCGCTCACTTGGAGCACATCGCCTGACACCTGCTTCAAACGTTGGCTGAGAGCCCATCCGTGTAGCGGTTCAAGAGCAAGAATCTTGAGAATCAATAAATCTAAGGTGCCCTGAACGAGATCAGAAGGTTTGCTCATGTTCTCTCCTCGGTTACCGAGAATGATGACACGACTCGTCTCGGTAAGCAAGGGGAGAGGTAAACTTCACGTCAAGTGGGCAAGCAGGTAGTCATAGATCCAACCGGTAAAGATGGTGGCCTCCATGGCCATCATCCGTGGCTGAGGAAGTGTTCTCACCCACGCGTCAGTTCGCGCCGGCTCGAACCAATCTTGCCTTCCCGGTGCACACAACCAGCCGCGTCCTTCACGCAATAACTGATCGTCTTCTTGTGAATGTCCAGTCCGATGTAATACATATCGTCTCTGAGGAGCCTCCGAGGTTGTTCTCTGAGTCAGCTCGCGCTGAGCTCAGCAGCTTCTTGTAACACCTCGCGCTCCTCCTCGACTAAGCATTCAAACAACACACTCTCAGGAGCTAAAGATACCCATCTACGCGCTCAATGAGCATTGGCCTGTAATCGACAATTGAGCCCTTGCTCAATGCTTATCTCCCATAGAAGTTCGAGTGGTGTATGATTCTTTCCCATAGAAGTCCGAGTGGAGAGATCAATGCGCAAAAGCAGCGAGCCACAGAATGAAATGGTCAAGGGTACTTTGGACATGATGGTCCTCCGAACCCTCATCGGTGGAGACGCGCATGGGCACACAATCGCGAAAGTCATTGAGCGCAGCTCCGAAGAGATTCTTGAAGTGGAACAGGGATCTCTCTACCCGGCGCTTCACCGGCTTGAAGACCGAAAATGGGTTTCTTCCTATTGGGGTGCAAGCGAGAACAATCGCAAGGCCAAATATTACCGCCTGACCGCAGAGGGCTGTAAACAGTTGGTCCGCGAAACGAGCCGCTGGCGACAGATGACTCGCGCGATCGGCCTGGTGATGGGTGAAGAAGGCGGTGCGCAATGAGCTGGATGAGATTCCTTCACCGCAAACGCTCCGACTCCGAGTTGCAGGACGAGATCGACACTTTTCTGATGGAAGAGACTGCCGACAATGAGGCTCGTGGCATGTCCCCCGACCAAGCCAGGCGGCAAGCACGATTGAAATTCGGCAACGCGCAGAAGGTGCGCGAGTCGCTGTGGGTGCAGAACTCTCCTCAGCTATTCACTCTGATTGGACGTAACGTCAAGTATGCGTTGCGTACGCTGGGTCGCACACCCGAATTCTCGATCATGGCAGCTTTGATCATGGCGCTCGGTATCGGTGCAACCACATCGCTGTTCACGATTGTGCGTGCTGTCCTTCTTCGGCCGCTGCCTTTTCGCGATCCCGGCAACCTGGTGATGCTCTACGAGCACTATCGCCAGAACACAGGCGGCGATGGATTTAATGCCGTCGCCCCAGGCGACTACCGAGACTGGCGCAGCCAGACCCACAGCTTTGAAGACATGGCGGCCATGCGCGGCTACGGAGGGATCATCTCTGGTGTGCAGAGTGAATTGCCTGAAGTTGTGCAGAGCGCAGGAGGATCGGCCAATCTCTTTTCGCTGCTTGGGGTGTTGCCGGTTTTCGGGCGGACCTTTACTGAGGCCGAAGACCAGGCGCGCGGGCAGCCCGTAGTACTGCTCACATGGAGCATATTCCAGCGGCGTTTTGCTGGAGATCCGTCCATCATCGGCAAACAGGTACATCTGGATACCATACCGACCACCGTCATCGGCGTGCTGCCGAGCTGGTTTACGTATCCCGATGCCAAGATTCAGTTCTGGCTGCCGTATGCGCAGACTTTCTCGCCGGGGGACTACAGCATGCACGATGGGCACCAGAGCATGGTGGTGGCACGACTCAAACCAGGTGTGAGCGCAGAGGCGGCGACGCGCGAGGTGAGTGCGCTGCAGTATCAGATCCACGTCGCGAATGCGTCGAAGCCTGTTGCGGAAGACGTGTGGCACCGGCCGATGATCGACGACCTGGCCAAGAATGTGCGGACGCCTCTGCTGGTACTGCTGGGCGCGGTGGGCTGCATGCTCCTGATTGCCTGCCTGAACCTCACCAATCTGCTGGTGGCGCGATCGGCGACGCGGCGCAGGGAGGTTGCGGTACGCGGCGCGCTGGGCGGCAGTCGTGTTGTTCTTATCTGCGAGCAGATGACGGAGAGTTTGCTGATCTGCCTGGCGGGCGGAGGACTGGGCCTGCTGCTGTCGCTGGTTTCAACCTACTGGCTCGCGGCGCACTGGCGTAATCTGCCCCGCGCCGAGTCGGTGCATGTAGATGGATGGGTTCTGACGTTTATGTTGGCCCTGGTAGTTGCGGCAGCATTGCTAGCCGGCCTTGTGCCGGCAATTTCGTCCACCGGAAAAGGGCTGCTCTCTGGACTGCGGGAATCTTCGCGAACGTTGGGTGGGGGCGCCTCACGGGCGCGTCTGCGCGAGACGATGCTAACGGCTGAGATCGCTCTCACCGTTGTGCTGCTGATCTCAGCGACCCTCCTCTTCAAGAGCTTCCTGCACCTGCGCACGACTGATCTCGGCTGCCGCGTTGACCACGTCATCACCATGAAATTCGGCCTGCCGGAAATTCAGTACGATACGCGCGACAAAGTGGTCCGCTTCCACGAATCTTTGCTCGAGCGCCTGCGCCGGCTGCCCGGGGTTCGCGGCGCCGGGTTGGTGTCAGTCCCGCCGGGTGCCGGTCCGTCAGGAGATCGGGTCTTCAGTATTCTGGAGCGGCCGGCGCCCAGTTATAACCTTCAATACGATGCCATCGTTTTGACCGCCGATCCGCAGTACTTCAGCGTGATGCAGATTCCGCTGCTGCGCGGGCGCGTGTTCACCGAACACGAGCGCCTCGGCAACGATCATTACATTGTTGTGAGCAAGACGTTCGTCGATCAGTACTTCACGGGCGACGACCCCGTGGGCAAGCATGTGCGCGTGGGCTGGGATACGAAGCCGGAGGTGTACCAGATTCTGGGTGAAGTCGGCGACACGGTCAATGACATCACCAAGCCGGCTCCGCCAACGATGTACTTCCCTATTTTGTCCGGCATTCCCGACCGCACGTCGGAGGCAACGATCGTGGCTTACACGTCCGCCGATCCGCTGACGATGTCGATGCCAATCCAGAGACAAATATCGGCGCTCGAGCCGGAGTTACCTGTCTATAACGCACTGACGATGGACCAGATTCTGGGCAAAACTTCGGCCAGTCAGGGTTTCGCAGCCAATCTAGTGTTGGCCTTTGCCGCCCTGTCGCTTCTTTTGGCGGCGGTCGGCCTTTATGGAGTGCTCTCCTACCTGACCACGCAGCGGACACCGGATATCGGTCTTCGCATCGCTGTGGGTGCGCAGCGATCACAGCTCCTGCGACTTGTTCTCTTCGAGGGGCTGCGGCCTGCGCTCATCGGACTGATATTTGGAATCGCAGTCAGCGCTTTGGCGACGCAACTGCTGCGGTCAATGCTCTACGGAACGCGGCCGCTCGATCCGGTAGCTTTTGCGGGTGCAGCGACGATGTTGCTGGCCGTCGCAGTGATGGCTGGCTTGGTGCCGGCGTGGAGGGCGTCGCGCATCGATCCAATTCAGGCATTACGAACTGAATAGGCCCGCCGTATATCCCCAAGACTTGTAAGAATGTCGATGACCGCATTATCGCCATAAGCGGCCAATCTCTGCCCGTTTTGATCTTGTGTTCGTATGAGCTAAACTAGCCCGCCCGGTTACGCCGAGTCCGCAACAGTCTTGCGGTCCGAGCCGATAAGCCGGGATCAACGGATCACATTCTGGATCGCGTGTTTAGAGGAAAGAAAACCCGGCTGAAAAATAGTAAACCAACTCTCACAGCCGCGGCACATCCAGCGATTCGCAAATCCATAAATCAAAATCATTGCCCGGTTATCTCCGCCAACTCACTCACTGACCCGTCTGCACGGTCCATGGGATCCTCCTCCTCGCGAGTGCTTGTTGAATACAAATCCTTTCTTGGCACAAGAAAGCAACGAGAACGTGGCATGTCTGAGACGCGGTGCCTGCAGCATGGAACCGGATTTGGCATCACTTTGGGCCGAGGGCTCAATACGCAGCACGCTGACCACTGCACCCTTTCTCGTCACTGAAAAATAGGCGCACTTTTTCGATTACGCTGCTTCCAACCAGGCATCAAATCATGTGGAGCGCTTCCTCGCAGTAGATGGGAGGCAAGTACAGCAATGTTCAATAGATCGACTACTTTAAAAATAAAGTGGATGTCAATCAAGCAAACGACGCTCGCAATAGGACCTTGAAAGCCCCGGCAGCTAGTAATCATTTGTTCAAATTTCAATGGCAACGTCTCGGCTTGAGATTCGAGTGCGCAGCCCTGTAGGAATTTGAGCGCGATTCCACTCCGTTTCATGGCGCGTCCCGATCGTTGCTATGGGGCTTCCGATTCCCTTCACGATCGATCGCGCACGATCCAAGAGGAGCGATGCGCATGGACCGCGAACGAACGCCGGTATCGGCGACTGAGGAAGCAGCATTTCGGCTTGCTGCAATTGTGGAGTCCTCCGACGACGCGATTGTGGCCAAGAATCTCGACGGCATCGTCACAAACTGGAACCACGCGGCGGTCAAATTGTTTGGATATTTTCCCGAGGAGATCATTGGTCAATCTATTCTCACGATCATTCCAAGCGAACTGCACGGTGAGGAGAGGGAAATCCTGAGAAAGATCCGGTCTGGCGAAAAGATCGAACATTACGAAACGCAAAGGGTCAGAAAAGACGGACAATCCATCGAGGTCTCGCTCACCATTTCACCCATTCGGGATCGCAATGGAAATGTGATTGGTTCCTCAAAAATCGCTCGCGATATCTCTCAAAGGAAGAAGATGGAGCGACTGTTGATTCGCACCGAGAAAATCGCCGCTACAGGAAGGATGGCGGCTCTGATTGCCCATGAGATCAACAACCCGCTCGATTCGGTTTTGAATCTCGTCTATCTCGCTCGCACGACTGTGCGCGCGAACGACCCCGCCCTACAATACCTGGTTACAGCGGAGAAGGAACTTGTGCGTGTTTCCCACATTGCACGTAAAACTCTTGGATATTACCGCGATCCAGGAACTCCGGTCGAAATCCGATTGGAAGAGATGTTCGAGGAAATATTAACTGCTTGGAATGCCAAGCTCGTATCGCGACACATTTCAGTGGATTGTGAATACCAGCATCACGATCCGCTCTTCTCCAATAAGGACGATCTAATCCAGATCTTCCTCAATCTCATCTCGAACGCGGTCGATGCCATGCCTCAAGGCGGGACCATTAAGATTACAACCCACCAACAAGGTAATTCTGGGATTGAGATCGTCATCCGTGACAGCGGTGTAGGAATTCAAGCTAACGTTCTTGAAAATGTGTTCGACGCCTTCTTCACGACCAAAGGACAATCCGGAACCGGCATCGGCCTTTGGGTTGCCCGTCACCTCGCAGAAAGGCATGGGGGTAGCATCTCGTTGAGCAGCCAGACGGAAACCCCGGTGAATGGGACAACCGTCAAACTCTTCTTCCCGTTTCAGGAGAACGTCCCCGCGAAGGAGGATCGTTCAGCGCAACGCCGTATGCAGACAGCTTAAAACTCATGGAGGTTACGATGTTAGCCAACTCCAGCTTATCTATATGGGCTTCTGATCCGGGTTTCAACGGAATAAAAGATGTAGAAATCGATAGTGCCAGAGAGCAGTCCAAAGAAAGCACGCTCAATCAACCTACAGTTTTGGTCGTCGATGATGAAGAGCTTATCGCTCGAACCATGGGAGAGATCCTAAGGCGCGCTGGGTTTAAGACATTGATCGCCTTCGATGGCAGCGCCGCGCTTGAACTCGCGCTACGTTCGAATCCAGCGTTTGTGCTAACCGACGTTGTCATGCCCAAGATGAATGGAGTCGAGTTGGCCATTGCCATTCGGAATGCATTGCCCAAGACCGAAGTTGTCCTCCTCTCTGGGCAAGCAGGCATCACGGACATCCTCGAAGACGGGCACGGACGAGGTTACTCATTCGAATTGATTGCCAAACCGGTGCATCCTGAAAAGATTCTCGAACGAATACGAAGAGCGCTGTGCTGACTCTAGTTCGAGGGTCGGTACTGGCGGCTTCCCTCGATTGGCGCATTATCGCCAATTCGCTCACCGAGTCCAAAAAGGTGTGGGTTAGTGACGGGCAGATGCGAGTTTTTGCCACCCTTTCGCCTCAAAGCGACAGTCGCCGACCACTCTCGACCTTGGAAGAAATCACGTTAAGATTGGTATCCATGCGAGTGCCGAACAAGCTCCGAAACTGGATGTTGAAAGTCAGAGAGGAACCGGCAAGATATTCCGTCCATTGCGACGAAACCGGTCTGACGCGGATCGTCCATCGCGGTGACAGCAAGGAGACGGTTCGACTCATCTGGAGCCAAGTGAGGAACGTATTCGCATATAAACGAGACTGTTTTGCCATAGACGAAATCCGGTTATTGATCGAAGGGCCGGAGAAAGAGCATTGGATCGAGGTCACCGAGAATGACGATGGCTACGAGCACCTCCTCCAGCAAATGCCGATCAGAATCCCACGATTTCCAGGTCAAGGTGAGTGGTGGCAGAGAGTGGCACTTCCGCCGTCAAAAACACAGTGGACGCAAATCTACGCCCGAGAACGTCAAATTGATGACAAGCTGATTTCGTAAACGACTGGCTTTTTGCCTCAAAGCGACAGTCGCCGACGATACACCCGGAACCGACAGATCTTGCCGCCTAATATTTCGACTTTTCCTGGATCCTTAATCAAAAAAAGGCCATAGTCCCTTGCAGGATCCGAGAAGCCATGTCTAAAAAGTCGACCGGTGGTCGTGTATTGGTCGTGTGACCCCAAAGCAGGGCCTAGGCACGCAGTTACGGGATCTGGCTGAGTGTCCGTTTACTTGGGATCGAAGACCACAAAATGATCAGCAAAGCTGATAAAGACGCGCTGAAAGAGCGCGGTGGGCAGCAATCCGTCTTCATCGCGCGCTGGGAGATTAGATCCAACGCTTAGGGGAGTGACAAAGGGAACCTGGCTGACGGTGCGACCGCCGATGCGCAGATCCTGAGCCGGCAAGGCGGCAAAGGCTCGTTGGGCCGCGCTCAAGGCTCCAGTGCGCTGAGCGGCGCGATCGAGGAGTGCGAGGCGGTTTCCCCCGCGGCTTTGATAGAGGATGGGACCGTCGCTGCCGGAATCGATTTGGAGAAGGACCTGACGTGAGTCGACGCCGGAAAGGTGGACGGCAATTACTAGCCGTGGCGCGAACTCCAATTCGTCTTCACCCCCTTGCGGGCTGACGAGTGGGGGGCTGACGAGCGGGATGCGCTCCCCGCGCACTTTGTCGCGCATATCCCGGGAGGGGTCGAGGCAGAGCATCTTGTGTCCGTAGTCGATGAGCATGTCGAAATGAGCGAGGAAGTTCTCGCCGAGAACGCCGCGGATGCGGGGATCGGCGGCCTTGATCTGCCCGAGGTCTTGGACAATGACGAGCGGATGTTCGACCATCTGGGAAACGGCCTCCAGCGAATCGAGAACTGAGACGGAAGCGCGTGCAAAGCTGGCGGTGGAGAGTAGCCCGACTGAAACCCGTGGCTTGAGTCCGAGTTCTAGAGCAAGCGACGGATCGACGACCGTAACCTGGCTGCCCGTATCAACCATGAAATCAAACGACCTTTCGTGGTTGATCTTCACCGGGATGACAAGAAGGGCGTTGGCGACGAGGCGCGGGGTTACACTAGCGATGTTTCCCGGGCAGCGGGTTTCCGCATCAAGGGTGGGGACCACTGCCGCTGCAAGAACGAGCCATGCGAAAGCCTTGAAGTTTTTCACCCGTGAGAGCTCCTCAGCCGATTGGCTGAGGTCACTCTGGGCGGATGGTTCCGCTAAGTCGTAATGGACGGCTCATCTGTCTCTCGCCGCGGATCACGAGATTCTTATGGTGGGATTTGCGAACCTATGATGGGAACTAAGTCCTTTATTTATCACTTCGGCGACTTCGAATTTCGCGAGCGCCAGTTTTCGCTCGTCAAAGCGGGCGAAGCCGTGGACATCGAGCACAAGGCCTTTCGCGCCCTCTTGTTCCTTCTCCGCAACCCCAAAACTCTGGTCCCGAAAGAGGAGCTTGTCAACGCTGTCTGGGGCGACGTCGCCGTTGCCGACGGATCCTTAACCCGCTGCATCTGGCACCTCCGCCGCGTGCTCGGTGACGACTTCAACGAGCCGCGCTACATCGAAACCGTCGCTAAGGTCGGCTATCGTCTCATTTGCGACGTCGTAGTCATCGAAGAAGTTCAGCCGGTTCCGGGGCTTCCTTCCGATCCAACGCCTGTCCTGCCGGTTCCATCCGTCCCGCCCAAATGGAAGCGGCTCCTGGAGTGGCTAATCCCGGTTACCGCCGTCCTCGTCGTTGTCCTGGCCGCTGCAGCCTTCTGGTACCTGCATCGCCCGCTGCCGCCACTAAAGGTGACGAGAACCGACCCGATTACCCATGACAATCACGGCGGATGGATCGCGGGCACCGATGGCGTCGGGGTTTACTTCAATTACGATGCCTCGAGCTCGGCGGTGTATATGGTGAGTGTTTCGGGAGGGGATATCCAAAAGGTTCCGCTTGGGGTTGGACATGTGTGGTTGTGGGATGTTTCCCCGGACGGATCGAATCTTCTTGTGCGTGCGCTCGAACCCAGCGCCCTGTGGACCGTGAGCGTCCCCGGAGGACCAGCTCACTTCATTACCAAAGTGGACAACACCTGGAGTCAAAGTTTTTCTCCTGATGGGAAGTACATTGCGTACAGCGATGAACGAAAGGGTCAAGAGGGTCTTTATGTGATGAGGCGCGATGGCGCTGATGTGCGCAAGCTTGTCACATTGAAAGCCACAGATGACCCTTATGACATTGCCTGGTCACCAGATGGCGGCCGAATCCGCTTCACGGATCATGAAACTGCCACGGATCATCACTCTTTGTGGGAAATCTCTTCGACGGGAGCCAATCTACATCCCGTGTTTCCGAAATGGAGAGATCCCGCAGGGCAATGCTGCGGACAATGGACTGCCGATGGAGATTTCTATCTATTTATTGCCGGAGTGCCTGGCTCTGCACAGATCTGGACGCTCGATGAGCGTCACCGCTTCCTTTCACCAGCCTCCCCAGATCCGATTCCTCTGACCTCAGGTCCCATTCATTGGGTAACGCCGACTCCGAGCAAAGATGGAAACAAGATTTTTGCAACTGGGACGATGCCTCGCGGCGAACTGGTTCGCTTCGATCGGATTTCCAAACAACTTCGACCGTTCCTCGGCGGCATATCCGCGGAGTTTCTTGCCTACTCGAAAGATGGAGCCCAGATTGCCTACGTCACTTATCCTGACGGCATTCTGTGGCGTGCCAAGGCGGACGGAACAGAGCGGATCCAGCTCACAAATCCACCCCTCTATCCGTTACTCTGCCGTTGGTCCCCCGACGGGTTACAAATCCTATTTACCGCCAAATCCAACAACACCGGCACGCGGACCGTCCTCTATGTCATTCCTGCGCAGGGCGGATCGCCACGCCTGCTTGTTCCGGCTGACGACGGAGAGGGCCAAGGCGAAGGGGTCTGGTCTCCCGACGGTCGCAGGGTCTTGTATTCCACTAGTGCGAAGGACTCACTGCGCATTCTCGATCTCGATAGCGGAAAGGTGAGCCAGGTATCCGGCTCAAACGGACTGTTTTCGCCTCGCTGGTCGCCCGATGGCCGCTACTTCGCAGCCATGTCGAGGTCCGTAACTGACGCCGGATTTAACAACGTAACTGACGCCATACGGATCTTCGATCTTCAGAGCCAGCAATGGTCCACTCTTGTAGAACATAGGGGAAATTGGGATTCCCCAACGTGGTCGCATGATAGCAAGTTCCTCTACGCGCTCAACGATGCGGTGCCACCGTCGGTGTATCGCATCGCTGTGCCCGGCGGTACACCCCAGCGAGTTGTCGATCTGAAGGATTTCCGTTTCACGGGTGCGATCGGCGGATGGATTAGCCTTGATCCCGACGACACGCCCATTCTCCTCCGCGACAACGGCTCCAATGACATCTACGCCCTGACTCTGGACTCGAAGTGAACAGATATTCCGAACGCAGATCGGATTTCGCACCGGTCAAGAAGCCATGCGCTGGTCATCCAATTTGGTCGGCCTGTCGTCATCGGTTTTCCGGATAACTTTGCCGATGGACTTCTTGAGTAAACCAAACATCGGGATCCTCGATTTCGGTGTTCAGGCCGAGTCACCGGCCACCGGGAAGTTGAGATCAAAAAGTTGCCCTCAGAGTCCCGATCGCCGACCACACAACCACTGCCCCATTTTGATTTGCTACGTTTGGTGAAGGAAGGTTTAGACGATGAAATCTCGCAGGATCGCAGCGATTTTGTTGCTGGGAATGTGTTCCTCAATAACCCTGATGGCACAGGACTCAGGCGATTCGGATGCCCAGCGATTGGAGAAGCTTGAACAGGTTTGGAATCAGGCGCATGAATCTGGGGACGCGGCTGCGCTTGATAAATTGTGGGCGTCGGATATGGAAATAGATGTACCTCGGATGTCGGCAATGTCTAAGGGCGACGTATTAGCGTACGTGCGATCTGGGCATATGAAGTTCAGCCGCTATACCACATCGAATATTCGTGTTCGAGTTTATGGTGAATCGGCTGTTGTGACAGGCCGCCTACAGCGAACGCGGACAATGAATGGGAAGGAAACCAATGACGACTGGCGCTTCACAAAGGTTTACGTCAAACAAGGGCAGCAGTGGCGAGTTGTCTCGTTCCACGCGTCAGAAGCAGCTTCGTAGCCTCTTCTAATAGTGAGCGACCGGCTACTCGGCCCTTGGCGTTTCCGCGATTGAATTCTATTCCGTTATAACTCGATCCGCCCATTCCACAAGCGAAACGAAGATTGTCGGGCTTCCGAACTTCGCTCCCCACTGATCAAGATCGGTTTGTACGATGCCGCGAGCGCGGCTGCATGCACCACATGCATAGATTTGGACTTTCTTGTCAGCCACTTTCCGGAGAGCCTCACCCAACGGAGGCCAGCCGACGGGTACAACTGCCGCCGCAACTGAGGCACGCATGAGTGAAACTGCTTCGCCGAGCAAGAAGATCTGTACAGAGTGTCCCGCCTCAGCGAGGGCGAAACCGTGAAGAAACGGGAAGGCGGCCTTGGTCGGATCATCCGAACCCCACGCGCTTTTCATCATGATGTTCAGGTGTTTGTGGCTACTAGTCTGCCCTAAACTCGCGGCGGCACTAATGAACGGCAGGGCAAACATCTGGCGGAGAAACGAACGTCTAGCCATATGAAATTCACCAACCCTCAAGATCAGAGGCTGAAGTATAGCATTCACTCACAACAGCGACTTAAATGGTCTCGCGGTAGAATCACCGGCTACTCGGAAGTATGCCGTTTCTTCGCCTTCGGCTGATGATCCGCAAATTGAAAGTCGGCCAGGGTTCCGTGAGCGTCAACGCGCACACTGCCGCCGCAAAGCAGCACCCTAATTGAGGTCCGACGCTCGATTTCCTTCTCCGTTGTACTTCGTGGAAAATATCTTCTCCTGCAGTCGCGGGCGGAGGTCATGATGCAAAACGGGAGCGTAGTGCGAAGAACCCGCAAGATGCATTCGGATATTTGGCAGTTTCGCTGGTGGGAGAAAACAGCCGACGGAAAGAGAATTTATCGGCGCAGACAAATCGGAACGATCGATCAGATTCCAGATATCGAAGCTGCACGTAAATTGGCAACTCTTCTCGTGCCGGATTTGAATGCGCGGTTGGAAAGATCGAAGTCGGGTTCGATAACAATCGCTCAGCTTTGCAATCATTTTGAACAATCCGAATTGTGTGCCGCAAATACTTGGCGAAGCTATTCAACCAAGAACATCTATAAGGTCTACTTGAAACGGTGGATCATTCCGAGATGGAGTGAACGACTCTTAAGGGACATTAGGACGATCGAAGTCGAGTCATGGCTCCGAAGTCTTCCCATCGCGAGGAGCACATGCGCCAAAATCCGCAATGTCATGTCGGTGTTGTTCAATCATGCTTGTCGATACGAGTTCTTTGACGGAAATCCGATCAGACTCGTCCGTCAGAGCGCGAAACGGCGGTCGCCGCCGGCAATTCTCACTGCTGCGGAAATCAGAAGCCTCTTGGAAGGGTTAAAGATTCGCGAAAGAACCCTAGTGTTCATTGCAGCGTCAACAGGCATTCGACAAAGCGAACTATTCGCTCTGAAATGGAGTGATATCAACTTCTCTGCAGGAACAATGAACGTGGCGCGATCCATCGTGCATGGTTTTGTTGGGCCGTGCAAAACGGAATCTTCTCAGAAGCCTGTGCCGATCCATCCCCTGGTCTGCGAAGCACTCGTCAGATGGAAGGAACAGTCCATTTATCGCGAGCCGGAAGATTGGGTTTTTGCGAGCCGGCATAGCCATGGAAAGCAACCGTACTGGGGACAAGCAATTCTGCACAAGTATCTGAGACCAGCGGCTCGCGAGCTTGGAGTTGAAACACGATTTGGATGGCACACCTTCCGGCACACCTACTCAACGCTCTTGAGAAGCGTTGGCACCGAGTTCAAGGTGATGCAGGAACTGCTCCGACACTCGACTATCCGATCAACTCTGGATGTCTACACCCAGGCAATCACACCGGCCAAGCAGAACGCGCAGGCCGCGGTCATGTCGTTAGTCTTCCCTTCTCAG
>Ga0207695_10002959_pt1 | contig 24500 bp, 20 predicted proteins | sample KBSC54metaG_FD_184354 | JGI IMG/M metagenome (GOLD analysis project Ga0207695, IMG submission 184354) | Corn rhizosphere microbial communities from Kellogg Biological Station, Michigan, USA - KBS C5-4 metaG (SPAdes) (version 2) | ecosystem: Host-associated > Plants > Roots > Rhizosphere > Soil...
TCTGATGGTAGATAGATAGCCCCGGCCATCACTGCTGAATCGGCGCTCTTTTGAAGTTGCGTCCAATTCATGTACAGCACAGCGATATCGGTCCCGAAGGCCACCGCGGCGATGAAAGCGGGAATTGCCAGGGTCAGAATTATCGCGCCTTGCCCCCGCCGATGATGCGCCTTTGCAACCATTCGGATCGAACCTCCTCGAGTCGGCCCGCTCGCTCAGTCGGAAACTGAAGCGACTCCGTGCCTTTGCTCCACGGCGCGGTACTGGGGAGCATGAATTGCGCCAAGACGATGTCACACTGACTCTATGCTTACACGCGCTTCTTTTAGCGAAGGCTACCGCACCTGCAACGAGGCGTTGCTACTGCGCAACAGAAACCCTTGACATCCATCATCGAGAAATTACTGGCATTAGATAAGGACGAGAGGCCATTCGTGAAGATCTGGATCGCTAAGCGATGACTGTAGTGCTGTCGGCGGTCGGAAGATCAACTTGGCGGCTATCGCCCGGACTGATTCGATGGGCAATCGAATGGACGGTGGGAAGAAGGAAGTGGATTGCGGGCCGGACGAGGACCCAAGTCTTCGCCCGACCCGATTTCCGCGATCAGGTCGTGGTCAGAGCGCTGTCGATGTTCGACACGAGAGTACCGATATCCTGTCCCATCACCTCGTAGGTGATGAAAACAACGATCGCGACCGCCGCCAGGATGAGCGCGTATTCCGTCATCGTCTGGCCCTTGGCGAGGCGCTTGCCCAACTCACGCGCCTTCACGTACATCCGCGTAATCTTTTCCATCCCAAATCCTCCTGGTTCGTCTTTCCATCTGTTCACGAGTACGCGGGTGAACCGCGACCTCGCTTCGATGGTTCCTGCTCTTTGCAGAGAGCGTGCCAGTTAAATAAGCACGTTTAAGGCAAACTTAGCATGCTACTTCGCACATTTCTCGCTGTGTGGATGCAGCAAATCGCCCGTATCGTGTTGCCGATACGCAACAAAGCTGATCAAAATGCCTATTCAACGGCCTGAATATACTTAATCGCAAGTTCGCACGGGTTTACACAGGCTCAAACGCTATCGAATCGCCCACTCGCGTGTCGCTGCGCAGCGCGGCCCCGGCTTCCAGTTCGATCGCCTTGCTGGCTCCGAAGACTATCCGCGACAGCCGCCACGGCCTCAGCGTATGGCTGATGCGCACCACGGTGTTGTGCCGATCCAGAAATACGATATCGATCGCGAAGCGCATGAAGAACATGTGCATCCACATGAACGGCTCCAGCCGTCCACGCACGAACAGCATCCCGTGACCAGGCGCGAGGCCGTCACGTCCGAGCAGTCCGCGCGACTGGCCCGCCATACCGCCGGCGTCCTCAATATGCTCGCATAGCGTCGTGCCGCGTGTCCGATTGATTGCGCGCAGGCTTCCTCCGCTCATCCCGTCCGTCCTCCCTGACGCATCAGCTCGCCGTCAATCACGGTCGCGCGCGGCGCCTCAAACGTCGTACCACACAGCGCTAATTCTTGGCGGCGGGTCGTGTCAGGATCAAGCTGTTTCGCGTGCGATTAAACCGCCGCATCTCCGCCTGCTGATGTTTCTGGAAAATCGCTGTTATAAGATGATGCGAATCCGATGGGATATTTGCCGATATTTATCGAGATCAGCGGACGCCGTTGCATCGTGATTGGCGGCGGCGAGATCGCCGAACGCAAGACCCGCTCGTTGCTCGGGGTTGACGCCGACGTCACGGTGGTCAGCCCGGCCTTGACCGCAGGATTAGCCGACCTGGCGGCTCGCGGCGCGATTCGGCATCTCGCACGCGTCTATCAGGCGGGCGATCTCGACGGTGCGGTTCTCGCCTTCGAGGCCAGCGGTGATCCCGCCGCGCAACGGGCCGCGGTCGCCGAGGCGCACACCTGTGGCGCGCTCATCAATGTCGCCGATGCGCCGGAGCTATGCGGCTTTATCGCGCCCGCCGTAGTCAGGCGCGGTGCCCTGCAAATCGCGATCTCGACCGGCGGGGCGAGCCCGGCCCTCGCGCGCAAGATTCGTGAAGAACTCGAAGACCGGTTCGGTCCCGAGTACGAATCGATCCTCGACCTGCTTGCGGCTGCGCGCCAATGGCTCCAGGCGCGCGAAAGCGACCTCAATGCTCGCGCCCGCCTGCTCACCGAGTTGGTCGCCTCCGACTTGCGCGAATGTCTCGAACGCCGCGACCTGGCGACGGCTGACGCGACGGTCTGCCGAATACTCGGTGCGAGTCTCGCCGACCTCGGCCTCGACCCTTCGCACCGCGCCGCCACGCCGTCACATCCTTCGTCCGAACCCAATCGCCCGGCGAGCGCATCACGCTGATTATCCGATGAACACGGTCTGGCTGATTCCCACGCTGGCTTGCTACGCCATGTCGGCGGCCGGCTTTGCGATGGAACGCGCGGGCATCCGCACGCGCCTCGCCCGGTGGGCCACCCCGATGCTTGCTGCCGGCGCTGCCTTGCAGACCGGCGACCTCCTGATGCGTGGGATTCAGGCGGGCAACGTGCCCGTCACCAATTTCGGACAGTCGCTGGTCTTTCTCGCGTGGCTCACCGCGCTGGCCGGACTCGTCGTGATCGTACGGACCCGCATGCCGGTGATTGGCGTGTACGTCGCCCCAATCGTCTTCGTCGTGCTGGCGCTCGAAGCCACCACCGTGCGCCAGGCGCGTCTCGCGATGCCCCAGACTCTGCGCAGCGTGTGGCTCCCGATCCACGTGACCCTCGCCCTGCTCGGCTACGCGCTGTTTGTGATCGCCGCCGGGGTCAGCCTCGTGTACCTCGTTTATGAAAAGCGCCTGAAGGCGAAACGCCCCTTGATGCCCACTGACGAGCGCACCCCCAGCCTCGAAAAACTCGACCGGATCAACTACCGCCTGCTCGGCTGGGGCTTCCTGATGCTCAGCCTCGCGATCGTCACGGGCGCGATCTGGGCCGACGCTATCTGGGGACAGTTCTGGTCGTGGGAACCTGCCGAGTCGTGGACCCTCGTCATCTGGTTCCTGTATGCCGGCCTGCTGGAATCGCGCTTGACCGTCGGATGGCGCGGGCGCCGCGCCGCCGCACTCACCATCGTAGTTTTCACCGTCCTGGTCGGTTCCTTCGTCGGCGTCAGCCTGCTCGCCCCGGGCAAGCATGGGGGCAACTTCGGCTAGGCCCATGCGCGAATCGCTCTTCATATTCGGCATAAACCATCGCACCGCGCCGGTCGCCGTGCGTGAGCGTCTCGCCTATCCCGAGGGCGAGATCGTCGCGGCCCTCGCGCGGCTCAAGCAGGCTGCGCCCGCCATCGACGAAGTCGCCCTCATCTCGACCTGCAACCGCGTCGAAATCATGGGCGTAACGATCGCGCCCGATCGTGCACAGCGTGAGGCGACCAATTTTCTCGCGTGCGATCGCGGCGTTGACGCCACCGACTTCGCCCCCGCGCTCTACGTGCATCAGGCGCGCGCCGCCGTGCGCCATCTGTTTCGCGTCGGCGCCAGCCTCGATTCGATGGTCGTCGGTGAGCCGCAGATCCTCGGCCAACTCAAAAACGCCTACGCGCAAGCCGCCGCCGCCGGCACCGCCGGACTCGTGCTCCATCGCGCGTTTCACAAGGCCTTCTCGGTGGCCAAGCGCGTCCGCAAGGCCACTCTCATCGGCCACGGTTCGGTCTCGGTCAGCTCCGCCGCGGTCGGCCTCGCCGCAAAAATCTTCGACACTCTCACCGACAAGACCGTGCTGTTGATCGGCGCCGGTCAGATGGCGGAGCTCACCGCGCGCAACCTGAAACGCCTCGGTGTCCAATCGTTGCTCATCACCAGCCGCACCTTCGACAACGCGGTCGCGCTGGCCCGCAGGCTCGACGGCACCGCGGTGCCGTTCGACAACTTCCGTCCTTATCTGAAGCTCGCCGACGTCGTCGTCGGTTCGGTCGCCGCCGCCGCCCCCGTCATCGGTCCCGAGGAATTCGAGGGCGTCATCCGCGAACGGCGCTATCGCCCGGTCTTCATGATTGACCTCGGTGTGCCGCGCAACTTTGACCAACGGCTCAACGCGCTCGAAAACGTCTATCTCTACGATATCGACGACTTGAGCACGGTCGTGCAGGAATCGATCGGCGATCGCGAACGCGAAGCGGAAAAGGCCGAAGGCATCGTCGATCTCGAGGTGGACTCGTTTCTGAAATGGCTCGGCGGTCTCGACCTCGTGCCCGCCATCAAGGATATCCGCTCGAGCGTCGAGCAGTTGCGCGAACTCGAACTCGAACGCCATCGCGCTTGGCTCGCCAGCCTCGCGCCGGGCGAGCGCGAACGCATCGAATCGATGACCCGCGGACTCGTCAACAAACTCCTCCACCGCATCCTGTCCGGTATTCGCGAGGGCCGCGCCGGCGTCGCCGATGGCGCCTATGCCGCCGAGATCGCGCGCCGCCTCCTCAGCAACGAACTTGCGATCGAGGGCGATGTGCTGATCGACGACGACAGCGACGAGGACGACGACCTGTGACACCCAGTCGTACTTCCTATATCGCTGGTGTCAGATGATGAGTTTTCATCTGCGCATCGGTTCGCGACCGAGCGCCCTCGCGCTGGCGCAAGCCAACCTCATCAAGGGCCGGCTCGAAGCCGCGCTGCCCGGCCTCACCGCGAACATCGTGACCGTGCGCACCAGCGGCGACAAGCTGACCACCGCGTCGCTCGCGCAGGTCGGCGGCAAAGGCCTCTTCATCCGCGAACTCGAGCAGGCCCTCTCCGCCGCGCAAATCGATCTCGCCGTGCATTCGATGAAGGACCTGCCCGCCGTACTCCCCGACCGATTTCGCCTGGCCGCGGTGCCTGCACGCGCGAATCCGCACGACGCGCTGATCACCCGTGCGGGCGGTGGATGGAACCAACTGGCGCCCGGCGCGCGCCTCGGCACCTCGTCCACCCGCCGGCGCCTCGAAGCGCTGCGCCTGCGTCCCGACCTCAACGTGATTCCCTTGCGCGGCAACGTCGATACCCGCCTCGCCCGATTGGCCGCCGGCGACTTCGACGCGATCATCCTCGCCATCGCGGGGCTGAGCCGCCTCGGCAAACTCGACGCACTCGATTGCGTCGAACTCGACCCCCGCGAATTCGTGCCGTCGGGCGGACAGGGCGCGCTCGCGCTCGAGGCGCTCGCCGCGGGCCCGCTGGCCGGCGCTCACCAAATCGAAACTGCCGTCGCGTCACTCACCGACGCTCGCGCCCTCGCCGAAGTGACCGCCGAGCGTGCATTCCTCGCGACCATCGGCGCGTCGTGCGTCTCGCCCGTCGGCGTCAAGGCCACCATCAACGACGCCACCATAGAACTTCGCGCACTGCTCTTCAGCGTGGACGGCACGCGCAGCCTCGCCGACGAAATCACCGCGCCCTGTCGCATCGAAGACGCACGCTCGGGATTCGCTCCGGCCGCCGCCGCCATCGGTGCCACGCTCGGCCATCGGATGATCGATCGCGGCGCGCGCGAACTCATCGCGAGCGCATGAGTGTCTGCACCGTGAAGCGTCACCGCAGCCTCTCCAGCTCATCCGATAACACCCGCGGCCGGGTCTTCCTGGTCGGTGCGGGACCCGGCGCACCCGACCTGATTACGCTGCGCGGCGCCACCGTGATCAGCACCGCCGACGCGATCGTTTACGACGCGCTGGTCAGTCCCGAACTGCTGCGCCTTGCGCCCGCAAGCACCGAGCGCATTTTCGCCGGCAAAAAAGGCGGCGCGCAGCACAGCGTCCCGCAGCCCGAAATCAATCGCATCCTCATCGAGCACGCACGCGCGGGCCGCCGCGTGGTACGGCTCAAAGGCGGTGACCCATTCATCTTCGGACGCGGCGGCGAAGAGGCCGAGGCGCTGGCCGCCGCGGGCATTGCGTTCGAGGTAGTGCCGGGCGTGACCTCCGCAATCGCTGCGCCCGCCTTCGCCGGCATTCCGCTGACCCATCGCGAGCGCGGCTCGTTCGTCGCGTTCATCACCGGTCATCAGGATTCCGCCAAGGACGCCGACCGCTCGATTCCCTGGGACGCCCTCGCGCGCGCGGCTCAGGCGCGCGGCACCCTCGTCATCCTGATGGCGACGGCTCGGATGCGCGCAACGCTCGCCCGCCTCGTTGCCGGTGGCCTTGCGCCCGAGACCCCCGCCGCCGCGATTCAGGCCGGATCGACCGCCACGCAAAAGTCCGTGATCGCAACGCTCGCAACACTCGCCGACGAATCCGTGCGCGCAACCTTGAAGGCACCGGCGGTGCTCGTCATCGGCGAATGTGCCTCGCTCGGACCGCAGCTCAAATGGTTCGAGGCGATGCCGCTCTTCGGCCGCCGTATGGTGATCACCCGCGCCTCCACCGACGCGAGCGATTTCGCCGCGCGCATCCGCGCCCTCGGCGGCGAGGCGATCGAATTTCCGACCATCGAAACCGCTCCGCCCACCAGCTACGAAATTCTCGATCGCGCGCTCGCGGAACTCGCATCGTTCGACTGGCTAATCTTCACCAGCGCCAATGGCGTCGAATGTTTCGTCGATCGGATGCGCACGCGCGCTCGCGACATCCGCGAATTGGGCCGCGCGGCCATCGCCGCGATCGGGCCGGCCACCGCCGATCGCGTGCGGCGCTATGCGCTCTCGGTCGCCGCGATGCCCTCCGAATACCGCGCGGAGGCGGTCATCGGCGCGATCGGCGCCGAGCGGATCGCCGGTGCGCGCATCCTCATTCCGCGCGCCGAGGTCGCCCGCGAAGTCCTGCCCGAAATGCTCCGGCAACATGGCGCGCGCGACGTCGTCATCGCGCCCGCGTATCGCACCGTGATCCCCTCGAACGCCGACTCCGACGCCATGCGCACGCTGATCGCCGACCATTCGATCGACCTCGTCAGCTTCACCAGTTCGAGCACAGTCACCAATTTCATCGCGATGGTTGGCGCCTCGGTCGCCGGACTCAAGGCGGCCGCGATCGGCCCGATCACCGCCGATACCGCACGTGCCAATGGCTTCGACGTCGTGGTCGCGCCCGCCGAATACACCGTGGACGCGCTCATCGCCGCCATCACCGAGCATTTCGCCCGCTAACTCTCCGCAGTCCGCCAATTATGGCGCCGTACTCTCGCGATGAATCCGCGACCTCAGAGCGCGGTTTCAAGTGCGCTCGTTTCGTTAATATAATCGATCGCGAATCCAGGCGGTCACCGGGCCGGGGGTACACATCAATGGCTTTTTCCGATCAATCGACCGCGGCGCCTGCGCCGCACCGACACACTGCGCCGAATGGTCCGCGAGACCCGGCTTTCGCCTGACGATTTCATTCAGCCCTACTTCGTCTGCCCCGGACGCGACGTGCGCAAACCGATCGGCGCGATGCCCGGGGTCGCCCAGCTGTCGGTCGATAACGTCGTCAGCGCCGCGCGCGAAACCTTCGCCGCCGGCGTGCCCGCGGTGATTCTCTTTGGCATCCCGCCGCGCAAGGACGCCACCGGCACCGAGGCGTGGAACGATCAGGGCGAAGTCCAGCGGACCATCCGCGAACTCAAGGAACGCGTGCCCGGCCTCGTCGTCATCACCGACGTCTGTATGTGCGAGTACACCGACCACGGCCATTGCGGCGTCATCCGCAACCAGGACGTGGACAACGACGCCACGCTCGAACTCCTCGTGCGCGAGGCCCTTTCGCATGCCCGCGCCGGCGCCGATATCGTCGCGCCCTCCGACATGATGGACGGGCGCGTCGGCGCCATTCGCACCGCCCTCGACGACGAGGGCTTCACCGACGTCGCCATCATGGCCTACTCGGCCAAGTTCGCGTCCGCGTTTTACGGGCCGTTTCGCGAAGCCGCGGAATCCGCGCCGCAGTTCGGCGACCGCCGCTCCTACCAAATGGACCCGCCCAACGGCGACGAAGCGATGCGCGAGGTGGCGCTCGACCTCGACGAAGGCGCCGACATCGTGATGGTTAAGCCCGCGTTGCCCTACCTTGACCTGATCTATCGCGTCAAACAGGAGTTCAACGTGCCGGTCGCGGCCTACAACGTGTCGGGCGAATACTCGATGATTCGCGCCGCCGGCATCAACGGCTGGCTCGACGAGGAGCGCGCCACCCTCGAAGTGCTGACCTCGATCAAGCGCGCCGGTGCCGACATGATCCTCACCTACTTCGCGACCGCCGTCGCCCAGCACCTGCGCTAGCAGATCGCGATTATCGCGACGCTATGAAGAATTTTAGCGCGGCCGAATGTGCGCGTCGTACCACGGGCGCATCGCGGCCAGCGCGCGCCCCTGATGATACGCGAGTTCGTCGTCGGGATACCGATGCTCCGGGCCAATCACGCAGCCCGCGCGCGCATGACATCGCGAAGCGCACCCGCCCTCCACTTCCACCCGATGGGTGAGGCACTTCGGAATGTCCCAGCCGGCCGGAAACGCCACCGCACTCGCCGGACACGCCGCCATACAGCTTCGCGAAACACACCCCGGACACGGGTCGAAGCCCAGCGCCGCACCCGGTGAATCCAGTTCGAGATCGACGATCAACGCGGCGCGAAACGCGATCCACGGTCCGTAAACCGGATGCACCACGACGCCGATAATGCTCGGACCGCCGAGGCCCGCGAGCTTGGCCAGTTCGATAAAGTTGAGCGTCGCGCCGCCCTGCATGAACGGATACACCGTGCGGCATCGCGTACCCGACTCGCGGGCGGCGGGCGCAACGTCGCGCTCGATCACTTCGCGCGTATAATCGTCGAGCGGATTCGCACGCTCACGCCAGCCCGGATGGCGCTCGGCGAACTCGCTGTACGCGCGCCAGAAATCTCCGCCGCCATTGCCGACCAGCACGATCGAACGCGCCCGCGCCGGCGCTGCCGCCTCGGCGCCGTCCAACACATCGACCCGCAGCGCGGGCCCGACCGTGCGATCGTAACGGTCTGACGGAATCGCCGCGACCAGGTTAAGCCCGTGACGCGCCGCCGCGCGCCGGATTTCCGCTAACGAATCGTGCATCGTCTTCGCACTGCCAGTGACGCGAGAGTGGCGCCTTTCTTGATCACGCGATTTTGTAGGTGACGAGCGCGTCGGCGACCAGCGCGCCGGCCTGATCGTGAATCTCGACATTGATACTGGCGACGCGCCGGCCCTTGCTGCGCACTCGCGCACGCGCGACGAGATCGCTCCGGATTCCGGGGGCGGTGTAATTCACCGTCATCGAGATCGTCGCGCTCCGCTGCGTTTCCGGCATCGTCCAGACCGCCGCGCACGCCGCGAAATCCGCCAGCGACGCGATCGCGCCGCCATGGATCGGCACGTCGGGGCCGCCGTCATTGAGCAGACGGAGATCGAATGGCATCTGCACCACCGCCGTCCCCGCGCCCGCGCTCTCCACCTTGAGACCGAGTATCGCGGAAAAAGGCGATCGCTCGAGCGACGCGAGCGCCGGATAGGTTTGCTTGATCGTGGTCATCGTCGAGGGCGAATCCGTACTCCCATTTGACCGTAGGTTACTGAGTCCACGGGAGCTTTGAAACGCCCCGCCTCAAACTGACCGGAATTACCGGCGCGTGCGATCGCGACTCCCTGCGATACGTCCCTGATGCCGCCCGCGGGCGAGCCCGCCGCGCGCCGCGCCTGCGGCGATAGGGCGGCGTCGCGCCGCATCGGCTTTACGAACGGCGACCACTGGCGTTAATATCTCCTTCGTGCTGACCACTCGTGAAGTGATCGAAACCACGATCGCATTGGAAAAGCGCAGCATGGCGCTCTACGCCCGCTTTGCCAAAATCTTTTCCGGCCATCCACGCCTCCACGAATTCTGGTTCGGCATGGCGCGCGACGAAGCCCGCCATGTCGGCGCGCTCGGCCTTGTCGCAACCGTCCTTGAACTCGAAGGCGTAATCGACGGCCCCAGCCCGGTGCCCGTGCAGGCGTCCGAGATGACGCGCCTGCGCGAGGTGATCGAGCATTACATGGCGGAACCCGATTCCGCCTTTCCGATCGAACGGGCGCTGGCGATCGCGGTCGAAGTCGAGGAGAGCGAACTCGAAGACCTCGTCGGTGACCTGCTGCAGGCCCTGCAGGAACGCGGCGAGTACGAGCGCTGCCAGCGTCTGCTGGTCCACGATCTCGGCGAACTGAGCTACATGATCGAGCAGCATTGTCAGGACCCGGCGTTGCTTTCGCGCTGCGACGAACTCGTCAATCATCACGCTGAAACGCTGCGCCACGCCGCCGCCTCTCACTGATATTTTCCGTGATCCCGGTCCGCGAATCGCCGCGGACTTTTGCTGATTTATTCTAATCGCCCGGACGCTCCGCGACGGTGACCCTCTTGGAAGTGCGGGCGCGGGTGGCTATATATGAGGGCTGCGCTGAGGAGTGGCCAAATTGGCAAGGCACCTGACTCTGGATCAGGGGATTGGAGGTTCGAGTCCTCCCTCCTCAGCCAAATCCGCCCGCCTGTAAGACGGGCCAGCCGTTCGAGCGGTCCCATCGTCTAGTGGTTAGGACACCGGCCTCTCACGTCGGTAACGCGGGTTCGACTCCCGCTGGGATCACCAACCCTTTTCACCCATATCGTCCTGTTTAACAGCCACGTTTGACAGCCACCGGGTTCTGGAAGGCTCGCGAATGGTGCTAATCCGAGTTCGTCGAGGTGTGACGCAAAGATGCCTTCGCCGGTGACTATGTAACTGGGTGACGTAACCTACCCTAGCCAGACTACTCGGCTGGCACGAAGTGTGAGTGAGGGAGCGCGGAGTACCGCTGCTCGATCACTCGGCGGCCCGCCGCAAGAGCACCGGGATGTTTCCGTCATCCGCGCAGGGTGTGGTAGTAACCGGGGCCAAGGGAGACCGATGCGCTGCCCGTGCTGCAACTACGACAACCCCGCCGACGCATTGTTCTGCATGAAGTGCGGCGCCAAAGCCGAGAATCGATGCTCTTCCTGCAGTACAGTAAATCCCGCTGACGCTAACTTCTGTCGAAAATGCGGAGGAACTCTGGGAGCAGCCGTTCCAGCCTCATTGCCCGGTCCTGCCACCGCCGCGAAAACTCCGCGCATCGAAATCACTCATGAGAGGCAGACGGCTGAGGGTTTGGAGGGTGAGCGCAAGACTGTGACGGCGTTGTTCGCCGATATCAAGGGCTCGACCGAACTGGCGCAGAATCTCGACCCGGAAGAAGCCAGCACCATCATCGATCCCGCCCTCAAGCTGATGATCGCCGCAGTCGGACGTTACGACGGTTACGTCGTGCAATCGACCGGCGACGGCATCTTCGCGATGTTCGGCGCGCCGCTCGCCCACGAAGACCATCCGCAACGCGCGCTGTATGCGGCCCTGCGGATGCAGGATGACCTTCGCCGCTACACCGCCACCCTGCGCGAGCGCGGCTTGCCGCCGATCGAGATTCGCGTCGGCGTAAACACCGGCGAAGTCGTGGTGCGTGCGATCCAGACAGCCGCCGGCCGCGCCGAGTACACCCCGATCGGTCATAGCGCCAACCTCGCCTCGCGGATGCAGACCGTTGCCGCCACCGGCACCATCGCTGCGACCGAAAACACGCGCAAGCTCTGTGAGGGCTACTTCACGTTTCGCGCGTTGGGACCGACGCGGGTCAAGGGCGTGAGCGAGGCCGTCAACGTCCACGAGGTCACCGGTCTCGGTCCGCTGCGCACCCGCCTGCAGGCCTCCGCACAGCGCGGGCTCTCGAAGTTCGTCGGTCGCGAAGCCGAACTCGCGCAGATCAAGCGTGCGCTCGAACTCGCTCGCGCCGGGCACGGTCAGATTGTCGCGGTGGTGGGCGAAGCCGGGGTCGGCAAATCGCGTCTGTTCCTCGAGTTCCACGCGATCGGGCAGCCGGGATGCCTGGTGCTGGAAACCTTGTCCGTCTCGCACGGCAAGGCCTCTGCATATCTGCCCCTGATCGACCTGCTCAAGAATTATTTCGACATCATTCCCGATGACGACGCGCGCAAGCGCCGCGAGAAGATCGCCGGCAAGACCCTGATCCTCGACCGCGCGCTGGAAGACACCTTGCCCTATATCTTCAACCTGCTCGAAGTGACCGAGAGCGACCAGGATCAGATCGTCCAGCCTGCCCGGATGGATCCCGAAATCAGAAGGCGCCGCACGCTCGACGCGATCAAGCGCCTGCTCCTGCGCGAGAGCTTCAATCAGCCGCTCATCGTGATTTTCGAGGACTTGCACTGGCTCGACGATGGCTCTCTGGCACTGCTGAATCTGCTCGCCGATTCAATCGGAACCGCGCGGCTCCTGATGCTGGTCAATTACCGGCCCGAGTTCACCCACACCTGGGGCAACAAGACCTATTACACGCAGCTCCGGCTTAACCCGCTCGGCAAGGAGAGCGGCGAGGAAATGCTGAACGCGCTGCTTGGCGACGGCCGCGACCTGGTCGCGCTCAAGCGCGTGATCATCGAGAAAACCGAGGGCAACCCCTTCTTCATGGAAGAGATCATACAGGAGCTTTTCGAGCAGGGCGCCCTGTTACGCAACGGCTCCATCAAGCTCGCCAAATCTCTCAGCACGATTCAAATCCCGGCTACCGTGCAGGCGGTGCTGGCTTCGCGCATCGACCGGCTGCCGCCGGAGCAGAAAGACCTGCTACAGACGCTCGCGGTGATTGGCAAGGAGTTTCCACTCCGGCTGGTAACAGAGGTCTCGGGAAAGACCGACGACGAGCTGCAAAGGCTGCTCTCGGAGTTGCAAATAGCCGAATTCATTTACGAGCAACCCGCCATTGCCTACGTCGCGTATGTCTTCAAGCATGCGCTATCGCAACAGGTCGCCGCCGGCTCGGCCTTGCTCGAACGGCGCCGTGTTCTGCACGAACGCGTTGCTCGCGTTCTCGAAACGCAATTTCCCGAGATGGTCGATACCCAACCGGAGCTGATCGCGCATCACTACACGGAAGCCGGGCTTGGCGCGGAAGCCATTTCGCACTGGCAGCGCGCGGGAGAGCGCGCGCTACATCGGTGGGCCAACGTGGAGGCGCTGAGCCATCTCAAGCGGGGACTGGAACTGCTCGGATCGTTGCCCGACGCACCCGACGGGCATCGCCCCGCCCGCGATGCTCAGCGCTACTCGCTCCTGCTGGCACTTGGCAAAGCGCAATGGCTGGCGAGCGAATTCTTTGAGGCGCGCGAAACGCTCCGGCATGCCGCCGCCGCCGCGTCGTCGCTCGGGTCCTGGGAAGGCCTGGTCCGTGTGGCGCTGGAGCTCGTCTACATCACACATTTGTTCGGCCTTCCCGCACCGGAAGCCGTTCTCTTGCTCGAGCAAGCGTTGCCGCAGCTCGGAGCCGAAGACAGTCCTCTGAAGGCGAGCGCCCTGGGCGGTTTGGCCCGTTATTTGGGGTACACCGGAGAGCGGGAAAAACTGATGGTATATGCCCCGCAGGCCATTGCGATGGCCCGCCGTCTGGGCGACCCGGAGCTGATCTCGTACAGCCTCCTCGGTATGTTTTACTCCCTGATAGGGCCGGAGCACGCGGAAGAGCGGCTCGCGATGGCGACTGAAATGCTCGAACTCGCCCAAGCGGCGAACGCCATACTACAAGCGACCCATGGGATGTACTGGCGTGTGTATTGCCTGCTCGAGCTGGGGGAGATGGCGGAGGCCGACGCACAAATCGACGTTTGGGAGCGCGCGAGCCAGGAGCTGAACTCACCTTTCCATTTCCTCCTTATCGCGGTGTCGCGGACCATGCAGGCCTTGACGCGTGGCCGCTTCGACGACTGCGAGCTTCTGGCGCAGCAAGCCTTCGAGATTGGACAGCGTCTGCAAATCGAAAACGCCTCTGGCCTTTATGGACTCCAGATGTTTGCGCTGCGCCGCGAGCAAGGCCGCCTCAAGGAAGTCGAGCCTCTGATCCGAGTCTTTCTCCAGGAGTATTCGGCGGCTGCCGCCTGGCGCCCCGGCCTCGCAGTGATTTACTCGGAACTCGGACGAACCGCGGACGCGCGGGCGGAGTTCGAGAAGCTGGCGGAGCACGACTTTGCCGACCTGCCCCGCGACGCGGTCTGGATGGGGACCATGACCTATATGGTGGACATCTGTACCTTTCTCGAGGATCGGGCCCGCGCGGAGCTGCTCTACCAGATCCTCCTGCCCTTCGCAGGGCGCAATACCGTCTTCAGCGGCGCGGCGGTTTGCTACGGAGCGCTCTCGCGCTACCTCGGCGCGCTGGCTGCGACGCTCGAACGCTGGGACGAGGCGGTACGACATTTTGAGGACGCGATCGCGATGAATGCCCGCATGCAGGCGCGGCCGTGGCTGGCGCACACGCAGTATCAGTACGCCGCGATGCTTCTCGCCCGCAACCAGTCCGGCGACCGCGATAAGGCTGCGGCGCTGCTCGACGCGGCGCTTGCCACGGCTCGCGAACTCGGGATGCACGCGCTTGACGAGCGCATCACGGCCGCGATAAACCGGATAAAACCCGACCTACACTAGAGCCGCACCGCTCAAGTGTCCGCGGTTGGCTTTAGCAACCCTGTAGGCATGATCCGCGACTCGCCCAATTCCACAATCACGTCCGCCGGGATATTCAGCTTTCGCGCCGCCTCACGGATCGCGTCTGGATTAGGCGCCTCGTACAGGCAGTAGGTCTTCTTCTTGTCGGCGCTCAGGAAGGAAAATATCCACTTGATGCCGACGTTGGCGTTCACCTCGGAGATCGCCGCCGCGATTTCGGGGTTTGCACTTAATTGCTCGGCGAAATTTCGCTCGATCAGGTACAGGGCCATATGCGTCTCCTTACCTTTCTCCGCCGGCCGCTCTTCGTTATCAGTGCATAGCATCGAGAACGACGACGCCCTGGTTCTCTGCGGCTCAAGAATCACGACGCCTTGGACCTCTATAGTAACTAACTTCCATTGACCGGCAAGCGATCGTTAATTCAACCTGGTTATCGTCTAGTGGTTAGGACACCGGCCTCTCACGTCGGTAACGCGGACTCCCGCTGAGATCGCCAAATGAAAGCTCCTAGTGGCGCGCGCCTCCTGCCGCAGACCTGCCCACGCTGGTCGAAGGCGCGGGAACACCTCGCGCCGGCGTGTCCAAGGGCGCCGTGCGATCACCAGTCAGGCGACGGATAACGGTATAAAACACCGGGGTAAGGAACACTCCGAAGAATGTCACGCCGATCATGCCGAAAAACACCACCGTGCCCAAGGCCTGTCTCATCTCGGCGCCGGCGCCGGTAGCGATAATCAGCGGGATCACGCCGAAGATAAAAGCGAAGCTCGTCATCAGAATTGGCCGCAAGCGCAAACGCGCGGCCTCGATTGCAGCCTCCCCGGCTTTCATGCCGGAGTGATGTTCCTGCTGTTGTTTAGCGAATTCGACGATCAAAACCGCGTTCTTGACACTCATCCCTGCCAGCACCACGAACCCGATCTGCGTGAAGATGTTGTTGTCCATGTGCCGGGCCCAGACTGCGGTGATGCCACACAGCAGGCACATGGGAACGATCAGGATGATCGCCGTAGAAAGCGCGAAGCTTTCATATTCTGCCGAATGCGTGAGCCACACAAATAGTATGCAGAGCGGAAATACAAGGAACGCCAGGCCGCTCGCGGCCTTCTCCTGAAAGGCCAGGTCGGTCCACTCATAACTGTATTGCTTTGGAAGCTCCTTGTTGGCAAGTTCCTCCATCGCAGAGAGCGCCTGGCCGCTGCTGTAGCCCGGTGCGGCAGCGCCGATGATATCGGCCGAGGTATATAGATCGTACCTCTGTATCCGATCCGGGCCGACGATATCCTTGAGGTCAGAGATCGCGCCCAGCGGAACCATCTGACCCATCGCATTCCGGGTCTTGAGCAGCGCCACCTGCGCGACCGTCGCGCGAAACGGGGCGTCAGCCTGCGCCATCACATGCCAGGTCCGACCCAGATAGTTGAAATCGTTGATATACAACCCGCCGAGGAACACCTGTAGCGCGTCGAAAACGTCCGTGACCGCTACGTTCTGCTGCTTGGCTTTGACCCGGTTCACGTTGATGTAAATCTGTGGAACATTTGCGCGAAAGGTAGAAAACAACCTCGTCAACTCAGGACGACTACGGGCTGCGTCGATCAGATGCTGAGCTGCCTGTTGAAGTTGCTGCGGAGTTGCGCCGCCCGAACGATCCTCAATCTGCATCGTAAAGCCGCCCGCATTGCCGATCCCCCTGACTGCGGGTGGGAGCAGTACAAGCGCCTGGCCGCCTTCCACTTTGCTGAACTGCTTGGTGAGCCGCGCATCGATAGCGGCGGCGGTCATATCCGGTTTACCCGCACGTTGGCCAAATGGCGTGAAGTGCAGGAATAACAACCCGGCCGCGGATGAATTAGAACGTGACAGAATGGAGAATCCGGAAACCGCAAACGCGTCGCTGATTCCCCGGGTCTTCCTTGCCAGCTCCGACAGCCGCGTCATCACAGCGTCGGTCCGCTCGATCGATGATGCGTCCGGCAGCTGTACATTCACAATCGCGTAGCCCTGGTCCTGCTGCGGTATGAAGCCAGTAGGAACAATTTTGAACATGGCGTAGGCGAGATATACCAATCCTGAGAAAACCACCAGCGTGACGACGGCGTAGCGGACCACATAGTGCAGCGATTTGGCATACCACTGGTTGGTCAGATCGAAGGCCCGGTTGAATAGCCGGAAGAACCAGCCGAGCGTGAAGTCGAGCGCCTTGGTCAGCCAGTCTCGCTTGGCGTCATGGGGCTGGAGCAGCAGTGCGGAGAGGGCTGGACTGAGAGTCAGCGAGTTGAAAGCGGAGAGCAAGGTCGAGAATGCGATGGTCAGCGCGAACTGCTGGTAGAAGCGCCCGGTGAGACCCGGAATGAAAGCCACCGGAATGAACACCGCTGAGAGGCCGAAGGCAATCGCAATGACCGCTGGCGTAACCTCGTCCATGGCCCGAAAGGCCGCCTCACGCGGATGAAGCCCCTCATCAAGCCAACGCTGCACGTTCTCCACCACTACGATCGCGTCATCCACCACGATCCCGATGGCCAGTACCAGCCCAAACAGAGAGAGCATGTTGAGCGAGAAGCCAACTAGCCACATCACGGCAAAGGTACCGATCAGCGACACTGGAATCGCCAGTATCGGCACCAGCGATGCTCTCCAGCTCTGCAGGAACACGAGCACCACCAGCGCCACCAGGCTGACCGCAATAATCAACGTGCTGATCAGGTCCTTGATGCTTTCACGAACGAAAGGCGTAGTGTCGTGGGCGATCGCGTAGTCGAGGCCAGGAGGAAAGCGCTTCTTGAGTTCCTTCATCTTGGCGTAAACTACATTGGCAGTGTCAATCGCATTGGTGCCCGGTAGCTGAAAGACGGCTAGTCCTACCGTGGGATGCCCGTCGTAATTCACCGTAGTGCTATAGTCAGCTGCGCCCAGCTCGACGCGGGCTATGTCCTTCAGCCGCGTGATCCGACCGTCGCTGCCGACCTTGACTACAATGTCGTCGAACTCGGCTGGATTGGTAAGTCGGCCCTGCGCGTTCAAAGTGTACTGAAAAGCTGCACTCTGCTTGGGCAGCGGCGGCCCTCCGATGATTCCTGCCGCGACCTGCACGTTCTGCTCTTTGACTGCGCTGACGACATCACCGGCAGTTATGCTCCGTGCCGCCATCTTGTCCGGATCGAGCCATAGGCGCATCGAATAGTCACGCACACCAAAGATCGTGATGTCGCCCACTCCCGGCAAGCGCGCAATCTGATCCTTCAATTGAAGCGTCACATAGTTGCTGATGAAGAGCGCGTCGTGCGATTCGTCGGGCGAGAAAAACGCGATTGCCAGTGTGATGTCCGGTGACGCCTTCTTGATGGTGATTCCCAACTGCTGAACTTCCGCGGGAAGCTGCGGCAGAGCGATCGCCACCCGGTTCTGCACCTGCACCTGGGCCACGTCGAGGTTCGTGCCGACCTTGAACGTCACCGTCAGGGTGAGGGTCCCGGCGTTGGTCGACTGGCTTGACATGTAGAGCATATTCTCCACGCCATTGATCTGTTCTTCGATTGGCGTGGCGACGGTCTTCGCGACGGTCTCGGCGTTGGCGCCGGGATAGGATGCGCTGACCGTGACGGTCGGGGGTGCAATCTCCGGGTATTGCGCGATCGGCAGCATGAACATCGCGATCGATCCCGCAATAATCGTGACCACCGAAATCACGATCGCGAAGACCGGCCGGTCAATAAAGAAATGTGCGATCTTCACTGGCGTACCCGCGCCGATGGTTGCGAACGGGACTGGGCCGCCGTTCGCATCTCGGGCATCACCTGCGGCTGCCCGGCAGCTATACTTTCCAGCGCGGCCAGCGATTCGGTGGAGATCGGGACCTCGTGCGGATCCACTTTCGCCCCGGGCCTCGCCGACAGCATTCCGTTGACGATTACCCGCTCACCCGGCTTCAGGCCATCGGTGATCGATCGCAGCGTGCCGAACAACGCGCCCAGCTTGACCGGCCGCTGCTGCACGACGTCATTGGCGCCGACGATTAGCAGGTAGCGCTCGTTCTGGTCGGTGTTCACCGCAGCGTCCGGAATCAGCAGCGTCTGGTAACGCCCGCTGGCCGGGATACGCGTGACGGTGAAGAGTCCGGGGGTCAGGATGCCCGTCGGGTTCGGCAACACGCAGCGGATCTGCACCGTTCCCGTGCTCACGTCCACCTGGTTGTCAACAAAATCGATCACGCCCTGGCGGGGGAAATTCGTTTCGTTTTCAAGCTGCGAATAACAGGCGATCCTGGCGCCCGCGATGTTGGACTGCTTCTCTCCCAGCGCCATCTCCCGGTAACGCAGCGCCACACTTTCGGGAACATCGATGTAGCAATAGAGCGGATCGATCGAAACGATCGTGGTCAGGGGCGTAGCCTGTCCGGAGCCGCCGTTGACCAGGTTTCCAACCGTTACGCTCATGCGGCTCACGCGGCCGGTAATCGGAGCCCGCACGTCGGTCCACTCAAGATTAAGCCGCGAGGTCTCCAAAGCCGCCATCGCCGCATCCAGCGACGCAGCCGCTTCCCCGTATGATGCTTTGGCGCTGTCGTAGTCCGCCTGCGCCACCACTCCCGCCTTAAGCAACAGGGTTGAGCGCTCGAAGTCAGCCTTCGTTTTTTCGGCCGTCGCCCTGGCTTGAGCCACCGCGGCCTTCTTGTTGTCGAGGTCCGCCTGGAACGGGCGCGGATCGATCTTGAACAGCAGGTCGCCCTCGTGGACAATCGCCCCCTCCTGGAAAGGGGCCTTTTCGATAAGTCCGCTGACCCTCGCGTTCACCGTGACGGTCTTGGGAGACGAGAGATATCCGCTGAACTGATCCCAGCGGATCACTTCGTGCTGGATCGGCAGGCTCACCGTAACCGGGACCGGTGCCGGCGGTTGGGGCGCAGTCGCCTGTTTACAACTCGGAAGCAGTGCCAACACTATGAGCGCCGTCGCCCATAAAGCGCGGCCTACTTGAATGCGATTCATTCAACTACCTGTAATCGCTTATGATCGCGAGGTTATGATCCCTAATGTCGGTCACCCACCGCCGACCGCCGTGCGTCAGGGTTAGTGCTTCGCGGGGTTCGTCGTCCCATCGAGAAATATTCGCGTCACCGTGGTAACGACCGTTTGGTCCGACAGGGGATGGAGGTCCTTTCCTCCGGCTAGCTCCAGCGTGAGGAGAAAAAACCACAGCATTCCGAACAAACACTGTGCCGTCGCAAGCGCGTCCTGACGCCTCAACGCTCCGCGTCTCATCCAGTGATCGAGATAATCGGCAAGCGCCTGAGAGGCAGGCAGGCCTACCCGTTCCGCAAACAGCTTGGCACGTTCGGGGTTGCTCTGAATTTCGCGCACGATCACACGCGCCAGTTCCTTGCGCTGCCGTAGCAATTGCCACATATCAGCCACTAATGTGGGAATTCCTGTCGCCGGCGTCGTTTCTCCCAATGCAGCTATCATCGCCGGCAATTCGGGTAGCAGCGCATAGCGTTCCAGCACGCTTTCCAGCAGCGCGTCCTTTGACGGAAAGTACAAGTACAAAGCAGCTTTCGAGAGATCCGCCGCGGCCGCGACCTGATCCATTGTCGCTTCGGCGAAACCAGTCTGCGCAAAAACTCGCAGGGCGGCGTTCAGGATGCAGTCGCGACGCGCCAATGCAAACTCCTCATGCTTACTCGCGGATACTCTACCCATCCTCGTATTATAACTGACGAGTTAGTTATCGTTCAACTCCGGCCTCCCAATCGAGCCGATCGCGGGCGCAACGACGACTTCCGGGGTTTGTCCGCTGCTCTGCCTGATGTTGAGCCGCCCGGGTTGGTCGAGCGATACAATCGGTTCGGCTCCCCAACTGCGCCGCTCGACGAGAGCACCTCCCGCCGCACAATTCCGGGGCGAACGCACGGCACACCGCAGAAAACTTATTGAGCGTCGCGTGTCGCGGGCATATCGTTCTTGCTGACTCGGAGTTAGCAAACGGTCCTATGCAAATCCGCACAGCTCAGCAAAAGTGCAACTTTTATGGACTTGCTGCGCTTTTTTTTCGCGCTATGAGCAACGCTCCCATGGAGTATACGGTTGTCTATCTGCTCACATGTTGTTAACTTGAGTTCCGTAAGCATCAAGGTCTACCAAGCCACCTTGAAAGGGGGGCGGCGATGGCAAGAGTTTTGACGCTGGAGGAAGTCGCCAGCTATCTACGAGTGCATCCGTCAACGATTTACCGGCTCCTCAAGAAAAAGCAGTTGCCCGCCTTCAAGGTCGGCAGCGATTGGCGCTTTAACCTGGAGTCGATCGATCGCTGGCGGACCGAAGCGGAACAGGGCGGCCGTGGACTCGGGATCATCCCGGTTGACGGCAAGGGAGGATCTTAGGTGTATGAGCGCCTGAGACTCCCGCGTTGTGGGCGGCGGTGGCGGGTGGATGGCAATAATCCTTCCAGCAGACTCTGAACACCAATCGGTCTTCGTGACGACAACCGGCGACGCTTGAGCGCCCATGCGGGCTCTCGATCGTTCCACGAGATGGGTCGTGCCGCGATAACCACCAGCAGAAGCGGCGAGGGGATGCGCAATCTTGTGCATCCCCTCGCGTTGCGTCGCGCGACCGCGACGCCGGACGGTGCAGATGCGCCCGTGAGGCGCATCTGCACCGTCCGGCACGCGGCGGGAGCAGAGCAACCTCGCGCCGTCGCGCGAGCTGCTCTGCTCCCCGCTCCCCGCAGGCAGTCGCGGCGGCCGCGCCCCTGGCGCGGCCGCCGCGACTGCCTAACGCAACGGTGGCGGCCGGGTCTCCCCTGCCGCCACCGTCTCGCGTTCTCTCTCGCGCCGCCCGGCTCATCCGCTCTCACGAGCGGTCTCGCCGCCGGCAATTTGCTCCGCGCGTCAGCGCATGAGCTGCATCAGGCCGGCCGAGCTGCCGTACTTGACGCCGTTGAGGTACTCCTTCGGAGCCGCATTATCGATGTAATGGCTCTTGTGGGCCGGGTTACCCCAGCTGCTCCAGATCGTCGAATGCGAGTTCTGGATGTCCCACGCCATCGCGCCGATACCCACCCACGTGTGTCCCAGGCCCGGGATATCGCCCATCGCATTCTCATACGCGAACAGCTTCCACAGCTTCTTGTTCGAGTCGAAGTTGTCGTTCCAGAACGTTGACCAGTCTTCGCGATCCAGATACATCACGCGGCTCGCGTAGCAATAGCCCGACGCCTCGCTCGGGATGCGATGGACATCGACGATCGATATCGGCCGGTTTTCCCACGCGCCCCACGACGGCTTGAAGAAGCCGAGCGGCATGAAGTACTCGTTCGGAAAGTTGTAGCCCCTCCACTGCTGGTCCGATAGCAACTCGATTACCTTGCGCTCGCCGAGCGCGTCGCCGGTGTAGGTCGAGATGCTCCCGTTAAACCCGTTCAGCTTCGCATCGTCTGCCGCCCAGTCGCTGCCGAAGGTCGGCGCGCAGCGGGCCGAGGTTGACAGTCGCAGCGAGCGCCGAATTGCCGGCACGAACACGAACTGGTCAGGGAACGGATGCGCTTCCATGTCCTTGTAGAAAATCTGGAGCGAGGTCGTATAACGCGCCTGCTCCGGCGTTTCCTGCATGAACCATTCGGTGAACCACGAGCCCGGCGCGTAGGTCTCATCTACCGGGATTCCAGGGTCGGTATTGTAACCGCTCTGGCGATATACCAGGTCGAAAGTGTCCTGTGAGATGTTGCCGAAGCGATCGTGGAACCAGATCGATCCCATGTTGTCAGGCGTGCTCGTGATGATCGCCGGCTGGTACGCGAAAAACACATTCGCCAGCAGCTTGTACCCCTTGTACGGCTCCTGCGGATTCGGGAACGGGATGCCGCCGTGGTAGTTGTTCATGCGCATGTGCCCGTTGGGCAGTACTTCCACCGTATTCTGCGCGCTGTACTTCTCGGTCGCCTCCAGAAAGGTCTTCGGCAGGATGCCGTTGTGGGTCGGACCCACGTCAATCTCGATGTCCGAAGGCATCTTCCAGAAGTATTTGCCCTCGAACAGCACCGTCATGCCGAACGGCATGAACGCCTTGTACTGCTGCCAGTTCGCCATCGTGATCTTGGTGCCGACCGGCAGGTCGCCCTGATTCGCCGTGGCCTTTAAAAAATCGTCCAGCTCACTCCGGTCGGTCGACGTCTGGGCCAACGCGATCGCCGGCAAAGACAACAACAAACCCGCCAATAAAACCCCGAACCACTTTTTGAACACTACTTCGCTCCTCCTGATAGGCACAGCCTACTAATTGTTGGTCCGCCTGAAACCACTGTCGCTAACCAACGATGGATTCTGTCGGCCAATCCCCGTTAACTTTCATGTTCATCCCATACTGTCAACGCGCAATCGCGACGGTTGTGTTCTCCGCGTCACCTAACTCGCCCCCTTCGATCCCGCTCGTTATGTTCGCCGTTTTGCGCCATCGTTCCCGCTCGATCCACATTAGATACGCACGCGCTTCGCCGATGGATTAGTTGCTCGATACCACTCGGCCCGATACCCGCGCACAACGCCGTTTGCCCGCGCGCGCAGCCGCGCTAGAATCGAAATGCCCGCCTCGACGCGGGACTCAAACAAGGATCGGCTCCGAACCGCATGATTCTGAAGGTCGCCCGCCTCGGCCATCCCGTCATCCGCACGCCCGCCTTTCCGGTTGACCCGGCCAAAATCGCGACGCCCGAATTCCAGCGCCTGCTCGACGACATGGTCGAAACGATGCGCGAATATAGCGGCGTCGGCCTCGCCGCTCCCCAGGTCCACCTCTCACTGCAACTGGCGGTGCTCGAGGTCGAGAACCATCCGCGCTATCCCGAGATGCCCAGCGTGCCGCTCACCTACCTGATTAATCCGATTGTCACCGTGACCGATTCGGCGCCGCTCGGCGAATGGGAAGGATGTCTCAGCATCCCGGATTTGCGTGGGCGCGTGCCCCGCTTCAAGCAATTACGCGTGACCGCACTCGGCCGCCACGGCGAGCCGCTCGATTTCGTCGCCGACGATTTCCACGCCCGCGTCATTCAGCACGAAACCGACCATCTCAAGGGCGAGGTTTATCTCGATCGGATGCCCGATATGAAGTCGCTCAGCCATCTGCCCGAATGGCAACGCTACGTGATCGAACCGGCCGCGCGCGCCGCCCGCAACAAGAGCTAGTCGATCTATCCGGATTTTTCGCGGGCCTGCTCGAGGCTCGGCCCACTTCGATGCGATCTACGCGATCTTGATCGGCCCGCGCGATTGCGCCTTGGTCGGCGCCGGCGGCGACGCCGCGATCGCCTCCGCGCGACGTTCGATCTCCGCGCCGTTCAGCAGCGCCTTCTCGCGCAACAGTTTCTCCAGCGCGGCCAGCCAGCATTCGTAGTAATGCTCATGCGCCGGATCGGCGGCGGCATGCGCGTCGCTGACCGCCGCGTCGGCTTGCGCAATTTCAGCGATCAGATGATCGCGAAACTCTTCCCATAAAAATTTACCGCCCGCGCTGAGCGTCAACGCCAACGCGAACGCACGCGCCTCCCACGGTTCCGCAAACACCACCTCCGCATGCCCGCCCGCGCCGGCCGCGAGCGTTATCGCGTCAACGCGTGTTCTCGACGAATCTGTCATCGCTTTACTTTGCCGGACGCGCCGCGGCGTCCTTTGAACAAGTCACCACCGCCGTCCCGATCATCGAGTCGCGCGTGACCAGCGCCGCCAACTCGTCCTCGCTCAGATTCTCCGTGCCGGCGGGACGCATCGGCAGCACCATGTAGCGCAATTCCGCGCTGCTGTCCCACACCCGCAATTCGACCCCGGCGGGTAAGTCGAAACCAAATTCGCGCAGCACGCCGCGCGGATCGATTACCGCACGCGATCGGTACGCCGCGCTCTTGTACCAGACCGGCGGCAGCCCGAGCACCGGCCACGGGTAACACGAGCACAACGTGCAAACCACCATGTTATGCACTGCCGGCGTA
>Ga0207695_10002960_pt1 | contig 24499 bp, 11 predicted proteins | sample KBSC54metaG_FD_184354 | JGI IMG/M metagenome (GOLD analysis project Ga0207695, IMG submission 184354) | Corn rhizosphere microbial communities from Kellogg Biological Station, Michigan, USA - KBS C5-4 metaG (SPAdes) (version 2) | ecosystem: Host-associated > Plants > Roots > Rhizosphere > Soil...
CGTGTACGGCATGAAGTGGACGAGCGCATGGAGCTTTTTGATCTTCCAGACGCCATTTTCCTTGATGTACTCGTTCTCGTAGAGGCCGGAGCCCCAGGCCTGGGACTTCTGCCACTCGCCTAGTTCGGCGAGGAAACGCCAGCGACCCTGTGCTGTCTCACCATTCGCCGCCACCTGCACGACAGGCTGGAGCTGCAGGTAATTCATCAGGGTGCCGCGGGTGAGTCCATCCGGTGAGGAGGAGGTGAGGTGTTGGAGTATCTGGGCTTTGCCGTGGAACACACCGCGCCCATCGAGCTCGAAAGTGGCATCCTCTGAGAATAAGTCGGTGGCGTCCTGCCATTTCGCCTTATCGATGTAGAAGCCGTACGCCCGCTGCAAATTCTCGATGGCATTCTCATCTTCGAGCTGCGTGACAACCTGCGCAAGGCGGGCGAGCCTGGGACGCATGCTCGCCGGGGCACCGTCGATCGGGACCTCGACTGTTTGTTTTCTGCCCGCTCCGCTGACCGGATTGTCGTAGTGATACTTTGGAACATACACATCGGGCAGCGATTCGTAGACTACCGTCGAAGGACCATCGGGCGGAATGTCCGCGCTCGGCTTCGGAGTCGGTCTGGCGCCATAAGCCCAGCCCGCGTCGTATGTTGCAAAGAAGGTCGTGAAGACGTGATCAACGTGAATCTTCCACACGCCGTTGATTTTTACCAACTCGTTCTCGTATACACCGTCTCCCCAGGCTCCTACGCCGCCATAGGTGCCGAGCTCGCTGAGGGCACGGCTGCGCACCCAGGCTTTGCGCCCATCCTCGGCAATGGTGATGAGCGGCTGCAGTTGGATGTGGTTGTGTAGATGGTTGGGACGGATATATTGCGGACCGAACAGCTCGACGGCCCGGCGCACGCCTTTGTGGCCGTAGTACACGCCTCGGCGTGAGATTTCCATCGTCGAGTCTTCAGAGAAGAGGTCACTGAACAGGTCCCATTGCTGTTTGTCGAGATAGTAGCCATACATCGAGACGACATTCTCGATCGCGTCGCGATCATGCAGCAGTTGCAGTCGGTGCTGAAGCTGTGCGATCGAAGTCCGAAGGGCCGCCATGGACGGCTCGGGATCCGGTGTCGTATCCAGCGGTGGGATCGTCATCGCGTCGGCGACGGGATTCTCGTAATGCATCGGCGGGATGTACACCTCCGGCCAGACACCGTAGTGCTCGGTCGGCGGCCGATCGGGCGGCAATTCCCGCGAAACGTACACGCCACCATTCACGTCCTTGTTCTTTGTCCAGCCTCCCTCATACGGCACCACGAATGTCTGGTACCAATGGAGTTTCGCGATTTTCCAGGTGCCGTTCTGCTTCAGGTACTCGACTTCGGACGGGCCGTCGCCCCAGAAGGCTGATTCGCCAACTTGCCCTGCCATGATCACTGTGCGCCAGCGGCCCTTTGCGGTGAGGCCGTCTGGCGCTACCGTGATCACCGGCTGAACCTGGAGGTGGTCGTTGAGCTGGCCTTTTTTCAGGCCTCGCTGCCCGCCGCCCAGCCGATAGAAGTACTCGCGGATGCGTTTCTTGCCGACGTACACCCCGTCGAGTGCGATTTCGACCGAGCCATCGTCGGTGAAAAGGTCTGCCACTTCATCCCACATCGCCTGGTCGAGGTAATAGCCATAGGAGCGTTGCAGGCGGCGGATGTCATGCGCGGCCTGCACACGGTTGGCCTCTTTCTCGAGGAGTGTCAGTTGAGTCTCAAAGGTAGACATACGGGGCGATCCGGAGACGGTGACCTTGTCAGTACTGCCGCAGGCATTCACGAGTAGACATAGGAGAGCAATCGGTGCGGTGCGCGTCAAACGATAATCGGGCATGAGCTCCTCAGACCCAGCCACCTGAACCCAGGCGGGGAGCCGCAGTGTAACAGGCTGCCCCGGGTCCGGACGGCCGCCCGATTGCCCCATGTGGGTTGCGTCCGCAGGGCGGCGGCGAGGTCGATGCAATTTCCACGACCCGGGCCGTGCGATACCTTGCGCGGCTTGCCTCGACCCGGTCGGCTATGGAGCGCTACCAGCTGAAAAGGTCAGGAGAAGACCAACCAGGCTCCCGCAGCGACACAAACAGCGCCGGCGGCGCGCGCGATCGGCTGTCCCCATGGCGTGAGCTTCTCGAGGAGAACGAGCAACGCCAGGAGCGCTATCCAGAGCACGTTCATAACACCGACCACGAACAACAGCGCCATCAAGACCCAGCAACACCCGACACAATAGGCCCCATGGAGAAGCCCCAGGTGCAAGCAGCCCAGCACATTGCTGCGAAAGCCGCCGTGGCTCATGAGAAAGCGAAAGGGGGACTGGCACTGGGAAAGACAGGCGTTCTTGAGCGGTGTCCACTGGTAGATGCCCGCCGCAATCAGGACGATTGCTCCGAGCAACACGCTGGCGCTTGCCATGTGCGCATCCAGCAGCGCCTCCCGTTCCAACAGCCATTGGAGAAGAGTTGCCGCGAGGGAAAAGCCGGACCAGGCCAGGAAATAGCCGGCGGCGAACCAACCGGTGGCCGCGAGCGGCTTGCCCGCGCTTCTACCCTGCCGAGCCACGCGGGCATACATGAGAATCATCGGGGCCGCCGAGGGCGCCATCATGCCGATCATCATCACCGCCCACATCGCGAACACGAAGGTGAACTCGACAGCGCTCCACGGCGCGGTGGCTGGTGCCATCATTCCCATGCCGGTGGGGACCATGCGGAAGGCGCTGCCCCGTGGGTCCTCCGGGCTCATGCCCATACCGTCCATCTTCATGTCGGCGGCGAGCCAGAGTACATAGCCCCACGCCAGCGCAGCGAGCACGCCGAGGGCGCTACCAACGATGAGGCGATCCCGCCGCAGCACGGCTTCTCGGGTGCCGTCGGACATGAGCTGGCGACCTTATCGGCCCAGCCGAAGCACCCGCTCGCAAGCTGCGTTACGACTGGTTCGACCAGCGGATGGACGCATAGAGGCCCTGCTTGCCGGAATTGTCCCAGCGCATGCCCTGGCCGCTGAACGTGTTGCCGGGGGCCCCGACTGCCAACACCATCTTGTCGGGGCTGACGGGATGGCCGAGGTTCGCCGACATTTCCCCGCTCGGATGCATGGTCTGCAACGGAGCGACGGACATGTGCAGAATGCCCGGGATTTCCGCGGACCGCGTCTTGCCGTCGATCCGGAATGTAATGGGGACCTTGCTCACCCCGAGGTTCTTGGTTATCAGCGGTGTGAATGCGGCCATAGGACCCCCGGCGGCACCGCTGAAGATCGCCGTCAGGGCCTCGGTCTGCTCATGATCGGCGCGCTCATCGACGTAGGTCGCTACCGACCAACCGCCGTCCGCCATGACCCCAGGTGCGTGGAGGACAACGAACACGTTGAGTCCATCGAGCGCGACCTCGCCATAGCGGCCACTTTCGATGTGGAAGATCAGCGGCACATTGCAAAAGCCCTCCGTTGGTCGCGTGGTCAACGGGGCGGCCGCTGAAAAGAAACACGGACACGCAATGGTGCAGCTGCAATTCTCGAAGTAGTCACCGGAAAGGTGCCACGGAACCTGGTCCGCCATCGCTCTCTCCTCGCTAGGCCGAACCCGACAGATTGCTTGCGGATGAGCCTCCGTCTATACGCCCGCCGGGGAAGAACCGCAAGCCCGGTGGACCATGGGCCAGCCGATTTCATTGCGGGGGGCACTGATCGGCCCCAGCGTTGGCGGCGCGCCCATCCAACACGACCAGCTGGTGATCTCAACAGCAGCCAGGCGATCACGAGGCGTTGTTTTTCGACGCCGGGAGAAGCGGTAGCCGCGCTCGCCGACCGTGGAGTCGAGGGCCGCCGCCGTTCCCGGCTTGACTCGTGCGAGGAGTTGCAGATACCGGCGCGACTAAAGGAACCTGTGAGTTGCTCGCGTCATCGATAGTGGTCATAACGAAAAGCGCTCGAGTGGATATCGCCTCGCAGTGGCAGCGCCGCTAGTCTCAACCGCCGCATGTTTTGCCAGCCGTCACGCCACCGCTAACGCCAGGAATGTTTGAATCACTGATGTGAGTACCGTTCAGGCGAAGATCCAGAACGCATGAGGTTGATCGGGGCGTACTTGCGGATGTCGATTGGTGCGCGATGCGGTTGATTCGGAAGATTGAATGCAGGTGGAAGCGTCTGATAGTCTCGGCTTCCGCGTGAAATCCTGATGTGACCCGGTCTGTCGTCGAAAGCGGACCTGTGTCATACGCGACGTCGCTGTACATGGAAGTAGCGAATGGATACCGTCGAGAGTAGGGACCCTCGCGTTGCGGACGACCTTCTTCCGAAGGTCTACGATGAGCTTCGTAAAATCGCTGCCGCACAGATGGCGCGGTGGTCGACGGCCCACACGATTCAGCCCACCGCACTCGTACACGAGGCCTGGCTTCGCCTGGGCGGCGCGGATCAAGCTGATTGGACCAGCCACGCGCATTTTGTTGCGGCAGCAGCTGAGGCCATGCGCCACATACTCATCGACCGGGCGCGCCAGCGGCGCGCTGTGCGCCATGGTGGTGGCCAACAACGCGTCGACCTCGAGGGCATCGATCCACCGGCCGACACTCAGGATGTCGAGATATTGCTGTCTCTGGATGGAGCGGTCGACAGGCTTGCGCTCGAACACCCGCAGATGGCGGACCTGGTAAAGCTACATTGTTTTGTAGGTCTCGACATCAGCCAGACCGCGCTCGCGCTGGGTATCTCCAGAGCGACCGCGACCCGCTGGTGGCAATTCGCCCGTACCTGGCTGTATCGAGAGTTGTACGCGTAGCCCTATCGGCGCTGCATGGAAGGATGCGATGCGGGTATCGATCGAGTTCGAAGCAGAACTGTTCGCGGCAGCATCGGCCTTGCCACCGCAGGAACGAGGGAGATACGTGCGCCGTGTCTGCCGGGAAAATCAAGACCTGGCCGACCGCATTGCACGATTGCTGGCTGATGCCGATTCCGCGGCGTTGCTTCTCGATCGAATGCCTTGGCGGCTCGGGATAGCACCTGCGGTATCGCAAGAGCATAACGACAACGAGTTCGGCCCTTACAAGCTGTTGTACGAGCTCGGCGAAGGTGGCTGTGGCGTAGTTTTCTTCGCGCAGCAAGCGGCCCCTGTGCGCCGTGAAGTTGCGCTGAAAATCATCAAGCTCGGCATGGACACGCGGGAGGTGATCTCCCGTTTCGGCGCGGAGCAGCAGGCACTGGCGCGGATGGATCATCCGAATATCGCCAAAGTGCTCGATGCCGGCGCCACCCCGACCGGACGGCCTTACTTCGCCATGGAGTTGGTACGCGGCCTCAAGATCATCGAGTACTGCGATCTGGCTCTTGCTTCGGTAGCCGAGCGGTTGGTCCTGTTTACCCAGGTTTGTCATGCCGTTCAGCATGCGCACCACAAAGGCATCGTACATCGGGATATCAAGCCTTCCAACGTGTTGGTGACGCTGCATGATGGCGGCGAGATGGTCAAGGTAATCGATTTCGGGATTGCCAAGGCGATTCGTGGCAGGCTGACCGAGCAGACGCTCCACACCGCGCTCAACCAGTTTCTTGGGACGCCGGCTTACATGAGCCCGGAGCAGATCGACCCAGGCCTCGGCGAGGTCGATTTCCGCAGTGACATTTACAGCCTTGGCGTGGTGCTCTACGAATTGCTGACCGGTTGTACGCCGGTCGACGCTCGGGCGCTGGCATGCAAGGATCTGCGCGAGTTGCGTACTCTCGTGCGATCGCAGCTGTCTCCTTCGAAGAGATTGTGTGCGCTCACGTCCGAGCAGCGGGATGCCGCGGCCCGGCGCCGACAAACTACGAAGGAAAAGCTCATAGAGCTGGTGGCTGGCGATCTCGATTGCATCGTGATGCGATGCCTGGAGACGGATCGCGAACGCCGCTATTCGAGCGCCGCCGAGCTGGCTGCCGAAGTGCAGCGTTTCCTCAGCCATGAGCCGATCGTGGCCCGCCCGCCCAGCGCAATCTACTCCGTGCGAAAGTTCGCTGAGCGCCATCGGCACCTGTTCGCGGCGACCGCCAGTGTCGTGCTCATTCTGGCGGTTGCCACCATCGTGAGTGCCTGGCTGGCCGTGCGCGCATTCCGCGCGGAACAGCTTGCACAAACGGAGGCAAAGACCCAACAGGCGCTGTCCAGTTTCCTGCGCAATGATCTTCTTGCGCAGTCGTCACCCGAGCACGAACCTGATCGGGATCTCAAGCTGCGAACGGTCGTTGACCGCGCGGCCGCGAGGATTCGGGGCCGCTTTGCGGATCAGCCCCTCGTGGAGGCGTCCATCAGCACTACCTTGGCGGAGACCTATGAGTCGCTGGGTGAGTTTGCCTCCGCAGAAGCACTCTTCCGGCGAGCGCTGGCCCTCTATCGGCGGCAATTGCGCGCAGCTGATCGTAATACCTTATACGTTTCCCGCCGCATCGTCGGCACTTTGATCGATCAGGGCTCGTATGTTGCGGCGGAACACCTCGCCCGCGAGGTCCTGGCGGCACATCAGCGGTTTCTGGGTACCGAAGACAAGGATACCCTCGATGCGATGTACGCTCTGGCCTCGGCGCTCTTTCTCGAGGGCGAGCGCATGGCCGGGACCCGGCTGCTCCTGCAAACACTGGAAGGATACAGACACGAGCTCGGGCCGGATGATCCCGACACGCTGAAAATGATGAACGAGCTTGCGGTCTTCTACCTGACTGACAACAAGCCCGCCCTGGCGCAGCAACTTCTGGCGCAGGCATTGGAGCTGCGCAAAAAAGTGTCCGGACTTGCGAATCCTTCGACGATCACGGTTATGAGCAATCTCGCCGCCGCCGATTCAGATCTGGGCCAGTACGCCGAGGCCGAACCGCTCATGGCACAAGCCGTGCATCTGCGCGAGCGCATCCTGGGGGCTGACCACCCAGCGACCCTCAGTGCGATGAACAACCTTGCGACATTTTATTCGGATCGAGGCAAGCTCGAAGCATCCGAGCAATTGCAAGCGAAAGTCCTGGGACGCGGACGACGCAGCCTGGGTGCCGCACATCCGCGCGTGCTGATCTGGATGAACAATCTGGGCATGACTTATCTGGAGGAGGACAAGCTCGATGCGGCCTATGAAGTGCTGAAGCGAACGTTGGAGCTCAGGCAGCAGACGCTCGGGCCAGAGCATCCCGAGACTTTGATCTCTCTGAGCAATCTTGGACTGGTACAGTACCGCCGTAGTCAACTCGCGGATGCGGAATCATTGCTGATCCGTGCGTGGACGGCAAGCGATCGGGTGTTCGATGCTGACAATGTCAGGCGCATCGTGATCGGCGAGCGGCTCGCTGCGGTAATGCTCGATCGGAGAGAATTCGCCGCGGCTGCATCCATCCTGCACACCGTCAGCGATGCCCGCCGTAAAAAGTCGCCGGATGATTGGCGAACTCTCGCAACGGTAGCCCGACTCGGGGATGCACTGGTTGGTTTGCACCGTTATGCGGAAGCGGAGCCGTTGCTCATCAACGCGTACGGAGCGTTGCTGCAGCGGGCGCAAACCATTCCGGACGGCCAGAAGTCGGTTCTCAAGAGCACCTCCAACAGCATCTGCGCGCTGTATACCGCCTGGCGAAAGCCCGAGAAGCGCCGGCTCTGGGTGCGCGAGCGCGAGTCGCACGAGTAGCCGGAAGCGGTTGCCTTTAGACGTCCTCCATATCCTTTTTGTCGTGTCTTTGGTCCACAATGTCGCAAAGCGATGCATGCCCGTGATTGTCGGTCGTAAACTGGCGCCGTGTTGTGTCGTCCCACATTCGCTCTGTTTCCCGATGAGCCATCGCGTACCAAAATCTCGTAGTGACTAAGAGGAGCCGCAGGGCAGATCAGATTCAGGTAAGGCACCGGCACCCGATGCGCGAGCATTCGTTCGCCACAGTGCTGCGGTGTTCATGGAGTTGAACAGCGAAAGGAGTCGCACGATGGCACGAGTAGTTGCCAGGCGTAAATGCATCCTGCTGGTGGAAAACGACTTACCTCTTCAAGGCGTCCTTCGGGATGCCATTGTCGCGGCGCCCGGCTTCAACCTTGCCGCAGTGTGTGCAGCCAAGAGTGCAGCGTTGCAAGTCATCGAGACCACGCCACTGGATATCGTGTTGGTCAGCCTGCATCTCGAGGATGGCTCGGGACTGGACGTCGTCCGGGCGGTGCGTAAATTTCAGCCGCAGTGCGAAGTGTTGGTCATTGGAACGGCTGATGACAAGGAAGGCGTCTTTGCATCGATGCAGGCCGGCGCATCCGGGTACCTGCTCAAAGAGAATTTCAGCGGCGCCGAGCGAGTGTGCCGCCGCTCGATCGTCGTCAGCGTGGCGTTCAGCCAGATTCTCGCTAACCTTCCCAAGATGAGCCGGGCGCCCGCGCGCACGCAGGTCAACCTCTCGGAATTGTCAGCGGCGCAGGGCGACATCCTGCGCTGCGTCGCGAGTGGCCTGAGCAACAAAGAGATCGCGCGCAAGATGCTCATGTCCTCCTACAATGTTGACTATCACCTGAGATGCTTGCGCAAGCGTTTCCTGGTGCACAATCGCGCGCAATTGGTGAGAGCCGCGCTGACTCTGTTTCAGAGCTGACGTACTACGCACTTACGTAGTAGACGTTCCAGGGGCGGCGATTTTACGATGCGGCCCAGAACACGCCGCGCTTCCCGAAGGCGGCGTGCCCTCACGCAAACCCAAGGCGTATCACAATGCCGCGCATTCTCGTCCCAGCCATTCTCCTGGCGTGTATCTGCTGTGCGCCGTTGTCTGCAACAGCCGCGGGTGCCTCGCTCGATTTGCAGCGCGAACAGGTGGGACGCACCGAGATTTTGTGGGACGCGTTCGGGGTGCCGCACATATACGGCAAGGATGTGCCGGCCGTGCTGCGCGGCTACGGGTATGCGCAGATGGAGAATCACGCCGAGCTGCTGTTGGAACTGATCGCCACAGCCCGGGGAAGAGCGGCGGAATACTTCGGCGCCGGCCCATCCAACAGCAATCTCTCCAGCGATGTTACTGTGCGCATCAACGGCATCCCGCGAACCGCGCTGCGGTGGTATGTAACGGGGGGTGCCGAGCAGCGGACTTTTCTCGACGCCTTCGTGAGCGGCATCAACGAGTATGCCGCCAGCCACCGTGACACCATCGCGCCTCGATTCCTGCAGGTCTTGCCGGTCACGCCGCCGGATATCCTGGCGAGTTATCTGAATCTCATTCACTACCAGTTCATGGCCGGACAGTCGAACGTCTTTGGGCTGATCAGCGCCTGGCAGAGCGGAGCCGCCGCTGTCGATGACCATGCCGGGGCGCTGGCGAGCGCTGGCAACGGCTCGGTAGGCTGGGCACTCGGCCGTGGCCGAACCAACAGCGGCAATGCCATTCTCATGGGAAATCCCCATCTACCCTGGGGCATCAATCAGCCACGGCCGGGGGCCGGCGCGATGCAGTTGTTCGAGGCGCAGCTGGTTACAGATACGCTCAACGCGCATGGCGCCACATTCGTCAGCTTTCCGTTCATCAGCATCGGGTTCAACGACGACCTCGGTTGGACCCACACGATCAATGATCTGAAAAACGTCGATCTCTATGAGCTCACTCTCGAGGACGGGGGGTATCTATGGGAGGGGCGTGTGTTGCCCTTGTTGCATCGGCAAGAGCAAGTCCGCGTTCGCAACCCCGACGGCTCCCTCCAGGTGCAGACACTGGATGTGCTCGCATCGATTCATGGCCCGATCGTTGCGCAGCGGGGCGATAAAGCACTCGCGCTGCGGGTGGCCGGCCTGGATGCGCCGAGCATCGTCAGCCAATACTGGGCCATGGTCCGCGCGCACAATCTGCAGGAATTCTCCCAGGCAATGAGCCGCATGCAGTTGCCGTTCTTCAACGTGATTTATGCTGATCGAGACGGCGATATCATGTATGTGTTTGCTGGTCTCCAGCCGGCGCGCAACGGCGGTAACTATTCGGATTGGCAACGCATCCTACCGGGAGACCGTGCTTCGACCTTCTGGACGCGCACGTTGTCCTGGAACGCGCTACCAAAGACCATCGATCCCGCCGGCGGCTTCGTCCAGAATTGCAACGACCCGCCGTGGACGTCGACTTTTCCCCAGGAAATTCTTCCACAACGGTACCCCGCGTATATAGCGCCACAGACGATGTCGGTGCGTGCACAGCAAAGTGCCCGCTTTCTGCTGTCGCAACCGCAGTTCACAGTGGATGATCTGCTGATGGGCAAGATGTCCACGCACATGGAGCTGTCCGCGCGTCTGGTTCCCGATCTCGTCGCTGCGGCGAAAGCGTCGGGAAACCCCACAGCGATCGCGGCGGCAGAGGTGCTGCAGGCATGGGATGGGATGAGTGATGCGGACAGCCGTGGCGCCGCGCTGTTCGAGCAATGGTACCGGGCTTACGCGAGTGATCCAAACACCCCGAAGAGCAAAACATTCAGCGCCGATGGCGGGATTTATCCGCCGTTCAAAATCGATTGGTCCGCGCAGCAGCCGTTGACGACTCCGCGCGGCTTGGCGGACCCGGCCAGCGCGGTACCGGCGCTGCTGGCGGCCGCAGGACTGTTGCAGCAACAGTTCGGCAGACTCGATATTCCCTGGGGCGATCTGCACCGCGCGGTGCTGGTTACGTGGGCCCCCGATTTTGCCAGCTCGCGAGAGCTGGTGAATCAACCCGTGAGTGGCAGTGATACGGTGTACGGCGGCACGCGCATCGTCCAGAGCTTGCCCGATCCGCAGGGAGGATTCCAGCTCGACGCAATCGGGGGTGACAGTTATGTGCAGCTGGTGGAATTCACTCCACAAGGTCCACGCGCGCAAACCTTACTCGCCTATGGGAATGCCTCGCGGCCGGGCAGCGCCCATATAGCGGATCAACTGCAATTCTTCGCAGACAAGCGCTTGCGCCCGGCGGCGCGCACGCGCCTGGAAGTCGAAGCTCAGACTCTTCGGCGCGAATACCCCTGAAACTCATGCACTTTCCGCACTACGTGCTTGCGTAGTAGACCATTCAACACGAACCTGACTACGATCCGCAGCGCGAGTTCACCCCAACGACCCTGGATACAAGGACGCAAAATGGACAATCTCATTCGCGATGTGGTTATTCTCGGCGGTGGCACTGCCGGATGGATGACGGCTTCCTATCTGTCCAAGGCGTTCAGTCCCCATTTGCGCGTAACGCTCATCGAGGCGGACACGATACCCAAGATCGGGGTAGGCGAGGCGACTGTGCCCAACCTGCAGCGGGTGCTGTTCGACTTCCTCGGCCTGCCGGAGAAGGAATGGATGCGCTCCTGCAACGCCTCGTTCAAGAGCGGTATCAAATTCGTCAACTGGCGCAAGACGCCCTGCAGTCATGGTAGCAATCATTTCTACCATCTCTTCGGCCTGATCGAGAATTGCGACCATGTGCCGCTGTCCCATTATTGGGCGCTGCGCCGGCTCACCGAGGGAAATACCGAAGAGTTGGATTACGCCTGTTATGCGCAGTCGGCTCTGATGGATGCGAAGTCCGCCCCCTGCATGATGGACGGCACTGCAACTTCCGCTTATGCCTGGCATTTCGATGCGAACCTGGTCGCGGCATATTTGCGCAAGCTGGCCATCGGGTGGGGTGTCAACCATGTCGTCGATGAGCTGGCGAATGTGGAGTTTCGTGAGGATGGACACATCGCAGCGCTGACGACGAAGCGCGGCGGCCGCTACGCGGGCGACCTGTTCATCGACTGCTCGGGTTTCCGCGGCCTGCTCATCAATCAGGCGATGCAGGAGCCTTTTATCGATATGAGCAACTACCTGCTGTGCGATAGCGCGGTGGCTGCCCAGATCCCGCATGATGACGAGCGCTACGGCGTCGAGCCTTTCACTTCGTCCATCGCCATGCGGCATGGCTGGACATGGAAGATTCCCATGCTCGGACGGTTCGGGTCCGGATACGTATTTTCCAGCAAGTTCGTCTCGCGCGACGAGGCGACAGCCGATTTCCTCCGGCTCTGGAATCTGAATCCCAACAAAACGGAGCTCAATCAGATTTCCTTCCGGACCGGCCGCAACCGCCGCGCCTGGGTGAAGAATTGCGTGTCGATCGGGCTCGCCTCATGCTTTCTCGAGCCGCTCGAGTCGACCGGCATCTATTTCATCTACGCGGCCATCTATCAGCTCGCCAAGCATTTCCCCGACAAGAGCTTCGATCCGGTTCTCATCGAGCGGTTCAACGAGGAAATCGTCTCGATGTACGATGACTCGCGCGACTTCGTGCAGGCTCATTATTTCACGACCTCACGTGACGACACCGCATTCTGGCTCGCCAACAAGCACGATCTGCATCTGTCCGAGGACATCAAACACAAATATGCCACATACAAGGCGGGACTCGCGGTCAGCATGCCGTTGAGTGATGAGGCCACTTACTACGGCAACTTCGAGACGGAGTTCCGTAACTTCTGGAACAACAGCAATTACTACTGCATTTTCGCGGGAATGGGGTGGCTGCCGGATACGCCGCTGCCGAAGCTGCGCTATCGCCCCGAGGCGGTGGAGAAAGCCAAAGCGAAGTTCGCCGCATTGAAACGGCGCGCGGCCGACCTGCAGGCGAGATTGCCTTCGACTTACGAATACCTCAAAGGACTGCACGGGGTGGGAGATTCGCGCAAGGCGCCGCAGCGGGCAGAGACGCTCACCCGTGCCAAAGGTGATGATCGAGGCGTGCAGTCAATGGTACCAAGCCCACTCTAGCACGAGCGTCCGGAAAGACTGGCGTATCAGATGACGGTCGAGGGCGCGCCGGTGCTCGAGCGGGCTGAGAACGACTGTGTTTCTGAGAGCGCCGGCCATCATCGATATCGTGCGGCCCTCGGACAGTTTGCCACGGGAGTGGCCGTTGTCACGGCTATGACCACCAATGACTCTCCCGTCGGGCTGACTGTGAATTCGTTCACCTCGGTTTCTTTGGAACCGCGGCTGATTTTGTGGAGCCTGGCGACCAGCGCGAGCTGCTTGCCGGTGTTTTGCGCCGCCAGTCACTACGCTGTCAATGTGCTTGGCGCCGATCAGATAGAATTGTCGAAAACGTTCGCAAGCTATCGTGGCGACCGGTTTGCGAAAATCACCTTCAAGCGCGGGGCCGGCGGAGTACCTGTTATCCCGCAAAGCATCGCCTGGTTCGAGTGCGCCAACTACAGGCGTCATGAAGAAGGCGATCACGTCATTTTCATCGGGAAGGTCGAGCGCTATGAAGTGAAGTCACGTCGTCCTCTGGTGTTCTATTCCGGGTCGTATCACGTACCCATCCGGCATCCGGGGGAGTGAGGAGCGCCGGGGATGCGCAAGAACGCATATCTATACGTGACGGCTGTTCTTACGTTCGGCGTTGCTATCACCCTGATCTTCCATCTTGCTCCTCGATGGGTCGGTCGAAGCGCTGGCGCCGCACCGGCCTTCGCCATTCACCCGGGGCAGACGGAGGCCTTCCTGAGTGAGTGGTTACGCAATATGCGCGATCCCCTGGCCGTGTTGCTTTTGCAGCTGGTCAGCGTGCTGTCCGTGGCTTGGGCCGCGGCAGCCGTGTGCAAGCGGCTGAATCAGTCCGCCGTTATCGGCGAAATGGCAGCGGGCATTGTCCTCGGTCCTTCAGTACTCGGGCATTTCCTACCACATTGGCAGGCGGCGCTCTTTCCGCCTGGCTCCCTTGGCGCGCTGAAAACGCTCAGTGAGATCGGCGTAATCGTCTTCATGTTCGTGATCGGAGCGGAGCTCGACGGCGCACAATTGCGGCGCAGTGCCCAATCCACGGTATTTGTCAGCCATGTGAGCATTCTTTTCCCTTTCTTACTGGGTGTCGTTCTGGCACTCGCTCTGTTTGATCGTGCTCCGGCTCATGTGCCTTTCTTCACCTTCGCACTATTCATGGGCATAGCCATGAGCATTACGGCGTTCCCCGTGCTTGCGCGTATATGCCGTGATCGCAACATCGATGTGACCCCACTGGGAATGACTGCAATTACGTGTGCTGCGATCGATGATGTCACCGCGTGGTGCATTCTTGCAGTTGTGCTTGCGCTCCTGCGAGCGGGGGGATGGATCGGTCCGGCCATCACAGTGCTCCTGGCATTCGGCTACAGCGTGTTCATGGTGGGGTTCGTCAAGCCGAGCATAGAGCGGAGGTGGACTGGAAAGGCCGCGCAGGCAAGCTCGTGCAGAGACGGGAAGTTGGTGGCCGTGACTGTGCTGTATCTTTTCTGCTCCGCGCTCATTACGGACATCATTGGGATCCACGCGATTTTCGGCGCATTCCTGGCGGGTGTGACGCTGTCGAATCAACCCGGCGTCCGCCAATTCGTCCACGAGAAAATCGAGCCGTTCTGTATCGCGGCCCTGTTGCCTTTGTTCTTCGCGTTCAGCGGCCTGCGAACCGAGATTGGCTTGATCAACGACCTCCAGGGTTGGGTCACATGTGGTCTCATCGTGTTGCTCGCCACCGTGGGCAAGCTCGGTGGCAGCACGGTCGCGGCGCGGGCGACCGGCATGCCGTGGCGCGTGGCGCTACCGCTCGGCGCTTTGATGAACACACGCGGATTGATGGAGCTGGTCGTTCTCAACATCGGCTATGACCTCGGCGTCATTCCGCCGGCTGTTTTCACGATGATGGTCGTCATGGCGCTCGTCACGACGCTCATGACCGGCCCGCTGCTGTCCTTGTTCCAATCGCTGCCGGTCTATTCGGTGCAGGAGGGTGGTGCATGAAGCGGTACGAAATTCTGCGACGCCAGGAATCGAATGCACGGACGTATGCGTCTGCTTTCCCGGCAGTATTTCAAAGCGGCACAGGCATACGGCTGCGCGATCAGTCGGGCCGGGAGTACATCGACTGCCTGGCGTGCGCCGGCGCGTTGCCGCTGGGCCACAACCATCCGGAGATACGCGATATCTTGATGCGGTTCTTGCAGTCCGACCACCCGCACCAGACGCTCGATCTGACCACCCCGGCGAAGTTTGAATTCGTCCAGGAGTTGTTCGGGCTGCTGCCGGACACCTGGGCCAGCCGCGCGAAAATTCAATTCTGCAGTCCGAGCGGCTCCGATGCGGTGGAGGCGGCGATGAAGCTGACGCGCTTCGCGACCCGGCGCTATCCCGTGATTGCCTTTCACGGCGCCTACCATGGGATGACGAGCGGTGCGCTGGCGGCCATGGGCAATGTTGCGGCCAAGGCCGGCCTGCTGGCGGGAACCGGGGGTATCCATTTCGCCCCGTATCCCTACAAGTACCGTTGCCCATTTGGGACCGACGGCAGCGACACCGATGAGCTCTCCATCGAGTACCTGCGAACCCTGCTGACGGATCCGGAAAGCGGCATCGCCAAACCGGCGGCCGTGATCGTCGAGGTCGTGCAGGGCGAGGGCGGCTGTATTCCCGCATCCAACGAGTGGCTGCGCGAGCTGCGCAAACTGACTCGCGAGCACGACATTCCCCTCATCGTGGACGAGGTGCAGACCGGTTTTGCCCGGACTGGCACCATGTTTTCTTTCGAGCAGGCGGGAATTCAGCCGGACGTGCTGGTGTTATCCAAGGCAGTAGGCGGTGGATTCCCACTGGCGGTGATCGTGTATGACGAATCCCTCGATGTATGGCCGCGGGGCATGCATGCGGGGACTTTTCGTGGCAATCAGATCGCCATGGTGACAGGCAAGGCCACGATGGAGATCCTGCGACGTGACCGGTTTGCGGAGCATGCACAACAGGTGGGAGCCGCTTTGGCGCAAGGCTTGAGAGAGTTAGCCCGGCGCCATCCCGAGCTCGGCGACGTACGCGGCCGCGGCCTGATGTTGGGGGTGGAAGTGGTCGAGGCGCGGGAAGAGGGGCGGTGCCCTGCTCCAGCAGACGGCGCATTGGCCGCGGCGATCCGCAGCGCGGCGCTCGGGAATGGGTTGTTGATCGAGACCGGCGGCCGATGTGGCGCCGTGATCCGCTTTCTGCCTCCGTTGATTCTGACGCTGGCAGATGTAGGGCAGATCCTCGATCGATTGGATACATCCGTGACCCAGGTCAAGCGCCAGAGAGCCCCTGCTGGCGTCGCACCGCTGGCGGCCGCTCTCTAAAGGAGGGCGGCATCGAGTTGCCGCCGCCCTTTGCCGCGATAGGGATGCGGGTGCGCTAAAACATCAACTCGCGGTGACCGAACAGCCGCTCGGCCTGCGCACCGGCCTCAATACACTGGGAAATGAACTTGTCCGACTCCTTGAGCTGAATGCTGTCCGGCGTGTACTCCAGCCCCATGATGTAGCGCATCCAGGGTTCCTGGCCCATGGCATAGATGAACACGCGCGGGGCTTTCACCGCTTGCCAGACGTTCCAGGCTCGCTCGCAATTGGCGCCGCACAACCGCCGCGATTCGTTGTTCTTCCGATTGATAGGTTTCGTGAGCAGCGGCTCATACAGCCAGGTCAACGGCGCGCCGTCACACTCCATCCCGAGAAACAGGCCATCGACCGTCTTTATCCTGCGCATCAGCCTTTGGTAGAGCGCGACATCCCGCCCGTCGGAGTCGACGAGGAAGAGCAGCTTGCGCTCCTTCAGAGCCAGCAGCACGGCGTGCTTGCTGTGGATATTCAGGTCGCAGTGTTCCCCGGTGAACGGCAGGCTGGTGATTTCTCCTTCGGGAATGGGGATGCTGTCGAAGGCGTCGACGACATCGATATTCTCGAAGCCGAGCGCTTTGAGAATCATCTTCATCGAAGGATCGCCAAGGCTGCCGCTGTTGTTGCGGGGAATGATTACCCGTCCGATGCGATGCCGCAGCTGCACGAGCATCTCGGGGCAGCAATGGTCCTGGTGGTCATGAGTGATGACGACGTAGTCTATGAAATCCGGCAGATCATCGATCGTCAGCCGTCCGTCGTCGAGTTTCTCCGTGGCAATCATCGGGTCGAATAGAACCGAGGTTCGCGCCGTTTGCGCCAGCACGCAGGCGTGACCGAAGTACCTCACGCGTACGCCGTCTCCGGCGTAGTGGCGGCTGCTCGGTCGGTTGGGTGGTGTTGTCGTGAAGAATGCCCTGAAGGTAGCGAGTTTGTCCTGGGGCACCTCGAACTGGCGCGCAAGATTGCGGAAAGACCCGCAGTGGGCTCGCCTGGAGGCGAGCGTGTCCAATCGTTCATCGGCAAACCTCATGTCAAAGGTCATGCTCTCGGGGGTTTGCAGACGCGGTGTGTACATGAAGAAGCAGCGATCGCGCTCGCAAACGGGTGAGAGGTGAATCTGCTGGGTATGTGCGCTGATAGCGTCCTCGTACAAGAGCTCTTCGAACAGGCGGATCGCGGGATGATTGTTGAGATCGTAGGTGAATTCGATCAGGCCGCGCAGCGATTGCGGCAGCTTGTGATAGAACTCGTTCAAGGAAAATCCGCTCGCCCCGTCTTGTAACGCGACGTCCAGCTCGCGCAGATCCTCCGCCAGCGTGATCAGCTCGGAACAGCGTTCGATTGTGTCCTCCATCAGCTTCCTGACGTTCGGTACATCCGTTTCGGACAGTGTGACGAACGGCCCGCCGAAGAGCGTCGGATCCCGCGCCGCGGTGGCATGCACCGACGGATTGCTGAGGAACGATTTCATCAGCGGCAAGTAGCGGAATTTGATGTTCATGGCCAGTTGAACGGGCGCCACCAGATGGGGCCAGACGTACCAGCCGCAGGCAAGTGGCTCTATTTTGATGTGCGGTTTGAGGAATACGGCATCCTCTGCTTCCTGGTGGGCTGCGATCGACATACGAGAGTCCCTTCGACGAGTAGTCTTTGGTGAATAGCGTGTGGTGTTGCTAGGGTCTGTGCAGCAATGGCCGTAGCCATTCAGCCAGTGTTGCGACATGTGGGGCGGCAAGCATGGTCATGTGATTCCCGGGGCAATGCCACGGTATTGCATTCGGCGCCCAGCGACGCCATCCGTCGATTGCCGGCTCCCGGGGCGGATTGGCTGGTTTCAACTCATCATTCGCCGCCCAGACCACATGAACTGCTCCGCCATAAACGCCGCGCGGAACGTAGGTGGTGTTCGAATTCGCTTCGAACACGCGCACCATGTTGCGGAGCACCTGGATGTTCGTGTTCGGCGGCATCAGCTTCACATCGATCAGGTACTTGCGCAGCAGGACGAGCTGTTGCTCGTAATCGAGCGGTATGAGCTCAGCTGCCGTCAGTCCGAGCGATCGGGGCGCACTCAACTCGAACAACTCGACTAGCTTCAGCAGTGCGGCCAGCCGCGTGATCCTCGGCTTGGTCTGCTCCTGGTGCATCGGTGGTTGCGAATCGAGAATCACGACAGCGTCCACCGGATTGCCAGCCGCGGCCAGTTGTTGCGCCATCTCGAAGGCGATCCACCCGCCGAAAGAATGGCCGAGCAGCCGATAGGGCCCCCCGCGGCAGATTGTGCGCACGGCACAAAGGTAGGCGCGTGCAGCCGCGGGCACATCGACATGTGGCACGAGAGACTGTTCGAGTCCTCGGGGCTGCAACCCGTAGAGCGGTATCGCGGTCGCGAGTACCTCAGCCAGCCCGCAGAACGCAGTGACACTAGCACCCGCGCCCGGCACGCAAAACAGCGGACTCACATTTGAATGGCCGCTGCTGATCGCGACTACGGGAGAGTAACTGTGCTCGGGATAGCTCACCGTCCTACTGCGGGCATCGCTCAGTGCCCGGGACATTGTTTGGCCGAGGCGTTGAATATGTGGAGGCTGCAACACAGTCAGATGATTGCCCCCCATCGGGAAGACTTGGAGACGATCTCCTGCGAGTTTCTGCCAGCCGCGTGAACGCTCCAACGCGAGCATCGCTGCCGCCGGACTGTCGGGGTCCTGAGGAGCGGTGACTGGACTTCCCTCGCCGCGATCCAGGGAAACGAACAGCGTGAGCGGCACAGGAATCGCCGGCAGCGTGTAGCGCGCGAGCGCTGCATCGATCACGCGATAGAGTGCGAGGTAGCGCCGCAGCGCGGCCTTGTCGATCTCTTGCGGTATGAGGTTGGTCTCCTGCAGGCGCGCGAGCATTGCATCGATGTTGCCGGCCTCTGCCAGCCTGCGTAGCTCGTCGATGATCAAGGCCATTGCGCTTCTGTGCAGGCCTGCTTCACAGCGTTCCAGCAGGAAAGTGATTTCATCGACCAGCGCGGGGTCCGCTGCGGCCGTCCCATCGACACAAGTGGTATCGATGAGGCCCAGGAATGCGACGGTCTCATCCGCCCCGACCAACTGATGGGCCATTTCGTAGGCAATGGAGCCGCCGGCTGAATAGCCTGCCAGGTAGTAAGGTCCGTCCGGCTGCACCTCGCGGATTGCGCGAATATAACGCCCAGCCATTTCCTCAACGCTGCGCACGGGCTCTTCGCCCTCCAGAATTCCGCTCGCCGCGAGACCGTAGATGGGCAGTGCGGCATCGAGCCATGGAGCAAGATTGCGCGCGTAGGCCACCTCACCGCCTATGGGGTGAACCAGGAACAGGGGCGGCAGATGTCCCTGCGGACGTATGGGGGCGAGATTGCGGTGTAAGAGTTGTTGGTTGCCGTCGAGAATCGCAGCAGCCAGACTGGTGACCGTCGGAGCGGCAAACAATTCGCGCAGCGGGAGGTCGATCCGCAGAGCCTGGCGCAAGCGTGAGACGAACTGTACAGCGAGCAGGGAATGTCCGCCCAGTTCGAAGAAATGGTCGTGGCGGCTGATCTGGGCGATGCCAAACAGTTCCTGCCAGATGGCGGCGATGGTGGCTTCGATCTCACCTACGGGTGCCTTGTAGTCTCTGCGTACGTAGGCATCTCCTTCGGGTAGGGGCAATGCGCGGCGATTGAGCTTCCCGTTGGGAGTCAACGGGAATGCATCGAGCACCACATAGGCGGCCGGCAGCATGTGTTCTGCGAGAGCCGCAGCGAGTCGCGCTCGAAGACCCGCAGGCGACAGGTTGACGCCGTCCTGCGGCACCACATAGGCGATCAGCCGTTTTTCGCCCGAGCCGGCATCGCGAGCGACGACCGCGGCCTGGAGGACACCGGGACATGCGGCCAGCTGCGCTTCGATCTCGCCTGGCTCGATGCGAACGCCGCGGATCTTGACTTGAAAGTCGTTACGGCCGAGATATTCGAGATTTCCGTCTGGCCGATAACGCGCCAGATCGCCCGTTTTATACATCCTTGCATCGGCTCGCGAGGCGAACGGGTCCGGCACAAAACGTTCTCGAGTCAACTCAGGATGGTTCAGGTAACCGCGGGCGACGGCCGCGCCGCCGATGTAGATCTCGCCCGAGGCGCCGGTCGGTACCGGCTGGAGGCGGGCATCCAGCAGATAAATCGTTGTGTTGGCCACGGGCCGGCCGATGGAAACTGCACCCTCGTCGGTTGGATTACAGCGGTACGCGGTCGCCCAGACCGTGGCTTCCGTCGGCCCGTACTCGTTATACAGAGCGATCGGGGGCTGAAATGCGGTGATGGCCTTGCGCAGCGGTTCCGGGCACGGCTCGCCGGCCGCAATGATCGCCTGAAGAGCTGGCGGGCGAGTCCGCCCCATGCAGTCCACGATCAAGTGTGCGAGCGAGGGTATGCACAGGAGCGAGGTGACGTGGTGTTTGCGAAGCGCTTGATTCACCGCCTTGGGATCTCGTGCGGTGGAGCGGGACGCGATGATCAGGCAGCCTCCACGGGTCAGCGTTCCGAAGATTCCGGCGACCGAGCTGTCGAATGCCACCGAAGACAACAGCAGGAATCGCTCGTAGCTGACATCGGTCGTTGCGCGGGCGAGTGTCGCTGAAACCAGGTGCCGGTGCTCGACCATGACGCCCTTGGGCTGTCCCGTGGAGCCGGATGTGTAGATGACGTAGGCGAGATGTTGCGAGTCGAGGCCGATGTCGCTCGGGTTGGGATCGGCGGTGTGGTGCCGAGCAACTGTGATCTGTGTGCCGGTGTCCTCCAGATCGACGACGGACGCGGTGAGCGGCGGAAGATGACTTCTCAGAGCTGTTTGCGTCAACACGGCCACGGGCCTGGAATCTCTCAGCATGAATTCCAGGCGCTCGCCCGGATAATCAGGATCCAGAGGCACATAGGCGCCTCCGGACTTCAGGATGGCCAGCAAGCCCACCACCATGCCGAGGCCGCGCTCCATGAAAAGCGCGACGCGATCGTCAGGCCGGATGCCGAGCGCTGCCAGGTGATGTGCGAGCCGGTTGGCCTTCGCATTGAGCTCCCGATAGGTCAAGGATTCCTCTTCATGCATTACTGCGGTGGCACCGGGATGATCGAGGGCCTGCGCTTCGAACAACTGATGAATCAGCCGGGCGCCGGGCGCAGGTGTCGCGGTGTTGTTCCATTCCACCAGCAGGCGATGGCGCTCCCTGGCCGGCAGGATCGGCAGCGACAGGAGCTGGTGTTGTGATCCGTCGGCCAGCGCGGTACTCAGCACGTCGAGCGCGTTTTGCAGATAAGCGGTCATGCGGTCAGGGTCTATCCAGCGGATGCATTGAGCGGTAAGAGAAAAGCCCTGTCCTTCATCGTCGACCAGGACCGAAAGCGGATAGTTCGTTCGTTGTTCCGTGAGGACTGCGCGCATCCCCGGCCACCTGAAGGCGTCCGCGGGACTTTGCCTTGCCGCCGCGGCATGGCGGTAGTCCAGCAGAGCCGTGAACAGCGGGAGCGGCGCCGGAACGCCGCTGCAACGCTGTGCAAGAGCCAGCGAAGCGGACTCATGGAGCATCAATTGGCTCAATCGTTGCTGCGCATCAGCGACCGCCTCGCGGGCGGTGCAGCCCGCGGGCGCCAGACGCAATGGCAAGGTGTTGATGAACATTCCCAACACCCGAGTTGCTCCCTCAGCTCCGTGCAACCTTCCCAGCAGCACAGTCCCGAACACCACGTCGTCACTAGCGCTGCAACAAGCGAGCACGTGTGCCCAGGCGACGTGGAACAGCACCGCAGGAGCGACGCCGAGGCGCGCCGCTTGCGCGCGGACTCGATGGCAGAGATCCGCGCTCAAAGAGAGCTTCGCTTCCTGGATGTCGCCGCCGTCACTTTGCACATTCAGCAGGCCGAACGGCGCGGTAGGTACTTCGATGTCACCTAATTGCGTCCGGAAATACTCCTCGTGCTCGGTGACGGGAATGGCACGAGCCCGGGCGACAAAATTGCGATAGGGCAGCGCCGGCGGCAGAGCGAGCTCATCACCGCGGAGCAGGTGCTGGATCTCGATGAGAATGAGCTCCAGGGTAACGTGATCCAGGACCATGTGATGGTTGAGTAGCGATACGAGCCATTCGTCGGACGACGGATCGTGTGCCACGTATGCCGCAATGAGCGGCGCCTGTTGCAAATCCAGACGAGTCCGTCGCGGGTCTGTTCGGTTCAGTAGCTGCTCGAGCACGCTGTCGCCGTTGTCCAGTGTCAGCTCATGGACAGGCAGCGCTGCCGTGCGATACACGACCTGGACTGGTTGTGGCAGGCCGATCCAGCGGACGGCGGTCCGCAGGATGTCGTGCCGTTCGATGACTCGCCGGAGTGCGCCGAGGAAGGTCTCGAGGCGCTGCCGGCTGTCAAAGGCAATGACCGCGCGCGCGAGATAAGCGTCGCTTTCGTTGTCGAGCAAATGATGGAACAGAATTCCTTCCTGCAAGGGTCCCAGAGGATAAATGTCCTGAACATTGGCGGCGCCTTGCGGGACACTGGCTACGATCTGTTCGATCTGCTGCTGTGTCAGGTCGACGAGGGGCAACATGTCAGGCGAGATAGTGTCGAGCTGCGTGCCGTCGGCGGGGATCAGATTGGGCGGTATGATGATGTCAGGTTTGTGGAGATCCCCGCGAGCGATGACGGCCGCAATCCCGGCTACCGTTGGTGCGGCGAAGACGGAGCGAACATCTGTAATCAGGCCCAGAGGACGTAAGCGTTCGATAAATGTGACTATCAGGAGCGAGTGTCCACCGAGCTCGAAGAAGTGATCGTGGCGGCCGACCTGTTGGAGATGCAGCAGCTCTTGCCAGATGGTGGCGACCGCTGTTTCGATCTCACCGCACGGTGCTTCGTAAGCACGCTTGAGATAGGCGTTGCCTTCCGGAGCAGGCAGCCCTTTGCGATCGAGCTTGCCGTTGGCTGTGAGTGGCAGCGCATCCAGCATGACGTAAGCGGCAGGCACCATGTACTCGGGCAAGGCTGAGGTGAGCTGTGTACGCAGGTCAGCCGGCGACAGGCCGGCCTGCTCTGCGGGGACGATGTAAGCCACCAGGCGCTTGTCGCCCGGAGTGTCTTCACGAGCGATGACCACCGCTTCGCGCACTCCGCGACAAGTGCGCAAGGCAGCTTCGATCTCGCCGAGCTCGATGCGAAAGCCGCGCAGCTTGACCTGAAAGTCGTTGCGGCCGAGGAATTCGATCTGACCATCGGGCCGATAGCGGCCGAGGTCGCCGCTTTTGTACATCCGCGTCGCCGGTGTGCTGCTGAAGGGATCGGGCAGGAAACGCTCGGTGGTGAGCTCGGGGCGGTTCAGGTACCCGCGAGCCACTTGTACGCCCCCGATGTAGATCTCTCCGATCACACCGATCGGCACCGGCTGGCGGTGAGCATCGAGCAGGTAGATCCTGGTGTTGGCAATGGGCCGCCCGATGGGCACCTCGCCTGTGGCATCCGCATCGCTGGCCGGGTAGATACTGCAGCCCACGACGGTTTCAGTGGGACCATATTCATTGATGAGATCGCCCCCCGGGCAGACCGTCTGCCACAGCGCCACCGTGGCCGACGGCAGTGCTTCACCCCCGACGACCACGCATTGAACGCGGCAGGTGATGGCCTCATCGCGCAAAGCCTTGGCGAGCACGGCAAGGTGAGCTGGGGTGATTTTCATCAACGCCCAGGAGTGCGGTGGGTGCAGCAGCCCGGTCAGCTCTGCCAGCTCCTGGCCCTCCTGAATCAAAGTCACCGTGCCGCCGGCGATCAGCGGTACATAGAGGCTGGTGATCGTGGCATCGAAGGCGATGGGGGTGGAGACAATGGAGTGGCCCCCGGCAGGCAGATAGCGGCGTTGCGCCCATTGCACGTAGTGAGTGAACCCACTGTGGGTAACCATGACCCCCTTGGGTTTGCCGGTGGAGCCGGAGGTGTAAATGACATAGGCCAGATGCGAAGGCGTGAGCTGGCGCGCAGCGGGTTCGAGGTTGTCGGTGGGCTGCTGCACCAACATAGACTGTGTGCTCGGATCGTCCAGGACGAGCACACGCAACATGCTCATCGCCGGCAAGCGCTCGGCGAGGGAGCCGCGGGTCAGCATGGCCACCGGTGCACAGTCCTCGAGCATGAAAGCCAGGCGTTCTTCGGGCAGCGCGGGGTCCAGAGGCACATAGGCACCGCCGGCCTTCAAGATGCCGAGCAAGCTCACCACCATGTCCACGCCGCGCTCCAGACACAGGGCGATACGATCATCCGGCCGGACACCGAGGCGCAGCAGGT
>Ga0207695_10002961_pt1 | contig 24497 bp, 25 predicted proteins | sample KBSC54metaG_FD_184354 | JGI IMG/M metagenome (GOLD analysis project Ga0207695, IMG submission 184354) | Corn rhizosphere microbial communities from Kellogg Biological Station, Michigan, USA - KBS C5-4 metaG (SPAdes) (version 2) | ecosystem: Host-associated > Plants > Roots > Rhizosphere > Soil...
GGGCACGCCGTCGCCGTGAGCGCGCACAGCGGCACAGGGCTCGATGTACTCGCCGAGCGGCTCACCGCATTGCTGACCGGGCGTCATGGTGCCTGCCGACCCGATGCACCGCTGCTGACCCGGGAGCGGCACCGGCGAGCGGTGCGGCAGGCCCGGGATGAGGTCGCGGCCTTCGCGCGAGCCTGGGAGGCGGATGCCGTGCCAGCCACGGTTGCGGCGGTGCACTTGCGCACGGCGATCGGCGCGCTGGAGGAGCTGGTCGGGCTCGTGGATGTGGAGGAGGTACTGGACCGCGTGTTCGCGTCGTTCTGCGTGGGGAAATAGGATTCGCTCCTGGAGTCCCCCTGGTTGCGCGCTACGCCGTTTCCGCGCTGATGTCGCCGGACGCACAGAGCTCCTCCGCGCTCGCGCGGATGGCCCAGGGGAAGCCGTGTTCGGCGATGGCGCTCCGCACCATGCGGCTCCCCAGATAGTAGCCCACACGCTCCGGGATGACGATTCGGTCCAGCCGCCGCTCGTTCTCGCTGGTACCACCGGAGAGGTAGCGCAAGCGGAGCCCCAGGCCCGCCGTATCGAGCTGTGACGCGAGGTGGCGCGCGATCACCGGTTCGAGCTCACGAATGCGCGAGTACTGGCGACGGTGGTATCCGAAATACTCCCAGTCCGCATGGCCCGGACTCACGGCGCGCGCGGTCTCCACCGCCAGTCCCTCGTTCACCAGAAGCTCACGGAGCGGCACCTGATGTCCAGCGTCCCAGTACGAGTAGTTGCCGCCCGCCTCGGCGACGAGTTCGTGCATGCGACTCCGGCTCGTGGGCGATGTGTAGCGTACCACGTGCGCCATTTCATGGGCGAGCCAGAGCGGAATCAGCTCCGGATCGAGGCCGAGTCCGTGGGACCCCGGGTTGGCGACCCCGGTGAAATGCTCGAGGCAGACGAAGGCCATGCCGCGGCCAGCGGCGACGAGCTCGCCGGCGTTCGCCGCGCCCACTCCCACCATGATGACGGTGTCTGCATCGCTGTCCATCTCGAGGAGCGCCGCACAGCGCGCGGCGGTGTCGCGCACGAGTGCCGCGACGTCCATGCGATCCAGCAGGGTGCGGAGGTCATGCCGGTCGGCGTGCATGGTGGCGTGGACAACGTCGGCAAAATGCGGCGAATCGGGGTCCACGACATAATTCCGCCAGTACGGCTCGATGATCTGCCGGTACGTTTCGAAATAGCGCTGATATGCGGCGAAGGGATCAACGCTCTGGATGACGGCGAAGAAATCCGGAACGAGATCGATGAGCATGAATGCAGGGGGCGGTGCGGGAGGAGCGACACACACGACGCGGCGGGATGCGGGAACATAGTCGCGACAGAGAAGCCGAACAAGAGCGTCATGCACCGTGCCGATGCTTCCGATATCAGATCCCGTGCGGCGTCATCGCGTGCCGAACATTCGATCTCCGGCGTCGCCCAGCCCCGGCAGAATGTATCCGTTCGCATTGAGTTCACGATCCAGCGCCGCCGCGTAGATTCTTACATCGGGATGCGCGACGGCCAGCCGGCGCACACCCTCGGGCGCGGCCACGATGCACACGAGGCGAATATCCCGGGCACCGGCGCGCTTGAGTGACGTCACCGCAGCAGCGGCGCTCCCGCCGGTGGCGAGCATCGGGTCGAGCACGAAGAAGTGCCGCTCACGGGCCTCGCCCGGCACCTTGAAGTAGTAGTCCACTGGTTCCAGCGTCGCGTGATCGCGATAGAGGCCGATGTGGCCCACGCGCGCCGATGGCACGAGGCGCAGCACGCCTTCCACCATGCCGAGTCCGGCGCGGAGCACGGGCACCAGCGTGAGCTTCTTTCCGCTCACGCGCCAGCCCGCCGCCTGCTCGAGGGGCGTCTCCACCGTCACGCGTTCGAGCGGCAGATCGCTCGTGGCCTCATAGGCCATGAGCATGGCAATCTCCTCCACCAGTTCCTTGAACAACTTGGTGGGCGTGATGCGGTCACGCAGGATGGTCATCTTGTGCTGCACCAGCGGATGCTGTGAGACGACCAGATTGCCGGCGGCGGGGGTGGTGTGCATGGCCGCGAAAGCTAGTATCTTCGCTCGCATGAAAGAATATCAGGCGGTTGTGCTGCGGCTCACGCGTAGGAGCCAGGACGACGAGGACACGATCACCGATCTTCTGAACGAGCGCAGTAGGAGTGGATGGGAGCCGGCGCTCATGTCACAGGACGGCCAGCGGATGACGCTCGTCTTCCAGCGACAGTCCGCGGCGGAGTTGCAGCGCTAGCGTGGAGATTACGTTTGTCGGTGCTGCCCGCGAGGTTACCGGGTCGTGCCATCTCATTCACGTCAATGGTCATACGGTGGCCCTGGATTGCGGGCTGTTTCAGGGCCATCGCACCGAAGCACACGACAAGAATCGCGCACTCCCGCTCCCGGTGGACAAGCTGGATGCTCTCGTGCTCTCCCACGCGCACATTGACCACTGCGGGCGACTTCCCTTCCTGGTCGCGCAGGGCTATACCAACCGCATCTGGGCCACCGCGGCTACGCGCGATCTCACGGCGGTCATGCTCGCCGACTCCGCCCACATTCAGGAAAAGGACGCGGAGTTTCTCGCGCGCAAGCACCGGGACGCGGACCCGCCGCTCTACACCATGCGCGATGCGGCCTGCGTGGCCGATCTCATGGTGGGAGTCCCCTATGGGCAGAGCTTCGACGTCGTGCCTGGGGTGCGCGCGACGTACGTGGACGCCGGTCACATTCTGGGGTCGGCGTCGGTGATCCTCGACTGCACCGAAGGGACTGACACGCGTCGCCTGGTCTTCTCGGGCGACATCGGGCGGCGAGGCCTCCCGATCATTCGCGACCCCGTGCCACCGGACGGCGCGGATGTGGTCATCATGGAGTCCACGTACGGCGACCGGGATCACGGCCCCATGGACACGAGCCGCGCCACGCTGGCGCGCATCATCACGGAGACTGCCGGGCGTGGCGGCAAGGTGCTCATCCCCGCCTTCGCCCTCGGCCGAACGCAGGACGTCGTGTATGATCTGCACGCCATGCTCCGGGCGGGGGAGATCCCGTCCATCCCGATCTTCATTGACAGTCCGCTCGCGACGGACGTGACGACGGTCTTCCAGATGCACCCGGAGGTGCGCGACCACCGGGAGAACCTGGTCCAGGAGGTGCCACGGCTCTTCCAGTTTCCACTGGCGCAGTACACGCGCGACGCCACGGAATCCAAGGCACTCAACAGCCGACCCGGCCCCATGATCATTATCGCGGCGTCGGGCATGTGCGAGAGCGGGCGTATCCTGCACCATCTGGCCAACAATGCAGCGGATCCGCGCACGACGATCCTCATCGTGGGGTTCCAGGCGGAGCATACCCTTGGGCGACGCATCGTGGAACGCCGCGAGACCATCCGGATCTTCGGCGAGGATGTGCCGCTGCGTGCGCGCGTCGAGGTGCTCGATGGCTACTCGGCACATGCCGACCGGAAGGAGCTGCTCTGGTGGCTGGACTCCGTGCGCGCGGCGTCTCCAAAGCTGCGGCAGGTGTACCTGGTGCACGGCGAACCCGAGGCTCAGGATGCGTTTGCCGCGGTGCTTGCACGCCAGGGATGCCGCGTGAGCTGCCCGACGCCGCGTCTGCGCGTGCCATTCTGAGATATTGTGGCATGACCACTTCGAGCTCGCCCGGTGGTAACAAGGCCCGCATGGAGGCAGCGGAGCGCATCCTGCGCTCCGCCGTGCGCTGCATCGTGACCTCCGGCGCATCCGCCGTCACGATGCACGACGTAGCCGAAGAGGCAGGCGTGAGCAAGGGCCTCATTCATTATCACTTCCACGACAAGGCAACACTGCTCGCGCGGGCGGTGGAGTGGATGACGCGCATGGTCGTCGCGCGGGAGACACGGGCGCTGGCGGCGTCCACGCCGCGACATGCCATTGACGATCTCTGGACGTGGCTCGCCGCGGAGCTGGAGCGCGGGCACCTGCGCGTGCTGCTCGAGCTCGCCGAGTGGCGCGAGCCACTGGTGGTGCGCGCGATCCAGGCGTCGGCCGCCACACGCCGAGCGGCAGCCGTCGCATCCATCGAGCAGCTTTTCGCACTGCTTGCTCTCAGGCCGCGCATTCAGCCGGAGCTGCTGGCCGACGTCGTGGTGCCATTCATTGACGGACTGGCGGTGGCGACGCAGGTGGATCCCGCGTTCAACGCCCGCGCGGCGTTCGATGTGCTGTGGCTCTCACTGCTGGGACTCGCCGAATGAGCGGGTGATGCAGGCGACGCGCTCCGGCTGTAGCTTCTGATCCATGAGGCGTCGTACGCATCGTAGCGCACGTATCGCCGGCGCGGTGGTGGCGCTGATCGTTCTGGCGTGGATTGGCACCGTGATCGCCGTCGTTCTGGTGGGTCGGCGCGACGACGCGCGTTCGGCCGATGCCATAGTCGTCCTGGGCGCGGCGCAATATGAGGGGCGGCCCTCCCCCGTGCTGCGCGCGCGCCTCGATCACGTGCTCGAGCTCTGGCGGCGCGGCCTGGCGCCCGTCATCATCGTGACCGGGGGCACGGGAGTCGGCGACACCACGAGCGAAGCCATGGTCAGCCGGAAGTACCTGTTGGAACACGGGGTGCCGGACAGCGTTGTGATCATGGAGACGCATGGGTTGACGACGATCCAGTCGCTGCGCGCCGTGTCGAGTATTGTTGCGGCCTTGCCCGGGAAGACGGTCATTCTGGTGAGCGATCCTTTTCACATGCTCCGACTTTCGATTCTGGCTCGGCATTTGGGACTGACGCCATTTACGTCGCCGACCAGAACGAGCCCGATTTCTGCCAGTGCCGGCGTCCGCTGGAAATATGTGTTCTCGGAGTCCATGAAAGTACCTTTGACGATTTTGCTCGAATTCAGGCGTAGCTGAGCCATTCCTGTCGATATAGTGGCGCTATACAGTTGTAATAATCGTGCTCATTGTCGTGCAGGCGAATCGCCGTTGGCATCAGGCGCTGGTCGCCGACGAGGTCATCTGATCGATGTGGTTGGCTAAACACCTGTCCATTCGGCTCTTGCGCAGTTGGAAAGCTCTGATACATTGACGCCGCTTCACGAGTCTCATCGCCCACCCATGCATCCACTGGAGACACGCCGCAACGTCGGCATCGCGATCAGACGGCCATTGCACACCTCTAGCCCCCTGTCATGGGGACACGTACATGTAGGTAATGCAGGATTCCTCGCTGCTCTCATTCGGAGGGAATGATATGCCCGTCACTCGGCAGTTCGCGCTCGCTGCAGCAGTGATGTTCGTGGCTGGCGCAGCACGTGCGCAGGAGCAGGTGGAGACAACGAAGAAAGCGATGCAGGCGCCGACGTTCACGTCCGTCAGCAATGAAATGCTCCTCGGCGCACGCAATGACGGCAAGAACTGGCTCACCTTCGGCCGGGACTACACGAATCAGCGATGGTCCCCGCTCCGTCAAATCACCAGCGCGAACGTCCGCACGCTGCAGCTCCGGTGGATCTACCAGACCGGCATCTCCCGGCTGGGCTCCTTCGAAACCAGTCCGGTGGTGGTTGACGGCGTGATGTACGTGACCACGCCGTACAACACGCTCATGGCGGTTGACGCGCGCACCGGCCGACAGATCTGGCGCTATGAATACAAGCAGTCCATTGCCTCGCCGATCTATTGCTGCGGTCCGAATAATCGTGGCGTGGCGATTTCCGGCAACATGGTCTACATGGCCACACTGGATGCGCACCTGGTCGCGCTCGACGCCAAGACCGGAGACGTGACGTGGGACGTGCAGGTCGCGGACCCCGAAGCGGGCTACAGCGAGACGATGGCGCCGCTGATCATCGACAACATGGTGATCGTCGGCATCTCGGGAGCTGAATACGGCATTCGCGGCTTCGTCCGGGCGTACGACAAGAGCAACGGGAAACAGATCTGGAACTTCTACACGCTTCCCGACAAGGGGTGGGAAGGCAATTTCGCCACGCACACGAACGAGGGCGATGATCTGAAGCGCGACATCGCGGCGGAAAAGTCCGCGTTGGCCCAGTATGGCGACGCGTGGCAGCGTGGTGGCGGGTCGGTCTGGATGACGCCTTCCTACGACCCTGATACGCACATGCTCTACTTCGCCGTGGGCAATCCGTCGCCGGATCTCGATGGTTCGGTTCGTCCTGGCGACAACCTCTATACGGAATCCATCGTGGCGGTTGACGCCCGGACCGGCGAATACAAGTGGCACTACCAGGAAGTGCCGCATGATGTCTGGGACTTCGATGCAACGAGCCCGACCGTGCTCGTGACGCTGAAGGGCGGGAAGAAGGCGCTCGCGGAAGCGGGGAAGACTGCCTACGTGTACATTCTGGACGCGGCGACGGGCAAGCTGATCCACCGCTCCGATGAGTTCAACCGGCACGAGAACTATTTCGCCCAGCCCACGCCCGAGGGTGTGCGGATGCTGCCGGGTGCGAATGGCGGGTCGGAATGGTCGCCACCCGCCGTGAATCCAACGCTGGGCTACATGTACGTCCTGGGGTTGGAGCAGCCCATGAATTACATCACGCACAGCGCGCCGCTGGAGAAGGGAAAGCTCTGGCTGGGCTCGGCGTTCAAGGCAGTGCCAGGCGAGCAGCAATACGGGACGTTCACGGCAATCGATCTGAATACCGGCAAGCGGGCGTGGCAGGTGAAGACCGATCAACCGATGATCGGTGGCGCGCTCGCCACGGCGGGCAATCTCGTCTTTACGGGCGAGGGGGACGGGCACTTCAACGCCTACGACGCAAAAACGGGGAAGCAGCTCTGGACCTTTCAGGCGGGGGCAGGGTGCAATGCGCCGCCGGTGACCTACACGGTTGATGGCAAGCAGTACGTCGCGGTCGCGTGTGGAGGCAATTTCCAGCTCGGCTATCCTCTGGGTGACGCCGTGCTGGTGTTCGCGCTGCCAGGTGGCAAGTAGGAGCACCGGCCGGGCGACGGCGGTTGCGGCGAGCACAGGAGTGCTCGTTTGCGCCGCCTTTCTGGCCGGACACAGAGTGGCGCGAGCGACGCAGGAGCCGCGCCACCCGGCGCTGCTGACGGGCGCCGACTGGGCCGCGTTCGGCTCGCAGGGCAAGGAGGCGTACCTGAAGGGATTCATCGCGGGCGCTGCGGCGGAGCAGGTTCGCGCCAATGCCGCAGACAGTGGTTCGTTGAGCGATAGCAGCGCCGTGTCGAGCGCCGCCGTCGCGAAGCTGCTGACCGCCGGGGATCTCCGGTTCTCGTATGCGCCGTCGGTGTATGCGGCGCAACTCGATGACTACTACTGGTGGAAGAATCACGGGACCGTTCCCATCGTGGATGCCATGATCAGCATCAACAAGCGGATGAAACAGCCCTAGCGTGCCGCTCCCGTACTCCGGTCACCGCTGAAAGCAGGAGGTGGTTCTCGTCGCGCTATTCACTTGATTGCTCCGCGTTGCCGCGTGATGGCGGGTTCGCTACGCAGCGTCGCGTCGTTGGTCGTCGCGGTTTCCTCAGTCCTCAATTCAGTCTGGGAGAAGCAGCCATGAAACGATTCGCTCTCTGGTGCACTGCTTTATCTCTCGCGGGCGCGGGGGCCTTGAAGGCTCAGGCGCTCACCATGCAGATGAGCAACGGCTGGGCGTTCACATTTTCCGGAAACGTCAACGCCTTCCTCATGTACACGGATGGGAAGGTCAAGACGCCGGGCGCTATTGTCGGAGGACTTGTTCCCGCGGAGCAGATAAGCCGTATCCGGACGGGGTTGCTGCCCGGGTTCGCGACGTTTGAAGCGAAGGGCAAGGAAGCAGGGCTCGACCTGGGCGTGCATTTCGGCTTTGCGCCACAGATCAACAGCAACAGCCTGCACGACAACTTCGGCGCGCAGATTGACTTTCGTCAGATGTACCTGACCGTAGGCGGCTCGTGGGGTCAGATTCTCGCCGGCCGTGAGATCGGATTGTATGAACGGCAGAACATCCTCACCGACATGACGCTCTTCGGCACGGGCGCCAGCGGAGGCGGACTGGCCGCGGGTGGTACAACACTCGGCCGTATCGGGTTCGGCTACATCTATCCAAACTTCAACGCCCAGATCACATACAGCACACCGGCCGGCAAGCCGGCGCAGCTTTCCGTTGGGGTGTTCGATCCGAGCGTGGTGTGCGGACCGAGTCCATGCGCCAGCGCCAGCGATGCTTCCTATCAGGGGACCAAGACGCCGCGGGTCGAGGCTGAAGCCACCTGGACGGGTACCATGGGTACCGCCGCCGAGGGAGCGAGTGCGAACAAGATTATGCTCTGGGTCAATGGCATGATGCAGAACACCAAGCAGTCCGTCTCGCCCGATGTCAGCCCGAATAACAGCATTACCTCAGCTGGCGCCGGCGGTGGTATCAAGCTCGATGTGTCGGGGTTCTCTCTGATGGGGTCGGGCTACTACGGTGACGGTGTCGGCACCACCCTCATGTTCGGACAGCTGGACGGCAGCGCCGTGGATTTTGATGGCGGCAAGCGCAAGTCGTACGGCTACATCGGCCAGATCACCTTCACGCCGACAGCGAGCAAGTGGACGGTGGGTGCGAGTTACGGATCCAGCATGCTCAAGCAGACCGACGCCGAGATCGCCGCCGGTACGGCGGCGGACCTGGTGAAGGACAACTCGGCCTTTGACGGCATGCTCACGTTGCAATGGACCAAGGCGCTCAAATGGGTCGCCGAGTATACCTATGCCCAGTCCAAGGCATTCTCCGCTGCCAAGACGGCGTCGAACCAGGTCTCCACAGGGTTGATGCTTACCTTCTGACGAGCGATCGGATGCCGGATGCAATGCCGCGGGCGCTCCCGTAGGGGGACCTTCCGCGGCGTTGTTTCCTGGGAGACCGGCAACGGCCTGGCTGGGTGGAAGAGGGGGTGGCAACCGGCTGGAACAAGTGCTATTGAACAGGGAAGGAACGGAGGCGCAGGACGCGTCAGCGCAGTGGAGACCTGCGCGGCATCCCTTGCTTGACACACGGGAAACGCGCCTTCAGTTTCTGAACCGCGGGCCGAATCCCCAGGGCTGGAACGGCGACGATGCCGTGCTGTGCACGAGCTCCGCTATCCGAACGGATGGGGCTTCGCGGTGCAATGCTGCCCATATTGCCATGCTGGAACGTTCCAGCAATGCGGCCGCACCAGTCCGACGCCGCGCACGCGACTCGGGAGTACGAGGAGAGTCATGACGGGCAGCCATGAGGCGTACCGTCATACATAATTGAGAAGTGATCGAGCGCGACGCTGCGCCGGCTGGGTACCACACGAATCGCCGATCGACCGATTTCAACTCACACGTCGAATGCCGACAGGTAGGGTTGCGATGGTCTGCAGTGAGCGAAGTCCACCTCGCGCCTGACGCGCGCCCTTCCGCCACACGTTCGGCGAAATGTGACGTGTAGCGGCCGCAGGGTTGTGAAGCGGCCTGGACGCGGTGTGGTCCGTACCGCGACCCTGCCCAATCCTCACTCTCCACTCAAGGGGCAGCATCCTATGAATCGGTTTACCCGCGTTTCTTCCTGGGCAGCCATGGTTGGAGCTCTCGCAGTTGGCGCTGCCAGCGCTGGCGCGCAGCAGCAGCTGATCGAGGCGTCCAAGAACGCCAACCAGTGGGTCATGACGGGGCGCACCTATGACCTGCAGCGGCACAGCCCGCTCAAGCAGATCACGACCGCCAACGTCAAGGACCTCCACGTGGCGTGGTCCTTCTCGACCGGTGTTCTGCGCGGACACGAAGGGAATCCGCTTGTAGTGGGTCATGTCATGTATCTCCACTCGGCGTTCCCGAACAAGGTGTATGCGCTCGACCTGGCGAAGGACGGTGCACCACAGATCTGGCAGTTCACTCCGGAGCAGTCCGCCGATGCGATTCCGATCGCCTGTTGCGACGTCGTGAATCGCGGTCTGGCCTACAGTGCGAAGTACGACCGACTGTACATCGAACTGCTCGCGGGCGATCTGCTCGCGCTTGACGCCAAGACCGGCAAGCAGGTCTTCCGCGTGAACAACGCGGACTACAAGAAAGGCGAGACCATGACCAACGCACCGCTCGTCGTGGGCGATGTGGTCATCGCCGGCATTTCCGGCGGCGAGTTCGGCGTGCGCGGCAGCGTCACGGCGTACAGCGCGGCCGATGGCAAGCGTCTCTGGCGCGGTTACAGCACTGGTCCTGACAACGAGGTGCTGATCACCGACAAGACGCTCAAGTCTCCCTATCCCTCCGATCAGGGCAAGGATCTCGGCGTCTCGACGTGGCAGGGAGACCAGTGGCAGCGGGGTGGTGGCACGACGTGGGGCTGGTATTCCTACGACCCGGAGCTGAACCTGTTCTACTATGGCTCCGGCAATCCCGGTGTCTGGAACCCCGATCAACGTCCTGGCGACAACAAGTGGTCGATGTCGCTGTGGGCGCGCAATCCCGAGACCGGCGAAGTTCGCTGGGTCTATCAGATGACGCCGCATGATGCGTGGGACTATGATGGCGTCAATGAGAACGTGCTGTTCGATCATGGCGGGCAGAAACTGCTGGCGCACTTCGATCGCAACGGCTTCGGCTACACGCTGGATCGGACGACCGGCAAGGTGATCGTGGCCAACCCTTACGGGCCGGTGAACTGGGCCTCGAAGATTGACCTCACGACGGGCCGGCCAGTTGAGAATCCGTCGAAGCGGACCAGTGCCAAGGGCAATACGGAAGGCATCTGCCCGGCGGCGATCGGGTTCAAGGATCAGCAGCCCTCGTCGTACGATCCGGACAACGGTCTGTTCTTCGTTCCGACCAACAACATCTGCATGGACTATGAGGGCGTCGAGGTGAAGTACTCGGCGGGCCAGCCCTACGTCGGCGCCATCGTGCGGATGTACCCGGGCCCTGGTGGTAACCGCGGTGCGGTGATTGCCTGGGATCCCATCAAGGGCAAGATCGTCTGGAAGGACAACGAGAACCTGGCCGCGTACGGCGGCACGCTGAATACAGCCGGCGGGATCGTGTTCTACGGGACCATGGAAGGCTGGTTGAAGGCAGTCGATGCCAAGACCGGCAAACTGCTGTGGAAGTTCAAGACGCCATCCGGCATCATTGGGAATCCGATGACCTACGTCGGACCTGATGGCCGGCAGTATGTCGCGGTGCTCTCCGGGATAGGTGGTTGGGCGGGCATCGGCGTTGCCGCAGGTATTGGCGCCGAGGATCCAACGGCAGGACTGGGCGCGCTGGGCGCGTTCGGGGACGCTGGCAGCTACAGCACTCAGGGTGGCGTGCTGACCGTGTTCGCGCTGGACAAGGCGGGCACGAAGTAGCACCGCATGATTTGGCTCAAATCTGGTGCCGGAGCGGTTGTTCCGGCACCAGGTTTGCCCCTGAATTCTTCGTAGCGTTCTTCGGGCTCTTCCAGAAGGTCATCATGCGGTGGTCGTCGTTTCCCATTGCTGTACTCGTTACCGGTCTGGCCGTTTCTTCCTTCCCATCGAGCCTGCACGCCCAGGCGGACACATCAACGAATGAAGTCTCGCTGAGCGCGCTCCCGGTCGTGGACGCCTGGAAAACCATCCATGCGCTTCGCGTCTGCGGCGACCCGGACAACATGCCGTTCTCCGATTCACTGCGGCAGGGGTTTGAGGACAAGATCGCGGATGTGATCGCGAACGCGCTCGGGGATTCCGTGACCTATGTCTGGTGGCCGCATCGGCGGGGATTCATACGCAGCACGCTGAGCGCCAAGACGTGTGATGTGGTGATGGGCCTGCCCACCGGCTACGATCCCGTTATCGAGACCAAGCCGTACTATCGATCGACATACTACGTGGTATCGCGCGACGATCGCCACATCATGATCTCCTCGCTCGATGATCCGGCGCTCAGGACGCTGAAGATCGGCGTCAGTCTCATTGGTGAAGACTATACGAATACGCCGCCGAGCGAAGCACTGGGCGCGCGCGGCATCGTGAAGAACGTGCGCGGCTACAGCACATTCTACGATCCGGAGAACAATCCGAACGACATCATGAATGCCGTCATCGACGGCAAGGTGGACGTTGCGCTCGTCTGGGGGCCCGTCGCGGGTTATTACGCGAAGCACTCGTCGGTGCCCCTGCGACTGACCGCGTTGCCCGACTCGGACCGCACGGGTATTCAGCTCGCGTACGATGTCGCGCTGGGAGTACGCCACGCGGATCGCGAATTCCGCGACAAGCTGAATGAAATCCTGGAACAGAAGCACGACGAAATTCTGCAGATTCTGCATGAGTTCAACGTGCCCATGCTCCCGATCACTTCCCACTGACGACGCGGGCGTAAGGGATCCGCGTCATTCACCTCAGGTCGGCCGAAACCATGAGAACCCGCCGCCGACGCACGAATGGAATATGACTGAGCCGATGACACACTCCACGGGGACGCGCACAAATTTCCGGGGCCGACTTGCCGGCGTTGGATGCTTCATGGCGTGCGTTGGGGCACTCGCTGTTCTCGGTTGCAAACCGGGCGCGTCAAAGCAGGGTGCGGACTCGACAGCGGTTGTCACTTCGACGGCAACCGGGGAGACGGCCAGCGCCATGGCTGCCCCGAGTGATTCCACCACATCGGCCAGGGCCCCGACTCCGGATTCCTCTGCGGCACGTGCGGCAGCTCCGGGTACGCCCGCCGGAGCGGAATCTGCGGCGGCTCAACCCGGCAGGACGAACACCGCAGCCTCGACGAAGCATGCGCCCGCGACCGCCACGAAACACGCGATGACACGCGCCGATTCGTCCGCGACCGCAAAATCAGCCTCCGCCGCCTCGACGACGACTGCCAGTTCGTCCGGAACGGACACCGGTGAGACCACCAGGCCAGCTTCGAGCGACACCACGAAGGTAACCCCCAGCCTGGCGGTGACCCAGCAGGTATACGATGGCTGGAAAATGTTCAGCGTGTACTGCTACCGCTGCCACGGCATTGACGCCATGGGGAGCGATATTGCGCCGAATCTGCGTCACTCGCTGGGGCCGGAAGGTGGTGTGACACACGCGATCTTTCTGCAAACGGTGACCAATGGGCGTCCCGGGACAGCCATGCCGTCATGGAAGGCGCTACTCGATACGACGCAGATGGAAAACATCTACGCCTATCTCAAGGCCCGGAGCTCCGGTGCGCTGCCGCCGGGACGGCCGCACGTGAAGAAGTGACTGGTCGCTGACTGCAGCTGCATGATCCACATCATCGCATTGAGCAATGGTACAGAGTCCCGTCCTGCTGATGCTGCTCACGGCACTTGTGAGCTGGTGCGCTCCGGTCGCCGCGGGTCAGGCGGCTGGAGCCGGTGCGGATAGCGGCCGCACGTTGACGCGCGCCCAGGTGCTTGATCGCCTGGCGCACGCGACGGAGCAGACACCCGCGGATTTCAGCGGCGCAAATCTCTCCGGCCTGGATCTCTCCGGCGTGGACTTCAAGCGAGCCAATCTGACCGGGGCACGACTCGTTGGCACGAACTGCACGCATGCGACGATGTTCGCTGTCACGCTCAACAAGGCCATTGCGCACGACGCGGACTTCTCGCATGCCGTGCTCGACGTGGCCGTGATGCGAGGCACGGATTTCGAACGCGCGAAGTTTCGCGACGCGAGCCTGTACGCGACCATCCTGATTGGCGCGGATCTGACGGATGCGGATCTTTCGGGTGCGCGGGTCATCGGGACCTTCGCGAACGCCAAGCTGGTGCGCGCGAAGTTCGTGGGCACAAATTTCGGGGCGGATCCCGGGAATCAGCCGATGGGTGTGATGTTCACGAACTTCACGGACGCCGATCTCAGCGGCGCTGACCTCACCGACGCGAACCTTCGCAAGGCATCGCTGGTGCGCGCCAATCTCACCGGCGCGAACGTGGCTGGCGCCGACGTCACCGGCGCGGATCTGGCTGCCGCCATCCTCACGTCCATTCGTGGACTCGACACGTTGAAGGGACTGGACAGGGCGAAGAACTACCAGCCATCACCTCCGCGCTGATCGCTGGCCCCGGATTGCTGGCCGCTGATCGCCGCCTGCCAGCTTCACCCCAATCGTGCCCACGGCGACGCCGGATACCGCGTCACGATCCAGCGGTCCACGCCCCACTGGCGACCTGCGCGAGTGAAGAGGAAGACGACCATCATGGAGAAGAGCATGACATGGAAGCCCTGCTGGCCCGAGCTCATGTGCTGCACCGCCATCCCGTAGAAAATCACTTCAATGAGTCCGCCAATCGAGCCGAGCACGGTGAGGAAGCCGAACGTGAGCGAAATGCCGACTGCGGCTTCGCCAAGCGCGGTCAGATGGCCGAAGATATGCGCGTTCGGGATGACTGTGTTGATCAGAAATTCGTGATACCACGTAATGGGATTGTCGGCGGCGTATTTCTCGATGAGTTTGGGCATCACCGCCAGCCAGCGCGAGTTCGCGGCGGGGACGGGCAGGAAGCCCCAGGCGAGCGCGATCGTCACCTTGGTGAACAGGCTCTTGATGAACCAGAGCCCCACGACGACACGCAGCACGGCGATCCAGCGGGCCGGCGCCAGCAGCGACGGGGCCGAGTACACGCTCCGGGACATTGCGCGGTCCTTCCGCATTTGCGTGGCGGTTCCCTTCATCACGTCACCATCCTCACATCAGGATTTCGCGAGGCGCGCGCCAGACGCGGGCGCCCACGTTGTCGAAGGGACCGGTCAGGATGAGGCCGCGATCCGGCATGGCGCTCGCCACCTGCGCGGCGAGCGATGCGGCAGCCGCTTCATTCTCCACGATGCCGTATACCGCAGGGCCCCACGAACTCTGACCGACCCCAGCCGCACCACATTCGCGCATCCGGGCAATCAGCGCGGCGCTTGGCCCGGGTGCGAAGTCCCCTCCCTGCGCAGGCGCAAACCAGCGGCCGTTGATGCATTGAATCTCGCTCAATGCGCGGCCGAACGTGATGCAGTCCGCTTCCACCAACGCCGGAAGCAGCGACAGGAGCACGAGCCGCGCGACCTGCATGACATCCGATGCCGGCGGCACCGGAAGGCGCGCGAACGCCGCCGACTCCGCTTCGCCGCTCACGCCCGGCCGGCCTGGTGGAACCACGAGCACGCACCGCCAGTGGGCGGGCATGGCACATCGTACCAACAGCGGCGCGAGCGTCTCGTGTTCCGATCGCCGTCCGCCTTCCAGGATGAAGCCGCCCCGCGAAAACGCCCAGGTACCGATTGCAGAACGCCGCGCCCGTCCCGTGGCCTGCGCCAGCGATGCCGCGTCGCGCGGCAGGTCATACAGTTCCGCGAGCGCGCGCGCGACTGCCAGCGCGAGCTGCGTGCCGGAGCCAAGCCCCGAATGTTCCGGCAGCATGCGCAGGACGTGAATGTTCGCACCGCAATGCAGGCGATGGTACTCAAGAAACGTACGCGCGAACGTGAGCGCGCGTTGGTGTGCGGGACCACTGGCGCGCAACTGGTCGTCCGGTGTGACGCATATCAGCAGCGACGGGTCCGGCATGACGGCGCCGATCCCGCCATAGCGACGCCCCAGGGTGCCGAGCGGATCGAGCATGCCGAAGTGCAGCCGTGCGGGAGCCTGCACGAACACGCCCTCGTGCGCGTCCGCCATCACTGGCCGCCGTCCGGCGCCGCCTGACCCGCTTCGAGCGCCTGCAGGATGTGTCCGGTGAGGACCGCCATGGCTTCCTGCTCGCGCGGCCCAGCGGTCTTGTCCACAATGACCTGCATGCGACCGAGCTCGGTGCGGATCTCAGCCGGCGGGATGAGATGCGTCCGCGTTGCGAGAATGGCCGTCTCGAGCACCGCATGGCGCGCGCGATTGAAGCCAATGAATTCGCGACGGACGCCGCGATGCACGACTCGTGTCTCGATGCGAGATCGAGGCGGCGTATCATTGATGTGCTGCACTTCGATCTCGCGCCACGAACAGGCGGCATCGAGCACCACCCCACGCACGTGCACGGCGCGCCCTGCGGGAAATCGTGGACTCGAGATGGCGGCCAGCGCAAAGAGCAGGACATCATCCGTGATGTTGACGACGGCCACGCCGGTTTCCCGAAGGTTGCGGAACGTCGTGGTCTCCAGAAACGGCTTCACGACAAGCGATTCCTCGCCCCATTCCACGCCCATGGGGGCGAAATTCACCGTACCATCCGCCGCCATGCTGGTCACGATGGACTCGATGATCACGTCGTACACTCGCGAGCCACGAGCGCCGCCAGGGCGGCCGTGAGATGCCGCGTCAATTCGCCCGCCATCCCGCGACCAATGTCGTGACCGGACAGACGTACCAGCGGCGCGATCTCACGCAGCGAGCTGGTGCAGAACGCCTCCGCAGCGCCCGCAAGCTCATAGACGGCGACGGGTCGCTGGTGGATGGACAGTCCTTCGGCGCGCGCCAGTTCGAGTACGGCCTCACGGGTCACACCCGGCAGAATCCCGCACGACAGCGGTGGCGTGATCAGTTCGTGCCGGTGCACCAGGAAGATATTGCTGCTCGTGGCTTCGGAGACATGATCAGCCGTGTCGAGAAAGATTGCTTCGTCCACGCCATCGGCCCGGGCTTCGGCGAGCGCGACGACCGACTCCGTGTATGCGAGTGTCTTGAAGCCGCTCGTGACCGCGTGCTCGTTACGGCGGCCGCGCGCAATGCTCGCCGACAACGCCGTGGGTGCGGCATCGACGCGCGAATACGGCCGGATGGCGATCAGCGTCACGGGGTGTGGCTCGTCCGGTGGTGCGATCCCTGGCGCGCCCACGCCACGGGTGATCGTGAGACGCACTGCCGCGTTTCTCACATCTGCCGCACAGGCATCTGCGACGGCCGCCGTGACGGTGGCCGGCAGCTCCGCTGGCAGTGGAATTCGCAGGATACGGGCGCCCTGCATGAGGCGCGAGAGATGCCGATCGAGGCGGAAGATCGCGCCGTTGTACATGCGCATGGTCTCGAAGAGCCCGTCGCCGAGCATGCATCCACGGTCGAACGCGGAGAGATGGGAACCCTCTGCCGAAACACGGCGCCCGTTGATCCACAGCAGGACCATGGCGGGCGGCGCCGGAACCGTGGTGCGCGCGATGGGAGCGGACGCCTTCACCGGACGATTTCCACCGGCGGGGGAGCCGCCTCCCGCCCCACCGGCGCCGCGAAAACGAGATCAGCGCGATCCGGAAGGGATGCGCCACGCGAACCCGGTCCATAAAGAAAGCGGTCGATCATGCGGTATCCAAACTCGGTGAGCGCCGATTCGGGGTGAAATTGCACGCCGGTGACCGGATGCTCACGGTGCTCCACCGCCATGATTTCACCGTCCTCGGCGGTTGCGGTGACGCGCAGGGCGGGCGGCAGCGACGCGGGCGCGATGACGAGCGAGTGATAGCGCGTCGCGGTAAATGGGGACGGTAGCCCGGAGAAGATACCGGCGCCGTCGTGGTGGATGGACGACGTCTTGCCGTGCATCACCTGACGGGCGCGAACGATCTCCGCCCCATAGGCCGCGCCAATGCACTGATGTCCGAGGCAGACGCCCAGGAGGGGCACCGTGGCGCCAAAGCGACGGACCACCGCGGTGGAGATGCCCGCCTCGGCGGGCGAGCACGGGCCCGGTGAGATGATGATGTGAGACGGGGCGAGCGCGGCGATGTCTTCGAGTGACAGCTCATCGTGCCGGTGCACGACAGGTTCGGCCCCCAGCTCGCGCACGTAGCGGGCCAGATTCCAGACGAAGGAGTCGTAGTTGTCGATGAGGAGAATCATGTCGCTGGTCGTACGTGCGTGGACGTGAGATGCCGGAGACTCGCGATCTGCAGGGCACCCAGGATTGCCCGGGCCTTGTCGAACGTTTCCCGGTATTCCTGCTCGGGGTCGGAGTCGGCGACGATGCCACCCCCAACGCTAAGATACATCCGGGTGCCGAGGGCGAGACAGGTGCGAATGACGATGCTGGTATCGAGCGCGCCGCTGCGGCTCACGTAGCCGATGGTGCCGCAGTACACGCCACGCCGCGAGGGTTCGAGCTCGGCGATGATCTCCATGGCGCGCACCTTGGGCGCACCGGTAATGGAGCCGCCCGGGAACGTGGCACAGAGGAGATCGAAGGCGTCGCGCTGCGGCTCCAGGTGCCCCGTAATCGTGGAGACCAGATGGTGGACGCTGGAATAGTGCTCAATGGCGAATAATTCGGTGACGCGCACGCTGCCCGGCGCGCACACGCGCGACAGATCGTTGCGCAGCAGGTCCACGATCATGAGGTTTTCCGCGCGGTCCTTGGCGCTTTCGGCGAGCGCGCGGCCCAGGGCGGCGTCGTGCGCCGGATAGATGCCACGCGGTCGTGTCCCCTTGATGGGCCGGGCTTCCACGGTGCCGTCCGGATCCAGGCGGAGAAATCGTTCGGGTGACGCGCTCGCAATGCGGACATCGCCGAAGTCGAGCCAGGCGGCGAACGGCGCGGGATTCATCGCGCGGAGCCGCTGGTAGCATGCCCAGGGTGGCTCGCAGAGCGGCATCTCGAGGCGCTGCGAGAGGTTGGCCTGGAAGATGTCGCCCGCGATGATGTACTCGCGCACCCGCGCGACCGCGTCCAGGTAGCCACGGTGGGTGAACGACGACCGCAACTCGAGCGCTGCGGCGTGCTCGCTGTCCTCGACGGCGTACGAGGGCGCCGCCGAGCTGGTGGATCGGGGAACCGGGGACGCGCTCCATGGAGTGGTGGGTGATGGCGCGGCAAGTCGCGCCCGGACCGCGGCGAGTCGCTCCCGGGCGCGCGCATCGCGGCCGGCCGCGGTGATTTCCGGGAGGCCGGTGGAAATGATCCACGCGCGGTGCAGCGCGTGGTCCCAGGCGATCACCCAGTCGTACAGCCCGAATACGGCATCGGGGATGGCAAGGTCATCGTAGCGCGGGGCGGGCAGCCGTTCGAGGACCGAGCCCCAGTCATACGCGATGTAACCGGCGGCGCCGCCCTGAAATGGCGGCAGTCCGGGGATCGGCGCACACCGGTGTGGTGCGAGCAGCGCGCGCGTGGCATGCAGCGCGTGTCCGTCGACGGATGTCACTTCGCCGGAGGACTGGTCGATGTGCTCGACGCGGGTGCCCTTGCCGCGGATCACCACGGCGGGATCCGCCATCAGGAACGAGTACCGGCCCAGCCGTTCGGGATCACGGGCACTGTCGAGCAGGATGAGATACGGCAGTCCCTGCAAGCGCTCACTGCTACCGACAGGGTCGGGCACCGGGAGCAGCTCCTCGACCAGCGGCGCGCTCATGAGTCGCCCGGGCGCCGGTCCGCCCGGCGCCGGGAACGCTCGGAACGCTCGGCACGCTCGGCACGCTCGGAACGCTGCGTGAGACGCACGTGCTCCGCTATGACATCGTCGGGCGGCGTGAGATAACCCCAGTTCAGCGAGCCTTCCTGCCGGTAGGTCTTGCCGAGCGTGATGGCGAGCTTCGCTTTCGCGAGCTCCTTGCCGAGATAGAACGCATGTGTGGCCTCGCTCACGTCGAGTTGCGCGAAGATGTCCTGAATGTCAGTGCCACGCACGAACCGGTCGCGATTGAGCACGGTGATCGTGTCGCGATCGGTGAAGATGCGATAGTTGGGATCGGTGATGCGCTGCTGCAAATTGCGGAGCTCCTGCTCGGTGTACGCCAGGATCTTCTCGTCGCGCAGCGTGACCAGCCGATCGTCGATGCGCTTGGGCACCACCTTGTTCGTGACCGCGAAGTGCATGAGGCGACGCGCAATGTCCACTTCGCGCACGACGCCGTGCGCCCAGCCAACGACCTGCGTGGTGAGCACCGCGCGCACGCCCAGCTCCTGGCAGATTCCGACGAGCAGTGCATTCACGCCCGTGGTGTCCGCGGCGGTGAGTTCGGTAATGTTGCCGATTCCCATGAGCAGCTCGGCGTCCGGAAAGCGGCGGCGCACGTCCGCATACCGTTGGAGCGAGGCCATGAAGCCGAAGCCGAGCGGCTCGATGACAGGGTCAATGAGAAAAGGGACATTCCATTCGCGCAGCGACGTGATACTCGGTTCCAGCGAATCGAGCGAGGCGCCAAAGTCGGGAATGACCACCACGCGCACGCCGGGACGGGGCAGTTCCCGCGCCACGGCGAGGTTGGTGGAGTTGACGCTGAGCACGAGTGATGCCCCCGCGTCTACGGCGGTGAGGATCTCATCGCGGTCGAACGTATCGATGCTCACGCGGAAACCCGCACCCACCAGCTCACGCACCACGGCGGCGAGGTCGGGGAAGGGTGTGCCCGGGGTGCAGCCGATGTCGATGTAGTCCGCGCCAGCGCTGCGGAAACTCTCCGCCATGCCACGGATCACGTCGCGTGCGAGCGCGGGCGCACCGTTGATCTCGGCGAGGATCTCGATGTCGTGCGCGCCGTACTCCGCCTTGAGCGACGCGCGGCCGAAGTACTCCGGGATCTCGCGCAAGTCCTTGGGCCCCTTCTCGACGCGCACGCCCGTCTTGTCGCCAATGGCGCCGGTATCGCCCTGGCAGAGGCCTGGCAGGAGAATGAGATCGGTGCCTTCCGGCACCTCGAGGGCACGGGCGATCCACTCCGTGGTCATGAGCGCGGCGACGGTGATGTGCATGACGGCCACGTCGCACGCAAAGCCGGCGTCCATTCCCGCGAGGGTCTGGCGCAGCGCGGGCTCCGCGAGTCGCCCGGTGACAAACAGCACGCGCGAGGGCGCGGCGGAACGTTCCACGGCGATGCCCCGGTCGCTCGAGCTACTTCGCGTCGCCGGCGCGCACGAACTTGTTGGGCGTGCCCTCCAGGGCCCCTCCCGTGGGGCGCCAGAGCACTGAGTCCTCGATCTTGCGTGCGAGCTCGAAGTCCTTGTCCGTGATGCCGCCGGCAGCGTGGTTCTGGAGCTTGACCCACACCTTGGCCCAGGTGACGGTGAGATCCGGATGATGATATGCGGCCTCGGCGAAGAAGCCGATGCAGTTCACGAGCATGAGCGTGGTGGGCCACCCATCGGTCTTGTACTGGCGCCGGATCCAGCCGTCTTCATAGTACCAGCCGGGCAGGCCTTTCAGGCGCTCGGCGATCTCGCTGTCGGTAAAGGTGCGTTCCGTGGATGCCATGGTGAATCTCCTCGTTCGAGACAAACGGTATCTACATCACGGTTCCGCCGCCCACAAACAGCGTCTGCCCCGTGAGGAATCCTGACGCAGGCGAGGCGAGAAACACGGCGGCACTGGCGACGTCGTCCGGCGTTCCCCAGCGGCGCATGGGTGTCTGCTCGGCCACTTCCCGGTGGCGCTCGGGCGTGAGCCCCGCGCCGAACTCGGTTTCAATCCAGCCCGGCGCGAGAATATTGACGCGCACCACCGGTGCCAGCGAGCGCGCCAAAGACTTGCTGAAGCTCAGTATTCCACCCTTCGCGGCGGAGAACATTTCGGGATTGCGACCCTGCATGCCGGTGATCGCGTGGTCCCAGCTCATGTTGATGATGACGCCGCCACGCGGTTGCTGCCGCATGAGTCGCGCCGCTTCCCACGAGGCGAGTACGGTGCCGCGCAAGTCAACGGTGAGCAGCAGGTCGAGTTTCGCGAGGTCCGGGAGGTCTGCCACGCTACCGGTGAGAATGTCAGCACCGGCGTTGTTCACCCAGACGTCCACATGCCCGAAATCGCGTTGCACCCCGGCAGCCAGAGCCGCGATGGATGCCGGATCGGCGAGGTCCAGCCGATAGACTTCAGCGCGGCGGCCCATGGACTGGACTTCCTGCGCCAGCGCGCGGGCGTCCGACTCGCCCGTGCGGTAGGAGATGGCGACGTCTGCGCCCGAGCGGACGAGCGCCAGCGCGATGGCACGACCGATCCCGGTTGAGGAGCCCGTCACCACCGCCGCCGCACCGCGAAGCGTGAGGGCAGCGGATGATCCAGCCACGGCGCCTGAGGTCGGCTCGTGCGACACGTTGCCCCTGGAAGTGATATGGGATATGGTAGCCGCTCAGGCTAAGCTAGCCGGACGACAGGGTCTTACAAGGGGCGTGACGCATGCAGTTGCTGGTGAGCGTACGGAATGCGGATGAAGCACGGGACGCGCTGGATGGCGGCGCGGATGTGATCGACGCGAAGGATCCGTCGCGCGGAGCGCTTGGTGCAGTCGACGGCCTGACATTGGCGCGCGTGGTGTCCGTGACGGGCCGTGAGCGTCCGGTGAGCGCGGCACTGGGTGACGTGTGTGGCGAGCGAGAGACGGAGCTGCTGGCACATCAGGCGGCGGCGCACGGGGTGTCGTTCATCAAGGTGGGGTTCGCCGGCGTGAGCGATGCGGATCGTGCCGGAATGCTGCTGGCCGCCGCGGTGCGGGGGGCGGGCGGGGCGAGCGGGAGCTGCGGGGTGATCGCGGTGGCGTACGCGGATGCGGACCGCGCCGAGGCCATATCGCCCGCCGCCGTGATCCGGATTGCGCACGATATGGGCGCCCGGGGCGTGCTCATGGATACCGCGCACAAGGAAGGGCGCACAGGGTTCGCGATCATGGGTGAGCTGCGCCTCGGGGAATGGGTGGCTGAAGCGCATCGGCAGCAACTGATGGTTGCGCTGGCCGGCCAGCTCGGCGCGGGCGATTTCTCCCGCGCGCGGAGCCTTGGCGTCAACATGGTGGGTGTCCGGGGCGCGGCATGTGTCGGCAGCCGGACTGGCGTAGTGAGCCGCAACCGCGTGGCGGCACTGGCCGCGGCGGTGAAAGAGCGTCAGACCGTCGCGAGTGTGTCCGACAGGGTGTGGGGATCAACGATCGAGACTCGCAACTGATCGTTCATGAGTCGATGGAAGCAGGCGTCCACCACTGCCTCTGATGACGCCGCGGCGGACGTCTTGATCAGTATCAATTGGGTAGCGCGGAGATGGTGCGAGATCCACGCCGCGATGCTGTCGCTGGTAACATCCCAGCAATGCGGCAGCGGATCGACGGCCCGGAGCAGACGATACGGAGCGAATACCGGGAGACCACCTGTCGCATGGATGGATGCCAGCTCTTCCAGGCGCTCGGTGAAGCGCGCGTTCGGCAGGCGCGAAGCGAGCAGGTAGGCATACTGGTCCATGCCAAGTATCGCCATCCAGTGGGCAGCGCTGGCGTCCAGTGGCATCGCGGCGTCAACGTCGCGGACCGCGTCGGCAAAGGGGCCGCCCCCAGGGACAACGAGCAGGCGCCGGTCCGTGGTGCACACACTGCGAAAGGTCTGGACGACGTGATCCAGCGCATCGGGGACAGCAAGCAGGCCGCCGCCGATCTTGATGACGGTGTCAGCAAGGCTCCTCATGAGGTGAGGGATCGCTCGAGCAGGAGCGCGACCGCGGCAGCCGGTGCTGATCGATGTGCGTCCAGGCCGTGGATGGCTGAGAAGGGCGTGACAGTGAGACGACACTGAAGCGCCGCACGCTCGGCGATGAACGACCCAACACCCGCCGTCACGGCTCTTGTGATCGAAGGGTTCCGCCGGAGCACTTGGGCAAGTGCCTGCGCCGTGCGATTCAGTTGTGCGGTGGCCACGTGGCTGGCAATGGCGGAGATGGCACTGTCGGCGAGCATTTCGCGGTCCGCGCATACCGCACGCGCCAGCCGTTCGCGGACGAACTCGCGTGTGGCGGGACGACCATCAGGTGTGGGAGCGCAGTAGCTATCCGGGTGTAGCTCGCCGAGCCAGACGTACGCATCGCCGGCGAGGGCAAATGCTTCGGCGGCGATGCCTGCCATACCTGCCTCGAGTGGTATATTGTGCACGACCGCTTCGAGGGGCGTACGGACGGCACCGAGATAGAGCAGCTCACTGGAGCGCAGGCGGTCGGGATCCGTCCGGCCCTGAGCGGCGACAATCCCCTGGCAGATAGGAATGATGTCCGTCGTCGTTGATCCGACGTCAATAAGGACTGTATTGCTACAGTTACGAGCCAGTAAGGTGGCAGTAGCGGCCCAGTTGGCCGCTCCAACATCGAGTGGATGGTCCCGACCAAATTCCGGAGGCACAAAATTGCCCGTCACGGTGAACACGTGAACTGCTGCCGTTGGGAAGGCCGATGCGACCGCATCCAGAACGAAGCACACACCCTCGCGCTTGGTACGGAAGTATTGGGAGAGTTCAGCGGTCATGGTCACGGCATGCGCTTCGGACGGCGGCGCGCCGAGCTCCCGAACCAGGCGCTGCAGCGTTGGCACGAGCGCCTGCGGCGTGTGCTGGATGGCGAACGGCACGGAGCGGACCTCCCGCAGCCGATTCGCGTGCGCACGAGCGACCTTGATGTTGGCGCCGCCGATATCCCACCCGATCACCATGGGAGCGTCTCCGCGTGCGTGTGATTCCGGTGCTCGATCTGCGGGGTGGCATCGCCGTGCACGCGCGTGGCGAGGATCGGCGCCGCTATGCCGCGGTGCGATCGCGACTGCTCGACGGCACGGAGCATGTGGACGGCGACGTGATCGCGCTGGCGGA
>Ga0207695_10002962_pt1 | contig 24493 bp, 15 predicted proteins | sample KBSC54metaG_FD_184354 | JGI IMG/M metagenome (GOLD analysis project Ga0207695, IMG submission 184354) | Corn rhizosphere microbial communities from Kellogg Biological Station, Michigan, USA - KBS C5-4 metaG (SPAdes) (version 2) | ecosystem: Host-associated > Plants > Roots > Rhizosphere > Soil...
CTTCAGAGAGCAATCTCTTAGAACCATATTTTTACGATTTACTTACAATGCACCATAAAAAAATTATCTTGCCAGTCAAAAACGAGGGCCATTTTTTTGTGCCAATGCCATGGAAGCAAAAACTATGCCTTGGTGGCACAAAATCCAATGGCTCTAATGGCCAAGAAACGCCCTTAGTTGTTTTTTAACATAATATCCATTATCGGCTTAAAGTTATAGTTGAGCTTAAACACCAAAAAAGCCTGATCTGAGGCTATTCTTGACAGTTATCTTGTTTCTGCTATACTTATTTTATATACAATTTGTTAATTTTTTATCAAATTTGGAGTTTTTATGAAAAAAATAACTAATTTCTGTTTATTGCTACTTATGGGTGGATTTGGTAGTTTGACGCCAAATGTTAGCACAGTTGATACTGTGAGGTTTATCCAACAAAGTCATTGTCCTTTAAATGGTAAAAACACTCCGGCGGCTCTTCCTGCGGGATTACTCAGGGGTATGATTGGTTTAAATATGCTTGATGATACTTTTCAGCTATCAGATAAGGTTGATCAAACAATAAAAAAACAAGTCGAACTACAAGATGAAATGAAAAAAGCTATAGCAGCAGAAAGCTCATTTCTGGATAAATGTAAAGTACAACTTATGTATCAAAGTAACCATCCAGAATTAAATATGAAAAGGCAGGCTGATTTTGCACTTATATTAAAAATGGCTAAAAAAATAAGAACACACACTGGAGAATATGTTATATGGTATGCTCCAAGTATGAAAGATATCCAAAAAAAAGAACCTCATACCTTTGAAAAAGAAATTAGTAGCTTTCAGGGAGCAATAGCAGCGCCAATTGTCTTTGCTGTTGCTAATTATGCTATTAATGAAACAACCAACGGATTAAATAAATATGATTCTGTAAAAAATATCACTCAAAACATCCCTGATTTTGTATCTAGAAACGGAAAATTGGTAACCGCTGCGGCAGTAGCAGAGCTTGCCAGAACCGCTATCGAAGAAAGATCAAGCGGAATGACAAGTGATAACGCAATAAAATTTGGTAAAAAGGTAACAGTACAAGTAGGAGCAAATTTTATCGAAGAGTTTGGAATTATTCCTATGACAGATTCTATAGAAAGTAGTACAACAAAAAAAGCTGTAAGATATGGATTAGGCATCGCAACTGTTGCAGGCCTTGACCTTGCAACAGGCGGCAAGGGTTCAATAGGCTTTAGTTTTACAGTATAAGTGTAGAATTAAAATCTAAATAAGAGTTATTGTTATAAAGAAGAAGAAGAAGGAGGAAAAAATTCCTCCTTCTTCTTCTTTATCTGATTTAGTTAGCTTTTTCGTTTTTCAAGCTTTTGGATCCTTGCCATAAGATCATTAATTACTTCTTTCATGAGTGCATTATCAGCTCTCAGATCTTCAATAGTCAAATCTTTTTCTTTAAGCTCATTAACAGTTTTATTGATTTTTTGAACCTCATTCAATAGTAACGCCGGTAATTTTGCATAATCAACGGTATAGACTCTTCTAGTACCTTGAGGATGAGGCTGTACCAAATATGGGAATAATTCATCAACTTCTTCAGCAATCAAACCATAACCCGTTTCGTCACTATCGTTGTATTCAAACGTTACAGGACGAAGCTTGTAAATTATTTCTGAGTCAGTATCCATTGGTCTTATATTGTGCTTAAAATCTCGCGATGAAGGTATTGGTATAAAAAGACCAAGTTGACCACTTGGCAGAACGTTTACGAGCGTTAGTGAAGGATTTGGAAAGGTAAAAATTCCTTGAATAAAGCAGAATAAATGTAGCCCTGGGGTTCCAATGCCAATTGTTGCCGCAAATGGAAAACCTGGACTGCCGATCCATATATTATCTGCACCAAGTGGACTTAAAATTCCTGCTCCAGTACCAATAGCTATACAGTTAGCGCCTACAGCAAAATCAGCAAATGCACCAGCTCCAATTGCAATATTTCCAGCACCTTCGTTTATTGCCAATGCACCAGCTCCAATTGCAATATTATCTGTTCCTCCGACACTACCGGCCAATGCACCAGTTCCAATTGCAATGTTGCTTGTTGAATCGTTAGCTGCCAAAGCTGAAGTTCCAATACCAATATTACTTGTTCCTGTTGCACTTGCCCCACAAGCAGCTCTACCAATGGCAATGTTTGCGGTTGATTCATTTACTTCAAGAGCAAATGGTCCAATAGCAATATTACCTGTTCCCGCAATGCTAGCACTTGCTGCATTGGCACCAATGGCAATATTAAAACCTAAACCATCATTAAGAAACAGTGCTCGGTCACCTATAGCAACATTTTGCTCACCGGCAAGACTTGTTGCTAAAGCATTTGAACCTACCGCAACATTACTAATTCCTAGAGTATTGGAACTCAATGCGTTAACTCCCACAGCTGTGTTAAATGCTACTTGGTTGTTTTCAAGAGCATTGGCTCCAACTGCAGTATTTCCCTCTCCTATTGTACTAAAACGAAGAGTATTAGATCCAACTGCAGTATTTCCTAAGCCAGCAGTATTCACTGTTAACGCACGATATCCTACTGCAGTATTAAATCCAACTTCATTGGCAGCAAGAGCGTTCCAACCAACTGCAGTATTTCCTATAGCCGTTACGCTTACAGCACATGCAGCAAATCCTACTGCAACGTTTGCACTTCCCGTTACATTTTTGCCTAATGCAAAGGCGCCTACACCGGTATTTTGGTTATTTTCATTGAGCTGCAAAGTTAAATATCCAACAGCTGTATTAGCAGCACCAACCACATTAAGTTGCAGAGACTCATGGCCAACTGCTGTATTGCTTGTTCCTGTTTCGTTTAACTCCATTGATTTTGTTCCAATTGCAGTATTTTGAAACCCGAATGTATTTTCTGTAAGCGCATTATAACCAACAGCAACGTTTGGATCTACAATGCTTACAGTATTTTGCATCGCATTCGTTCCAACGGCAGTGTTGTTAAACCCCAGCACGTTAAATTGTAAAGAGCTAGCACCAACAGAAACATTATTTTCACCAATAAGACAAAATTGTTGAGAGCTTGCACCAACAGAAGTGTTCTTTGATCCTAATGTATTAAATTTTGAAGCACTTGCACCAACTGCTGTATTACTTTGGCCAAGGATATTATATGTTGAAGCACCAGCACCCACTGCAGTATTGCTTTTTCCAAGAGTATTAAATTTCATAGCACTTGCACCAACTGCTGTATTACTCAGTCCAGCTTCATTGAATTGAAGAGCCGCATTCCCAACAGCTGTATTGGATACCCCATCATTATTAAGCCTTAAGGCATTGTGCCCCACAGCAGTACAACCAATGCCGATAGTGTTTTCTTTTAAAGCAAATGTACCCACAGCTGTATTATGACCAACTTGTGTTTCTTGTAAAGCTTGATAACCAACGGCAACACTTTGATCTCCTGAAATAATTATTGTATTTCCTTCTATTGGATCTATTACGGTATACGCAGCTCCTTTGATTTCTTCCAATGCAAAATTACCAACAGCTACGCTTTCATCACCATTTACGTTTGCAAATAACACACGGTATCCAATTGAAATGTTATCATTGCCTACAGTTGCAGCAGGAGACGCAAAAGTACCGAGTGATGTATTTCGTGAACCGATAACATTTGAGTTTAATGTATAATTACCAATAGCCGTATTGAAGAACCCTGTTGTGTTTTCCATTAGAGCATTTGTTCCAAATGCAGCGTTAACCGATTCGGTATTATTGGTTAATGCATTTGTTCCCACAGCTAAGTTAAACAATCCTGTAGTATTGGATCGCAAGGCAGCATAACCCATTGCTATATTATCTGATCCGCTTGTGTTGGATTCTAGCGCAAAATTACCAATTGCTATATTTGATAAGCCTATGGTGTTCGACCCTAATGCATCAGTACCCATTGCTATATTATCAAGACCTACCGTGTTTGAGTTTAGCGCTGTGTTACCGATCGCAATATTGTTATATCCAGCAGTATTTGAGGATAACGATTTATAACCAACGGCAACATTCTCATAACCAGTTATGTTAGATTCTAAAGCATTGTTACCTGCTGCAGTATTAGCAACACCAATGGTATTTGCAACTAATGCAAAATTACCTAACGCAGCATTATCACTGCCAACGGTATTGAATTCTAATGCAAAGTTACCAACCGCAACATTTTCAATACCGGTAGTATTTGCAGCTAAGGCAAAATTACCAACACCAACATTGTTCATACCTGATGTATTACTTTCTAACGCATAGTTACCAACTGCTACGTTAAATACACCGCTCACATTATCCATCAATGCATTAGTACCAAATGCAGCATTAACTGAACCTGTTACATTGCTTTGCAAAGCATTCCAACCAACAGCTACATTCCATAGCCCTGTTGTATTACTTTGAAGAGCATGAGTACCAACTGCAACATTGGCCGATCCACTGGTGTTAGATTCTAGGGCATAATTACCAACTGCTACATTATCTAATCCTAAGGTATTTGCTTCTAATGCATTGTAGCCAACTGCAACGTTATCAAGACCATAAGTATTGGTATTCAATGCAAAATTACCAACCGCAGTGTTTCTTGATCCTGCAATGTTAGCACGGAGCGTGTCAACACCAATGGCTACGTTCTGTGCGCCAGATACATTCGATTGCAATGCATGTAACCCAAAACCACTATTATTATTACCATTGTCTGTCATGGTAAAATTACCTGCATTAATACCAACAAATGTATTACTTATTCCAAAATTATGAATAAAACGAAGACCACATTTAAGAATATTTCCTATATGAGAATTACGCGAAGGCTCCATATTAATATTACAACCAACAGTAAGGTCACACCCAACAACAAGCTCATCTGCCGCTGAAAGAGTTGTTACTGAAATATTATCTATAGTGCCATTCACTGCCACAAAATCAGTCACTGATAAACTATTAATAGAACCATCCACCGCTGATAAATCAATTGCCGATATATTTTGAGCAAATAAATCAATAGTAGAAATGTTATCTGCTACCAAATCTGTAACAGATAAAGTTCCAACTATGGTATCTGTTGCAGAAAAATTTTGCGCAAATAGATCAGTTGTTGAGATGCTTTGCGCAGCAAGATCTATTACTGATAAGTTGTTGATAGAACCGTCAACAGCAGAAAGATTTATAGCAAATACATTGTTAACAAACAGATCATTAACAGATAGCGTATCTATTGAAGCATCAATAATTGATAAGTCAGCTATACATGCACTAGCTATACAATTGGTTACGGTTAAATTTTCAATCACCGCATCAGTTGCCGATATCGTTTCAGTTGATATGTGAGTCGTTACTATTGAATCACTTACTGTTAAATCACCCTGTATTGTTACATCACCTTGCACAGAAACACCATTATTAAATGTTACCGTATCATCAAAAAATACCGATTGCCTAAAACGTGCTGTGCCGAACACATCAAGCTTTCCGTTCAAAACGGTATTTCTATCGACTTCTAAATTCTTTCCGATTCTGACACTTCTATTGAATAGAGCTTTGTTAAGAACGTTCAAAGAACCTATTGTTTTGAAGCATTTTGCCCATTTATCCTTGCATTTACGATCAACTGCAAGATTTCCACTATGCACTTTATCTACCAGCTCCTTTAACTCGGTAATAATTTTTTTTGGAGTTCCTTTTTTTGAGCGTTTACGGTTTTTCTTTAAAAGTAACTCTGCATATTCCAACACTTCTAAAACAGACTCTTGCAATCCAACTGAAAATCCACTTTCAATATGCTTGCGCAATTCATGAACTGGAGAGTTTTTATCTTTGTCTAACAAACTAATTTCTGATATAAGATCGTAAATATTGCTACGGTCTGCTCCTAGATAAACATATTTTGCGTCAGTATTTTGAGCTATTATTTCTATTTCTTCTTCAGAAACATTTTCTATATTTCTAGGGCTTGTCATAAGTAAAGATGGGGGAAACATAAGCGCTAAAGAAATAAAAAGAGCGAAACGTCTTTTTAATTGAAACATATTCATACACAACCCTTTTTTATTGAAACACATTTTTGATCGGTAAAAAGTCCATTATTTTCTAACAAAAATTGGAGAATCAAATCAATAAATAAGTAAAAAAGGGCAGCGAGTATTAACCGCTGCCCTTTTTATGAGAATATTACTTATGCTGACAATAGACTAAGGCGTTCCATTACCTTTTCCATTGCTTTACTCAGCTGCATATTATCCGCTTTAAGCTCATTAATAGTAAGAGCTTGATCTTGAACAATATTATTGAGCTTTTGAATTTCATTTAATAGCAATATAGGTAATAAGTGATAACGAACTGTATATGGTTTTCCTTCCTCATCTTGTACTACCAACTGAGAAAACACTTGGTCAGTTTCTTCAGCAATTAAACCAAATTGTTGCGTATCTGTTTCATCATTATTGTATACAAACGTTACAGGACGAAGCTTGTAAATATTTTCTGAATTTGTACCCATATCTTCTATGTCATGCTTAAATCTTTGGGAAGAAACAACTGTTCCCATTTGACCATTGGCATCAATAAATACTGCTACACCAGTATTTTGCACAGCTGTACCAAAGATACCTTGTACAAATGCCGCTGTATGAGTAGCCGGTGTACCTATTCGTATAATTCCATTTTCATTTGCTACACCAGCATTTGATAGATAAATGTTATCGTTACCTGTTGTTAAACTTATGCCTGAGTTGTATCCAATAATAACGTTGGTAAAGCCATTGGTTAAGTTGCGAGCTGCAATATTTCCAACAAAAACGTTATTGTTACCTGTTGCCAAATTATATCCTGGCTGGAAACCAACTGCAGTATTGCCTGAACCTGTTGTATTAGTTACAAGAGCATAATTACCAAGCGCTGTATTTTCATTACCCGAAGTATTGTTAGCCATAGTGAATGCACCAATAGCAACATTATCAAGACCAATACTATTACTTGGTAATGCAAATGCACCAACGGCAACATCCCTAGACCCTGTAGCATTTGAAGACAATGCAGCGCGACCAACACCAACGTTTAAAGATCCAGCCATGGTAAAGTTACCAGAATCTACACCAATAAACGTATTATCTGTTCCAAAGTTATGGACAAATCTGTTGCCAGCTTTCATAATATTACCAACCGCAGGGCTTGTGCTGTTATTCATAAAGATGTCGCAACTAACTATTAAATCACAAAGCGATAAGCTACTAGCAAAGATATCAGTAACGGATAGATTCGTTACACATAAATCATCTATACAATCTATAACCACTAAATCGGTTACTGAAAGATTGCTTATGACGGCATCTGTAGCTGATAGAGTAGTAGCAGTTATGTTAGTTACAATTTCATCATTTACTGACAATGTACCAGTTACCACTTCATCAACAACCGATAGATTGTTAACACACAGACTATCCAAACAACTTAAAACAACGATATCGGTTACTGACAAGTTGTTAACACAGAGACTGTCCATACAGCTTAAAACAACTAAGTCTGTCACTGATAAGTTTTCAATAACAGCATCTGTAGCTGATAGAGTAGTAGCAGTTATGTTAGTTACAATTTCATCATTTACTGATAATGTACCGGTTACAACTTCATCGACAACCGATAGATTGTTCACACAAAGACTATCCAAACAACTTAAGACAACGATATCGCCAACAGATAGGTTGTTAACGCAGAGACTATCCATACAACTTAAGACAACTAAATCGGTTACTGAAAGATTGCTTATGACGGCATCTGTAGCTGATAGAGTAGTAGCAGTTATGTTAGTTACAATTTCATCATTTACTGATAATGTACCAGTTACCACTTCATCAACCACCGATAGATTGTTCACACACAAACTATCCAAGCAACTTAAGACAACGATATCACCGACAGATAAGTTGTTAACACACAGACTATCCATACAACTTAAAACAACAAGATCTGTCACTGATAAGTTTTGAATCGTAGCATCTATTACTGATAAGTTTTCAATAAAAGCATCTGTAGCTGATAAATTTTGAATTACAACATCTGTCGCAGAAAGAACTTCAATGATAACATCGATAATAGTCAAACCAGAGATCGGTCCGTTAAAGGTGACTGTTCCATCAACAGTTAAGTCGCCTTCTATCAGAACATCATCTTTAAATTTAACGTCATCTTTAAACTTAACTTCATCCTTAAAACAAACATCATCTTCAAAACAAACTTTATTTTTGAATAAAGATTTGCCATAGACTTTTAATTTGCCATCAATTTCTACGTCTTTTTTAAAACGTGCTTTATCAAGAGCATCTAATTTTTCTCTTACTTTAACAACCTTGCACGGTGATGGATTGCAGCATCGATCAACAGGGCCAGGATATGCTGGTTCCACACCGCAGCATCGTTTAATCATTTCCTGTACATCGATGTCCATGATATCCATATCTTCTGGCGCTTGAGATATGTTTTTTATGTTAATAGACAGTGAATCATTCACCAATTGATTAATAACAATATTGAGATCTTGTGCTATTTCTTCCGCATCTTCAGAGTTTATTTTTGAAGCATTTCTTTCTAAAGTGTTTTCTGCATAAGCAAGAGCATCAACAACAGCATTATACAACCCTATAGAAAATCCTTCTTCTATGTGGTTTTTTAACTCACACACCAGAGATTCTTGATTCTCTTCCAATTCACTTATTCGAGATATTACATCATACAACTTACTAAATTCTTTTCCTAAATAAACATAATGAGCATCAGCATTATCAAGCACTTCATGCAACTCGGCACTTGAAATATATGCCTCTTGCCTAACAACAGCAAGCGCTTGTGATGAGAGCAATAAAAAACTTATTGCTAAAAAATTAGTGTAACAATTAGCCAATCGAAACTTCTTCATACTGAACCCTTTTTTTTAACATTTTTCTACTAGAAGAGCTATTTTTATGTAACAAAAATCTAATAATAGTGTCAATAAAACAATACACATATGAAAAAGAGCCTTTAATAAAGATCTTTTTCGTTATAGCAACAAAAGAAGTGACTAAACAAAAATTATTTTTTATTGTTGCATTTGCGCAATTTTTTTTGATAGAAACTGTCTATGGTATTTATAAGTCTAAGTCCAAAAACAGGAGTTCTCATGAAGAGTACATTTTCGTTACATCGCCTTTTGCTAACAATAGTGTTAGTATCTCCATTCTCATCGCAAGCACATTTATCAGAACAGGAAGCATATCTTTATTGTGATAAAAATCGCAGCAAATTATCTGAATTAATTGAGCAAGTAACCAAATTTGATGAAAATCAAGATTCTCCAGTTTGGCGTTTACATGAATATATTGATGCAGGATTTTGCGTTGCTAGAGCAGATGATATTTTCGAAACTCTCGCATATGCAGAAGAAAAATTAGATCAAGTGTACAGACAATTAGATAAGCAACAAGCAGAAGCTCTATATGCTGACTTTTACCTAGTAATGAATGATATTGATAAAGGTCTATTGGATGTTGATATGGCATCTCTATCAGAAGATCAAAAAAGAGATTGTTGCAATCTTCTTCCAAACAAAATCATTAAAGTAAGAGAAAAATTGTACGTACTAAACTCAGCAAAATTCTTCAAAAATGTTGATTTTAAAGACAACGTAGAAATAGAAGGCACATTATCAGTAGCTGATGAAACAGTTGGTTGCGATATCACTGTTGGTTGTAATATTAACATGAATAACTCAACAAGCGCTCTTGTTGGCAACGTACTAAAAGGTGGCGCACGATTCATTCATAATTTTGGAACAGATAATACATTTGTTGGGGTTAATTCTGGTAACTTTGCAATGACAGGAGCAAACAATACCGCTGTTGGTAGTGCTGCATTAGCACTAAACACCTCCGGCAATGCTAATACGGCACTTGGGGGAGGAGCTCTCCAAAACAATACAACAGCCATTAATAATACCGCAGTTGGGGCAGTAGCTCTCCAAAACAATATAACTGGTATTAATAATACAGCTGTCGGTGCTGGTGCTTTACAGTTTAACACTGTGATTAACAATACAGCTGTTGGGACAGCCGCTTTGAACCAAAATACTATTGGTGCTAACAATACCGCTGTTGGTACTGCTGCATTATCACAAAATACCATCGGCGATGCTAATACAGCGATAGGATCAGGCGCTCTTGTAGCAAACACTACTGGTGACAGCAATACAGCAGTTGGTAGTTTTGCTCTTACATCAAATGTTACTGGCCTATCAAACGTTGCGGTTGGTGCAAATGCATTGCAATTCAACACCGCAAATTCTAATACAGCAGTTGGTGCCCTTGCTCTTTCACAAAACACAATCGGTCTTGTTAACACAGCGACTGGTTACCAAGCACTAGCAGCAAATACCACTGGGGACAGCAACACAGGAATGGGTGTTCTTGCTCTTGGATTCAATACCATAGGATCAGATAACGCAGCATTTGGTGCTCTTGCAATGAACAACAACACTACAGGTAATCTTAACACAGCTATGGGCGCTAGTGCATTAGCTGATAATACAACTGGTAACAACAATACAGCAATTGGTCAATCTGCTTTGAGCCAAAATACTATCGGTTCAAACAACATAGCTCTTGGAGCCCTTGCAGGACAATCATTAACAATCGGTGACAATAACGTGTATATTGCTAACCAAGGTGTTGCTGCTGAGGCAAATACTATCAGAATTGGTACTCTTGGAACGCATGCTGCAGCATATATGCAAGGTATTTTTGGAGCAGCAGTTGCTGGAGGCGGATTAGCTGTTGAAGTTGATGCAGTAGGAAAATTAGGAACAGTTGTTTCTTCTGCTGAATTTAAAAAAGACATACAAAACATGGATATAGCATCAGAAGACATGCAAAAACTTCGTCCAGTGAAATTTGTATACAGAAATGATAAAGCAAACACAGAACACTATGGCTTGATCGCTGAAGAAGTCGCACAAGTGTTCCCTGAGTTGGTTGTGTATGACCTTGAAGGTAAACCATACTCTGTACGCTACCAAGTTCTTCCTGTCATGTTATTGAGTGAAGTACAAAAACAACACGCTCGCATGGAAGCTCTTGCTGCACGAGTAGCACAATTAGAAGCACGCCAATAACATAGACAATCTCTATTGCAAAAAAAGAAGGGCTCCATTTTTTGGAGCCCTTCTTTTTTTATCTATTTTTTTGTAATAAGTTATTTTGATTACTCGCCCATAGACCACATAAAGTAACGGCCAACGCATCGGTCACGTCTTCTTTTTTAGGCACTTCCATACCGGGAAACAGCTGTAGAATAACCCGTGCAACTTGATCTTTGGTCGCACCGCCAAAACCAGTAACTGATTGTTTTACTTCTCGTGGTGCAAATTCTTGTAGCTCTGTTTTGTGTTTGTGTGAGAGAAGATACAGAATACCTCGTAAATATCCAAGCTTTAAGAAACTTTGCGTATTTTTTCCTAAAAAAGGAGTTTCTAGCGCTATTACTGTAACTCCCCACGTAGTTATTTTTTCATCAAAAAATTCATGAAATTTACCAACACGGCTCACAAGACTCTCAGATGAAGACATAGTCAGATGACCATAATCAAGAAGAAGGGCTTGGCGCCCTTCTTTCTTTAAAATACCAAATCCGGCACATTGAAATCCCGGATCAATCCCTAAAATTACCACTCTATACCCTTTTTATTTGCTTCTTTTTTTGGGGTCCCCTGACACTCTTTGTCTTTTTTATTTTTTAGATATTGCGACAGGATTTTTTGTAAAAATTGCATGCTCCCTCTCGTTGAGCAAGGCTGCAAATCCTTGGTAAACTAACCCAAGAACAATCAATGAAGTTACAGTACTTAAAACAACTTCGTCTCTTTTTGGAAAAAATCTGCTTTTCATCAAAGTCCCTTCCATCAACATTGTTTATTTTACTCTGCGCACCTAAAAAATGTATTACTCAAAATCAGAAGTATCTTCGAATTTGGTAATCTCTCTTATAAAGTTCATATACACGGTACCCGTTGGACCGTTACGTTGTTTTCCTATAATAAGTTCAGCCAATGATGGATTTTCCGCTTCTGGATTATACACCACATCACGATACAAAAACATAATTAAATCTGCATCCTGCTCGATAGCTCCTGATTCACGTAAATCAGAAAGCATTGGTCGCTTATCCATACGCCCATCAACCGCACGTGAAAGCTGGGATAAGGCTATAATCGGAATGTTAAGTTCTTTAGCTAACGCTTTGAGTGAGCGGGAAATTTCCGAAACTTCCTGATGCCGATTTTCATGTTTTTTATTGGAGTGCAATAGCTGTAGATAGTCAATCACTAAAAATTGTAATCCATGCTCAGCTTTTAGTTTACGTGCTTTTGCACGTAGATCCATAATGTTAAGCATGGCAGTGTCATCAATAAATATTTTCATTTCAGCCAGTTGAGCAGCAACACTCGTCAAATCAATCCATTCATCTGATGAAATCGTTGCATTTCTAATGTTGTGATGCCCAATGCCTGATTCGGCTGATAAAAGACGCAACGTAAGCTGTTCAGCTGACATTTCAAGAGAAAAAATACCGGTCGCAAAACCATTACGAGCAGCTGCAAGAGCAACACACATTGAAAGCGCCGTTTTTCCCATCGAAGGTCGTGCTGCAAGAACAATAAAATCGCTGTTCTGAAATCCTGATGTCATTTGATCTAGCTGCTGAAAACCTGAAGGAATTCCGGTTATACCCTTGGTATGACTTTTTATATCAGAAAGATGCTGAAAGGTTTTTTTGAGCCAAATATCGAGCTGCACAAAGCTATTGTTAGATCTTTTATTGGAGATATTAAAAATAATTTTTTCTGCATCATCAAGAACCGCATCTATTGAGCTCTGATCTTGAGTGTAACAGTTAGTAATAATTGTTGCGGCAGAACTAATGAGCTGCCGCAACACTGATTTTTCTTTGATAATAGTTGCATGTTGCACAATCAAACCAACAGAAGGAATATCTTCTTGTAAGGTAAGAAGGTACACTATGCCACCAATCGCTTCAAGTTGGTCTTTTTTTGTCAGTTCATCTTGAAGCGTAACGATGTCTATACGCTTATGTTTTTGACCTAAGTCAATAATAGCCTGATAGATAATTTTATGAGCAGGACTGTAGAAATCATCTGGTACAATAATTTCCGAAACAGAACTAATATATTCATCATTTAATAATAACGCTCCCAAAACAGCTCTTTCTGCATCGGCATGTGCAGGGAGTGTTTTTCCTAGAATGCCTTCAATGCTAGGCTTTTTTGCAAGATGGTTATTATTATAATAATTTTTACTCATATAATATCTTACTCAGCAATGATTATTACCGTTATAGCCGGTGTTAATCGCGTTGTTAACTTAATACTCACCTTAAATGAGCCCTTTGATTTGATAGGTTTATCAAACTCAACCTGCCCTTTGGTAATACTAATCCCTTGCTCAGCAAGAGCCTCAACTATTTCCAGTCCATTAATTGAACCGTATAATTGGCCATTATCATGCATTTTACGTTTTAAAGTAACAGAAACGCTGTTGAGCTTTTCTGCCAACATGGAGGTTTGCGAAGCGATTGCTTCTTTACGATTTTCGACTTTACGAATTTTAGAGACATATTGGCTTTTATTGTGACTAGTGATTTCGACGGCTAGGCCTTTTGGGATAAGAAAATTACGGGCAAAACCATCGCCTACTTTGATAATCTCTCCAGCCAATCCTATTTTTTCAACATCTTTGCGTAAGTATACTTCCATCTCGTGCTCCTTTTGACAGACAAATATGTTTTTTTGGCTTTTTATCGATACTTTTAGTATAACCAAAAAAAAAAGAGTTGAAAATAAGGGATTTTTATCAAAAGTAATCTCTTTATCGATCTTTAGGAGCTTTTACTGACTTGCCCATGACTTTCCCGCTCTTGCGCCAATACGATAAGATATGCGCTGGCACGTAGCATTGAGTGAACAATAACAACAAAAGCCGTCATGGTGATGAGCACGATGAGGATCAAAGAGCCTTTTTGGGTATAATTATTCTTTTTCATTTTTATCCTGATCTATCAGCCCAATATAACAAATAACAGGCTTTTTATTGTCACATTGCGAGGTAAGAATGAGTTCTACCCCAATATCGACATCATTCTTCTTTTCAACAGTAAATGCTCCTCGAGCGATATTTTTGGCAACAATACTCCTTTTAGATGTCTTCCAACCCTTATCATAAGCCCCTTCTCTCCTTTCTAGACAATTGCCAGAAATGCACCAACCAACATCCATTGTGTCCTGGTTCCAAATAAGTTCATGAGGGCAAACCGACTTCCATTTATAGTTACCACTCCTCATTATACGTATATCACGTACAAAAAAATCTGAGGCAATATGTAAAGCTATGGTTGATTGGCATTTTCGCATTGCCCCAACGGAAGGAATAATAAGTGATACAACTATATGACAAGAAAAAAGCGTTATGATTGAAAAGAGCATAAGATATGCTAAAAAAGATAAGAGCGAAAATCCTTTTTTATTGCGCATTGTTATCGCTATATTTTTTTACAGCAGCTTTTTCAGCTTCATTGCGCGCAGTAGAAAAGCTTTCAATTCTTTTCAGTGCTTTCTGTTGCGTGCTTTTAGCTTCAATTATATAATGTGTAATAATTAAAATAAAAAAAGTTGATACTGATAATCCAATGATTAACTCAATAAGGAGAAATCCACCTTTATGTTTCATTTCTCAACCTCACAATAGTACATGCTTTCTCATTGAACTAAGTGCTTTACTGGGGTTCCCATGCAGCTTGTCCGCCATAGCTTTATGCGAAGGAGGAACATATAATAGAGCATGGGGATGTAAAAGTTATGTAGACTATACCGATAAAATAAAAATCGATGCAATAGATCAATCGACATAATAATGAAAAGGTAGCCCATTATGACGTATCGTAATCCATTTCTCACTATAGCAATCAGTATATTTTTAAGCGTATTTCTTTGCATGCATTCTCCTACTGTAGCAGGAGGATACAATCAAATGGCAATGCCAAACATGGAAGATTTTGAAAAAGAGCTTGCAGAGGCCAACAGAGCGATAGAAGAATATGTTGCGAGTCTTCCACCTGCAGAACAAGCTGCCTTTAACCAGCAAGTTGATGAATTTGCTCAAATGTTTGAAAGCATGAGTGAAGACGAATTTGAAAAATTCCTTGGTGAAATGTTTGCCGATGAATCAATGATGATGATGGAGCAAAATCCGTTTGAAATAATTGACACTCCGGCAGAGGAAGTTGTTGAAGTTGTTTTAAGCAATGAAGATAAGAAAAAAGTTGAAACGGCAATTGCTATCCTTGATGATATTATTAAACAATCAAATTTATTTATGGTTATTGTTAATAGTTCATCAGATTTGCCAAATCGTATCAATCGTTGGACTGCAAAGGGTGATATTCCGAATTGGCAAAATGAAGCAAATTGGAATTCATTTAAGATAGAACTCGAAGGTTTTGTTCAAAAATTGTATAAAGCAGAAGAACAAGATCTTACAACTAAACAATATAAGTATCTTTTTGACCTGATTGCTGATGAAGCTTTGTATAATAACCTTATTCAACTTCAAACAGAACTCAAAGCTCTGGTTACAACAATCAATATTCCTGATTTTAATATTCAAAAATTGAGTGCTCAATCAAAGAAAGCAATAAAAAATATCCTTTCAAAATATACTGAAAGTTTTTATCTCCTTGGAGTACCAAAAGCAATTGATGTTATTTTTGAAAAATATTTACCAGAAGCAGAAAAAATTCGTGCTGCTGAAGAAAACGCCACAAAAAGAGCTCTTGAGGCATCCAAAGCCCCTCGAAACCCTGCCGGTGCAACGAGCGCTGGCTCAGAATCTGACTCAGGATATGGCGGTTACGATGATTATTCCAACTATTATGGTGGCGGCTACGACCCTTACGGTTATGATTCTAATTATTATGGTGGTGGCTATGATCCTTACGGTTACGATTCATATGGCGGATCTGATTATGGTTCTTCGTCAGGCAGAGGTGGTAGTAGTGGCGGAGGTAGAAGCGGTGGTGGTGGCGGCGGATCAAGGGGTAGCAGAGCAGACAAAGCAGAGGATGACGAAACGTCAGACAAAGATAAAAAAGGTAAAAAAAGTAAGTCTGAACAATTTATTCCTAACTATGAAATTGAACGCGCCATTGCTGATATTAAAAGCAGCCTTGAAGACATTAAAGCCGCATTATCAGATGAAGAAGGCAATCCAACCAAACTTGCAAATCTTGCTTCACACATTTCAAAAGACGAAGATGTGGATGTTATCCTGAGCGGAGCAACTCTACCAACAATAGTAGATAAAAAGATAACTACTATCGTTGACGCTTTGAAAACAATAGACAAAATAATAGACAAAAAAAAGATGAGCTCAAAAGACGTAACTCATTATCAAAAAGAGATTAAGAAATTCTTTGATGCGAACAAAAAAGAACTTGAAGGATTACGCGATTCTATAAATACTTTTGAAGCAAAAACAGAGGAAGAAAAAAGAGAAGCTGCAGAATATGCTAAAGCAAATCCTACAGCCGAAAAAAGTAAAAATATAGACATCTCAACCCTTTCAAAAGCAAAACAATGGGCTTATTTTGGTGGAGATGATGCTCTGCTTGATGACCAAGTTGCAGCTGATGCTAAATTAAAAGAAAGTATCACATCTCGAGTATCCTTGTTCGACATTAGAGACAATATTGATACTTTGCTTAAAGATGTGAACAAATTTGCAACGAAAAAAGTTGAAGATCCTAAACCTAAAAAGGAAAAGGGAGAATTTGATTTTCCACTTCCCCCTGTTCCTACTGAAGAATAATCTGAATTTAAAACACATAGAAAAAGAGGCTTGCAATGGTTGCAAGCCTCTTTTTCTATTAACTGTTTACTCTGTTTTCATATAAGGAAATATTTCTTTAAAAATATCTTGAGCTTTTTTTAAAGCGGTTTTGTTTTTTACAATAACAACAACAGTATCATCACCGGCTATAGTCCCCAAAATGATTGAATCTCCACGGTTATCCATATTATAATTAACATATTTTTGGTCTATGAAATATGCCAAACTATTAGCATTACCAGGATGAGTATGAAGAATAATAAGCCCAAACTCTGATATTTTCATACTTAATACGATAGGCAGTGCCGAAACACTCAAATCAATAACCTTATAAATCCCATCAACTTTAGCAATATTTAGTTTTTTTAGCTTTCTAGACAACGTTGCTTGCGGTATATCATAACCGCGTAGCTTTAGTATTTCTTGTAAGTCGCCTTGCTCTCGCACAGGTTCTTTCCGAACAACATCGATTATATGACTATCTACAACTTTTTTTGATTTCATACTCATCCCACATTGTGTCTATTTTTGAATATATTTTGAAATTATATCCAAAAACACTTGACTGGTCAACCCATACTATATATATTCATTTATATGATTAAAAAATGAATATATATCCACGCTTGGCAGTGAGAGGGAGTTAAAAATGGCTACTGACAATAAAATGGCGCATCTTAAAACATATGTATGTTTGATTTTTCTACTAGGTTCTTCTGATATCTATACAGCAGAATTACTTAGTTTTATTCAAAAATATAAAGCAACTATACCGAGTATTGAATACAATGAACGTAATAGTTCGCCAAATCAGGCAAGGATTATTGTCGATTATCTATGCAAATTTATACCTCCTTCAAAAAGCAGTATCCGAACGGAAGGTAAAGAGTGTTTGCAAAATAAAATAGCTACTGCCATAGAAAATAAAAAGCCGCTTTCTTTACTACTTTTAGGATTTCCTTTTAAATCCACAAATCACGAAAAGAAATGCTTGAGTACGCATATTGATTTAGGCGAATATTTTTCTCTGATCACGTTATACACAATGATCAGTAATATTAAATTGGTTTATTCAAATGCCAATTGCACAATCATTTCTGATGGATTAGCATACCATATTGAAGGGTATGATCCTTCTTACCAAGAAATTTTACAATACCATGCTGAAATAGAAGATTTAGTCAGAGAATTTCCCGGGTTATCATTTGTCTCATGGAAAATTACTGATGAAATCAGTTCATATGAACAATTACAAGAAAAAGTATCTAATACCGTCATAGAACAGAGCGTTAATAAAATAGCTTACGACGAAATGTCATCCTTTGTTTCAACGGAATTCCAATGTAAACATTGGCAAAATGTTTTTATAGCAAAAGCCAAAGAAGCATTTGCTCAACAACAAGCAAATAAAAAAGAACAAAAGCCGTTGAAGGAAAAACTACAAACTCAAGAAATTAACAGAATTAAAAATCAGATCATTGCCAAAGAAACTGGTCAAATAGTTCCACAACTTATTACCCAAGGAAAAAAGTTCTCAACATTGGTAGCTCATGTATGGCCAATATATAAGGAATGCATACGTCTTTCTGTGCATTGTGATAAGGAAGTAATTGATCTTAACCACAAAATTCCGATAAGTCTTATTCAGGGTAATCTGGGAACCCCCTGGCATAACGCGATTGTTATTGATACAGCCACCAACGAATGTAAACTATTCAAAGATACTGCTAAAAAAAAACAATCGTTTGACAATAAACTCATTTGCGGATTTGACATACCAGCTGAAGAAGGTAAAAAAATCTCTTTGCAATATATTAAGGACAAAGCCTCATGAACAATAAACCGCTTGCTTGTATATTTTTGGTAGTGTTTATAGCAATTACTATTTTGTATGTAAAAAGTCCGAAATATACATCAAAAAAAATAGTGGCCCTTTTTCAAGAATATAGCTTAACATATGACATTGACGAAAAAAGCGTTAACGAAGAGATTGATATTACAGAAACTCCACTTTCTCTTGATACATGCGAAACATTAATCAACAAAATTAATTATTTTATTCAAAATAAAAAACCTATTGTTTTAACAATGGTTGGATTTCCGTATAAATCTTCCAATACAAAAGATAAAGTACTTGCATCGGTTGCAGATGGAGCCGAACGTTATTCTTTAGTGTATATTCACACCTTTTTGGAAAAAATTAAAAACGTTTATGCTCCTGGTGCACAATTATTTATTTTTACCGATGGAATTGCTTTTTGTGATATTGAAAAAATTCAAGACAAAATAGTTCTGGAATATGAAGACTCTTTAAAGAAATTGGTCTACAATCTTCCTTGCATAAAAATCATTACTATGCGCGATTTATGTCCGGATAAATCACCAGAAGAAATCAGAACTCTCATATTGAGCATGAATCCTTCAGCTGAAAGCTTTTACGAATTATTGAATAGTGATAAAAAACTACAAAACGATGTTGCTGTATTAACTCAAAGATTAGCATTTGAGCTGGCATTACTATCACTAACACAAAAAGAAATGACTGATATTGGATTGAAAGAAACGCAAAGAAGCTTACAGTATAGCAACTTCTTGAAGCAATTTAGACCAGAAGAAACTATTACTTGCTCTGTGCATTATCAAAAGAATCCCAATCGAAAAATTGGATTAAAATTATCTGATTCTTATGTTACACCTTGGCATGGGGTACTTGTTGAAGCAGACGGTAATTTTAGGATTGAACATCTGAAAAATATTGATCTGACCACGTATAAAAAAAGATCGCACAATATAAACGGTATAGAATGCGTATATCTAAAAAAACAATAAAAAGAGTTTCAAAGCACATTTGCCTTGTAATATTTGAAAACTTTTACCATAAAGGTATATTTATATTAAACAAAAATAATATTTTACATCTTTCATTGTGTAATTATGACAAACCTCAGTTTGATACTTTTATTAAACATACTTCTTTTTTTTCCTATGTTCGGCATGGATATTCCCGAAGGTCAAACCAAAAACTGCATTATTTTGCAACAACCTAAAGAAATTATACCTGCAATTGGTATTTACCTTAACTTGAATGAGTTATTAAATTGGAAAGAAACTTGCACACAATTTCATAAAGACGTAGATGTTGAAAATATTCTGGCACAAACCCGTTGCAAAAAAATTTTAAACAATACCAAGTCATATATACCAGTATTACGACATTATGCCGCTCAACATCGAGATATTTGCCAACTTCCCTATAAAGTTGACCTAGTTCCTGATAACTTTGCGCAGAGAATCAATAAGCTTAAAAAAATGCTAATCTTTTTAAGATCACAACCTTCTTGTCCGCAAGACCTTCCTCAACAATTCGAAGAATTGATACCGCGTTTACTATGTGAACCAAGCAAACAAGAAAAAACTGCTACCCAGTTTTCAGTAGTTCAAACAAATCTATTGAACCCAAAATCAGAAGACATCCCTGTTATAAAAAAAATATTATCAGACTATAACCAATTTCCAGGTCAGTCAGGATTACTCGAAGCTCTCTGTTATCTTGGAGACTCTGATATGGTCGAACAATATTTAGCGATTGATACGCGTGGTATTGACTATCGTGAGGAAAATTTCTCTTCCTGTATACCCTCGAAACAACGATGGGAGTCTGTTTGGAGTCGTGTAGATCATTATCGCCGTAATTATACTAAGGGCTCAGCTTTGTATTATGCCTGTATACACAAACAACATAAACTAGCATCATTTCTGATTGCAAAAGGTGCAACAAAACAAAATTACGAAGACCATGACAGCTGTAGAAACTTATTGGTTGGTTTATGCAATCACAAAAGGTATGAACCAATTGATTCCGACGTATATACAACAGCTCAATTATTACTCGAATATGGTTTCGATCCCAATGACATTCCTCTCCATCAAAAAGACATAACAATGCTTACATTTGCTTGTAAAGATGGAGGAAGTGTTGCATTTGCGCGACTGATGTTATCGTATGGCGCAAATATTAATGATGTTGACAATCGTGGATATACAACGCTTCATAGAGCATGCCTCTGTTGCCACCTCGGCTACTGTAATAAAATTCAAACAAACACATGCTGCTGTCAATTTAAACCGTGTAACCACATGGAATTAATTGATTTATTTTTAGAGCACAAAGCAGATCCTAATACTACGAACGAATCTGATATAACTCCTCTTGTGACGGCAGTCAACAGCGGCAATTTAGAATTAGTACAGAAACTTATAGACAAAGGAGCTGATATTAATGCTGTTAACAAAGACAAGAAAACTTATTTGATGATAGCTCTACGCGATCTAAAATCAGAACTTTGTTACCCTATGGTAGATTTATTGCTGCGAAACGGCGCCGATCCTAACATTGCCGATAACAAAGGAAGAACTGCGCGTTCTATTGCTAGTTCAAATAATAATGCAGCAGTTGAAGAGCTTCTGATACGATATGGCGCAGTTTCTCCATGGCGCAAATATGCAATTACAGGAGCAACAATTGTTGCCGCTGCCGCTGCCGCTATTTGCTACAAAATCTATTTATCGTTGCTTTCTGAATCCGATTAGGTTTTGTGGAGCTCTAAAAAAGAGGCCTGCTTTTTTGCAGACCTCTTTAATTTTTCTATCTCACTATCTTCTGACACCTTCTACACAAGCCATCAGGATCACTTGTAACATCCCATTGCCAACAGCGAGGACACTTTACACCACTTGCATGTTCAACGCGCGCAAATAGCCCTTTTAGTTCTGTTTGCTCTAGGTTATGTTCGCTTGGTGCAACCGTACATTGTGAAACGATAAGAAACTCTTTTAAGAAACTTTCTGTGCTCTCACCTTTTTCATTCATTGCCATGAAAAAGTTATTTAATTTCGTATAAAAATCAGCTTCTGGGCTTATATATAATGTAACTTGAGCTTCCAATGAATGCTTAACAACTTGTTTTTCGCGTTGTAGCTCAATTGCTTTAAGCAGCGCTGAACGAACATTTTTGAGTATTTCCCAAACATCTTCTTGCGCATGCCGCGATGCAATTTCTTCCATTTTATACGTAGTTTTATTAGCAAGACCATGCTGCAATACTCGAGGCTCATGCATAAATCGTCTTTCAGCTAACAATTCCCAAACATTTTCTATAACAGGAAATTGTTGCAAGTGAATTGAATCAGTTTTGCCTTTTTGGTACTCATCAGACAGTTGTTCTGCCGTAAAGGACAAAATTGGCGCCATAAGCTTTGTTAACACATCAAGAATGGCAGCGCAAACTGTTTGAGCAGAGCGCCTTTCTAATCCGTCTTTCTTTTCAACATACAACCTGTCTTTGACAATATCCAAGTAGAATGCACTTAAATTCACCGAACAATAATTACCAAGCAGATGAAACACGCGCGTAAAGTTATATTCGGTGTATGCATTGATAACATCTTGGTTCAATTCAAAAAGGTCTTGCAGTGCGTACTGATCAATTGAATTCATCTTTTCAACAAGAATAGCATCTTGTGCTACATCAAAATCGTTAATGTTAGAAATCAAGAAACGGCACGTATTGCGTATTTTTCTAAATACTTCTTGAACATTTTTAAGCACTATTTCTGAAACAACAGCATCACCAGCATTATCAACACTTGCGGCCCATAGTCGTAATCCATCTGTACCTAAGCGTTCGATTATTTCTTGTGGTGAAACAACATTGCCCAAAGACTTGGACATTTTACGACCCTGTTGATCAACGGTGAAACCATGCGTAACTATTGTTTTGGTACATGGTGTTTGTTCAAGAATCATGCTGGTAAGTAATGAACTTTGGAACCAGCCACGATGTTGGTCTTTACCCTCAAGGTACATATCTGCTGGATACGCAAGTGCAGGATTTTGTTTTAACACTGCATAATGGCTTACACCAGAATCGAACCACACATCGAGAATGTCAGTTTCTTTGCATAAGCTTCCGCTTATGCAGTTAGGGCATGCTGTTGAATCTTTTTTTAAAGACTCCATTGATATCGTGTCCCAATATTCAATACCATTTTTAGCAACGCCAGCGGCAACAACATCAATAAATTCTTTGTTTGTATGCACATAATCACAGCTATCACAAATTAATGCTGGTATTGGTACGCCCCATGTGCGTTGACGAGACAAGCACCACTCAAGTCTGCCTTCTATTGTTGCTTCAAAACGATTGTGTGATGCCTCAGGAAGCATATTAATGCGAGAAACAGCTTCGCATGCTTCTTCTTTAAGATTATTTTTAGATAAATCACAGAACCATTGTTTTGTTGCACGGAAAATTAATCCACCACGGCAACGCCAGCAATGCGGATAAGAATGCTTAATGCTTGCTTTGAGTACAAGTTTATTCATATCAAGTAATTTTTGGATTACCCAGCCTTGTGCATGAGCAACAGACATTCCAGCCAACTCTTGCGGTTTAATATCTTGCGTATAATGACCATCAGGGGTGATTGGCGAATAAATTTCTAAGTTGTTTTTTACCCCAACCTCATAATCAATAGGACCCACACCAGGAGCGCTATGTACACATGCAGTACCATCACTAGTAAGTACCGAATCATCAACTAGAACAGGCACATAAAAATCGTTTATAAATGGATGTGCCACCTGCGCTTGTGCATCAATGAGAACTTGAGAGTTAAATTCCGCCACAATGTTTTTGGCAACATCAAGCAGTTGCGTTATTTTATCAGCTAAATCTTTGCCCACAACAATATAATTATCAGCAGTTTCCAGGACAACATAATCAGTATTTGGTTTTAAAAGCACTGCGCGATTGAGCGGCAACGTCCAAGGGGTTGTGGTCCATACAAGCAAGCTTATTGGCTTATCTGACAATTGGGAAAACAATTCATTACTCGTACTTTTTTCCAAAGAAAAAAGTACGTAGAGAGATGGATCTTTACGGTCTTGATATTCAATTTCTGCTGATGCTAAAACAGTTTGGCAGGTTGGACACCACGGAACGGTTTTGTTTTTACGTTCGATATACCCCTTTTCTACAAGGATCCCAAAAGCTTTCAATATAGATGCTTCGTATTCAAAGTTCATAGTTAGATAAGGATTATCCCAATCCATAAGCACACCAAGCTGCTTAAATTCGTGACGTTGGATATTGATCCACTTACTAGCGTATTCACGGCAAGCCTTTTTAAGCTCATCTCCACTGAGCTCAGGATTTTCTTTTTTTACTGCAAATTCAATCGGTAATCCATGGCAGTCCCACCCTGGTGTTACTGGTACATGTTTACCCATCATTCGCTGAGATTTAGTGACTATATCTTTTAATGTCTTATTGTATGCGTGTCCAATATGAATGTGTCCGTTGGCATAAGGAGGACCATCATGCAAAATAAATTTTTCTTCGCCTTTATGTAAGCTGAATGCTCGTTGGTACAGATTTTCGCTTTCCCAACGCTGCAACAGCTTTTGATCGTCCTCTTTATGGTTAGGACGAATTGGAAAATCGGTATGAGGCAAGTTAAGCGTATCCTTGAAGCTT
>Ga0207695_10002967_pt1 | contig 24478 bp, 18 predicted proteins | sample KBSC54metaG_FD_184354 | JGI IMG/M metagenome (GOLD analysis project Ga0207695, IMG submission 184354) | Corn rhizosphere microbial communities from Kellogg Biological Station, Michigan, USA - KBS C5-4 metaG (SPAdes) (version 2) | ecosystem: Host-associated > Plants > Roots > Rhizosphere > Soil...
GCAGGCATCCTCAAGCCCGCCGGCGAATGGAACTCCACGCGCATCATCGTGAAGGGCGCGCACGTGGAGCACTGGCTCAACGGCAGGAAGCTGCTGGAGTACACGCTGTGGAGCCCCGACTGGAAAGTCAAAGTCAAGGGCAGCAAGTTCGCCGCGTACCCGCACTATGGCATGGCGAAGACCGGCTACATCGGCATCCAGGGCGATCACGACGGCGCGCTCTCGCTGAGGAACATCAAGGTGCGCGAGCTGAAATAGGAGAACAGAGAAGCGGGAATGGGCAATCGGGAATGGGGAATCGGGGAGGCAGTCCGCCCCCTGCCGCCCCACCCCGATTTCATGGAATCGGCAATCGGCCTCCCCATTCCCACCATTCCCCATTCCCGCTTGCCCATTCCCAAGGGAAGGGCGGCGGGGAGCGGCCCATTCCCCATTCCCCATTCCCAATGCTCCGCCCCATTGCCATTGCCGTCGCACTCACTGTTGCTGTCCCTGCTCTAGGCCAGAATGCGCGCCGTGGGCGCCCGCCGGCCGACACCGGCCGCACGACGCGCGACAGCGGCGCCGCGCACCGCGACACATCGCGCGCGGCCGGCCCCAGTGACTCGCTCCGCATCTCGGCCATCGCCAATCGCCCACCGGTCGTCACGCACCACACCATGCAGCTCGCCGGTCAGCCACTGCATTACACGGCGACCACCGGCATGCTCCCCGTGCGTGATGACAACAGCGGCGCGGCCATGGGCTACATCTTCTACGTCGCCTACACGAAGGACGGCGAGAGCGATCCGGCGAAGCGTCCCATCACCTTCGTCTTCAACGGGGGACCGGGATCGAGCACCGTGTGGCTGCACATGGGCGCATTCGGACCGCGGCGCGTGAAGCTGCTCCCTGACGGCGCCGCGCCCGCGCCGCCGTATTCACTGGAGGACAATCCGTACACGCTGCTCAATCAGACGGACCTGGTCTTTCTCGATCCGGTAGGCACGGGCTACAGCCGGCCGGCGAAGCCGAATCTGGGAACGAAGTTCTGGGGGCTCGACCAGGACATTTCCACCGTCGGGGAATTCATCCGGCTCTATCTCACCAACGCCGAGCGATGGGCGTCACCCAAGTACCTCGCGGGCGAAAGCTACGGGACGACGCGCGCCGCGGGACTCTCCGGCTGGCTCGCCGACAACGGAATCGCGCTCAACGGCGTGGTGCTCATCTCCACCATTCTCAACTTCGGCAACTCGGAGCAGTCACGCGCGAATGACATTGGCTACGTGAATTTCCTCCCCTCGTACACGGCCATTGCGTGGTATCACAAGAAGCTGCCGGCCGACCTGCAGAGCCAGTCCATTGAACAGGTCACGAAGCAGGCGGAGACCTGGGCGCGCACGGACTACGCGGCGGCGCTCGCGCTGGGCAACGCTCTCTCCGGCGATGCGCGCACGAAGGCCGTGAACGACATGGCGCGCTACACCGGACTCTCCACGCGCTTCATTGACGACAACGACCTGCGCGTACCACTCGGCCGCTTCGACGCCGAGCTGCTGCGCGACCAGCGCGAGACGGTGGGGCGGCTGGACGGACGCTTCACGTCGTACGCGATTGACAACGGGGGCGAGCGCGGCTCGTTCGACCCGAGCGAAGCGGGCATCCGCAACTCGTTCACGCCGGTGTTCAACGACTACGTGCGCCGCGAACTGAACTACAAGGACGACGCCGTGTACTGGATCCTGGGCGGCGGGATCAACGGGCGCTGGCAGTTCCCCGAGGGACGCTTTGCGGATGTGACCCCCGCGCTCGAGCGCGCCTTCGCGAAGAATCCGCACATGAAGCTGTTCGTCGCCATGGGCTACTACGACACGGCGACGCCGTACTTCGCGGTGGAGTACATGCTGGACCACCTCTCGATCTCGCCGGCCGCCCGCGCGAACATCGAGACGGGGCACTTCACGGCGGGGCACATGGTGTACATCGATGACGCATCCATGAAAAGCTTCCGGAAGGATCTGACGGGGTTTCTCGAGGGCGCTGATGCCGGGGGAGAGGCGGGAAGCAGGAAGTAAAGGGACGGTCCACGCCCCACCGCCCCACCCCGCTCGTGGGAATCGGCAATCTGCCTCTCCCGTCACCCCGCCCTTGGGAATCGGCAATCGGGAATGGGGAATCGTGGGAATGGGGAATGGGGAGGCCGATTCCCTGCTTTTGATGAAATCGGGGTGGGGTGGGAGGGGGCGGATTGCCTTATCGATTCCCCATTCCCGATTGCCGATTCCCAAGGGCGGGGCAGAAGCGCGGGGATGTTTGCCGATTCCCAAGGGGAGGGTGGCGCGGGGTGGATGCTTCCCGCAGCCGCGCAATGCGCGGCGCTTCCCGACAACACAGCGCAGCCCCTGATGACGCCTGTGGCGTCATCAGGGGCTGCGCTGTGTTGTCCCCCCCGGGAACTAGTCCCCCGCTACCGCCGCTATGCCACCCGATTCATGCCGGCGTGCGGCGCCACGAGCCTCACCACCCTTGCGGCCGATCGTCGACATATGACTGCGATCCTTGCTGACCATCTGGCCACCCTTCCGTCCCGCTTCGCGCGCTTCGTCCGGCGAGAATTCATGCGCCGTGCCCTGTGCATGGGCCGCACGGCCACCCTTGCTCGCGATCTCGCGCTGCCTCACGGCATCCATGGCCGCGAATCCCCGATTGCTCCTTCCGTTCGTGTTGCTGGCCATCGTTCCAAACTCCCGCGTGTAGGGTCGTGCCGGGCCGGCGTCGCGTGCACCGCGGGAGATGGATCGCCCCCAAGCGGCGCATGTGCGTCACCGCCCGTCACCAATCAGGCATGCAATACGTGTTCCTCTACATTATATGGGACTCAATAGACCGCAACGGAGAACGCCATTCAATTTTCTTTGTGGTGGCGCTCGCTGATCGTGCGTCGGGTATTGCGAGTCACGAGTCGCTGACCGCGAGCCGGAGACCAGTTTCCGCTGCCAGCGACCCGCGACCGGCGTCTCGTTACCACCACGCCCGCTCAGCGGTCCTTCCTGTCAGGACCCCAAAGGGAAGCCACCATGCCCCACATTCGATGCTCGCACGCACGGCGTCGGCGTGCCATCGCTCTCGTCTCGCTCGTCGTGCTGCTGACGGCGTGTCACGATCGCCCCACCGAACTCCTGCAAGGACCGAACCCGCCTGCTCCACCAACCGGGGAATCCCCCGACTCCGCGGGCGTGATCATCGCATCGGTGTCCACCAGCGGCGGCGATCTCGATCCTGATGGGTATACGTTCACCGTGGATACTTTCGTTGAGCACACCGCGTCGCTCGACTCCACGGTCGTGTGGGACAGCATCCCGAAGGGAACCCATAGCATTGGCATCTCCGGACTCGCTGCCAACTGTTCCCTCGTCAACCCGCCCCCCGATTCGGTCACACTGACGGCACGCGACACCGCGATCGTGGCCTTCCACGTCGCCTGCGTCGCGCGCTCGCTGGCGTTCGTCTCCAATCGGAGCGGCAGGTATCAGATCTACACGATTCACAGCGACTCGTCCGGCCTCGCGCAGCTCAGCGACGGTCAGTACGACGACCAATCGCCGTCGTGGTCGAGCGATGGCGCGAAGCTCGTGTTCAGCCGCCGGCTCACGCCCGACACGACCGCCATCTACATCATGAACGCCGATGGCTCCGGCGCGACGCTCGTCACGAAGGCGGCGGGCCTGGAGTGGCTCCCCACTCTCTCGCCCGATGGGAGCCGCATCGCGTTCCAGTTCATCGGAAACGGACAGATCTCGGTGTACGCCGTGAACCCCGATGGCAGCGATCTCACGAAGCTTGCGGACTCGGTGGGGTATGCCGACCGGCCCACCTGGGCACCGGATGGCTCGCACATTCTGTACAGCAGCACGCGCACCGGAGTGTCGCAGCTCTACTCGATGAAGCCGGACGGCAGCGACAAGCTGCTCGTCCCAACGCCCACCGCGCAGGCCATGGCGCCCATGTACTCGCCCGACGGGACGCGCATCACGTACGTGGGGGAGGACGCCGACGACACGAAGCGCATTCACATCATGAATGCCGATGGGACCCACGACGCCACCATCACCGACGGGTCCACGCTGGTGTTCCAGCCCGCGTGGTCGCCGGATGGGCTCAAGCTCGCGTACGTGGAGCTGGCGAGCGATGGGTCGAACAACTACGACATCTACATCGTGAACGCGAATGGAACAGGACGTACGCGGCTCACGAGTGCGCCGGCGGTGGATGTATTTCCGGTGTGGCGATAGGGGGCTAGGGGAGCGAGTGGAGAGTGGGCGGACTTCGTCATTCCGACTCTCAGCGTGGTGACAGGGCGCGCGCGGCGTGGCGGGCTGTCAGTCGCAACGGACGCAGTACGTGGTAGAGCGCGCGAAGTCCCATGGGGAGCGACACGAGCGAGACATCCGCCAGGCGCGGTGAGGTAAGCAGCTCCACGCCGTAGCCAACGCGGTGGCGGAGGCGGTCGCGCACGCGCCATTGGAAACGGACCAGCTCCGGCATGGCGAGCGGCTGATCGCTGAAGAGGCGTGCGCGCACGATCGCCACGAGTTCGCGCGCGACACGATCCTCGCCCGGCGGCCAGGGCGGGCGATCCGGCACGGTTCCCCCCGCCAGGTCGTGCGCCAGCAGCACGCCAACCGTGAGCATGCGTGCGGCGCCGAGGTCGCGCGCCATGCGCGCCGCGTGCGCCCAGTCGAGCGAGTGGGCGGCGTGCGTGACCGCGGCCACATCGCGGATCCAGCCGAGTTGCGTCCAGGCGTGCTTGGCGCCATGCACGCAGAGGTAGACGAGTTGCGCTTCCCACGAGAGCGCGGGCACGGTGCGGCCGAGCAGCGGCAACCGCTGCGCGTGACGCCACGCCCAGCCGTCGTCCGCGCGGCGGCGCGCGCCCGTGTCGGCGCGGCCAAGTCCCCAGTGCAGCTCGAGCATGGTGCCATCGTCATCGCTCACGAATGCCTGATGGTAGTCCGCGGCAACGAGCGCCGCGTCGGCGCCACTGTTCGCCTCGAGCGGCGTCAGCGCGCGATAGCCCGCCGCACGCAGCACATCGCGTGCGCGCGGTACATCGGCGCGCGCGATGAGCAGGTCGAGATCGTAGAACTGGCGGAAGGTGACGTCGCCATACGCCATGAGGGCCAGCACCGGTCCCTTGAGCGGAATGACGGGGGTGGCGGCCGCGTGGAGACTGTCGAGCAGCTCCACCAGGCGCTGCGTGAGCATGACGTTGCGGAGCGCGTTCTCGTCGGAGCGCGTGCGCAGCGCGTCGAGAATGGCAGGAGGGACGTCACCGGCGGCATGATCGCCTGCGCGGGCCAGGTGACGATAGACGGCGGGGACTACGGTGTGACGGGCGGCGGTGGCGAGGAGCAAGGGCCAGTCGAAAGCGGCTGGTGCGCCAGCGACGGGATCATTGCCGCGCCATCCGCAGGCGCGCAGCATGAGACGCACTTCGGGACGGAAGGCTGGCTCGTGGCCATTGGGTGAAGCGGCGTCGCGCGTGGGAGGATCAGCGGCGGATGAGGTTTATGATCGAGGCGGCGGCACCTACGAGACCAACGACCGGAACGAAAATCTCCCGAAAAAAATGCGACCGCTGTGTCACGATGATCTGATCGCCCGACATGACGGGGCTATTCCCCCACGCGGCGTCCGCGTGGGTGAGATCCAGGGTGTATTCCCTGCCGCCGCGCCACAGTCGCACCTTGTCCATGCGCCCATCCGGCAGCGGACCACCGGCTTCCGCAATGGCCATGAAAATGCTTGTCTCGCGCGGAAGCTGGTACACCTGCGGCGTGCGCACCGCGCCGTTCACGACCACACGGAACATCGGCTCCACCACCACTTCCGGATTCGATTCGAACTGAGTGAGAAATTTCTGAAGACGTTGCTGTACTTCCGGAATGGGAACACCGGCCACCGGCACCGATTGATAGAGCGGGTGCAACAGTGCCCCGTTCACACCAACGACGAAGTCACCGCTCATCGTCGTGTCCTTCCAGACGGAGATGTGCACTTTGTCGCCCGGCTTGAGTACGAGGTTACTGTCCATCGCGCTTGCGGCGTACGCGGCAGGAAGTGCGGAGTCGCCGTCAGCTTGCGCAGCCGGTGCGGCGGGTCCTGCTACGGGCGGCGGCGTATGCCCCGGCTCCGCGGTAACGGGAAGACAACCTGCCATCACCACGAGAGCCGCAGCGCATACGATCGATCTCACGAAGGAACGGCCTCCGGTCCATAGTAGTCGTAGTAGTAGTACCCCTCGTACTCCGAGACCTTGTGATCGGGGTCGTTGAGTACCGCGCCCACCACGCGTATGCCAATCGTCGTGAGCCGGTGAATCGCGTCCAGTGCGCTGGCGCGCTCCGTGTGGCCGGCACGGAGCACCACCAGCACGCCATCGCTGATTTTGCCAAGGATCAGGGAATCCGCGGCGGCATGCACCGGCGGAGTATCGAGCAGCACCACGTCGAAGCGCTTCTTCAGCGAGGTGGTCAGCTCGTGCATCCGCTCACCGCCGAGCAGCTCCGACGGATTGGGTGGCAGCGCCCCGGATGAGATGAACCACAGCCCGTCCACGAACGTGGGACGCAGCACATCGTCCTCGACGGCCTGTCCCATGAGGTAGTGCGTGAGCCCCGGCTCGCGAGGCGTACGGAACACCGTGTGCAACCGCGCCCGGCGCAGATCGCAGTCAATGATCGCCACGCGCATCCCCTGCTGCGCGAACGTGACGGCGAGATTGGCCACGGTCGTTGTCTTGCCATCCTGTGGCGACGGACTCGTGATGACCATCACCCGGAGCGTCTGCACGGCCTGAGAAAAAATCAGGTTCGTGCGCAGCGTGCGGAATGCCTCGGCGCCGCCGGAGCGCGCATCGACCACGGTAACCAGCGACTCACGACTCGATTTCGCACCGTCGCGTCGCCCAGTGATGCGCGTGAGCGCACTGCCCAGGGGCAGCTTCACATTGCCAACGCGCATGCGGCGCATCTGCGTGGCGCTTGCGATCTGGGGAATGATGGCAAGTCCCGGGATCCGCAGCAGATCTTCGATGTCATTACGCCCGCGAATCGCCGTGTTGAAGCGATCGGCGAGCATGGCGGCGCCAATGCCGAAGAGCAGCCCGAACACGATAGCGATCCCCAGCTTCGCCTTCCGCCCAATGCCTATGGGCGCGTAGGGCGCCATCGCGAGGTCAACGATCTGCACCTCGCCCTCCTCGACCGCTTCCGAGATGCGCGCGATCTGGAAGTCCTGGCGCAATTGATCCGCCATGTTCGTGAGCGATTGCACCTGGCCCAGGAGCATCGCTTCTCCAGCCTCCGTAGCGGGCAGCTTCTTGAGCAGCGCCGTGTTGTTGGCGCGCACCTGATCGAGCGCCGCGATCCGCGCGTCGAGCGAGACGACCTGCGACTTCACCGCATCGGTCAACTGGTTTTCCTGATCGGCCACCAGTGACCTGAGTCGCTGCACGTCCGGATTCGTGGCCGCCCGGGCGAATCGCCCCGTGGTCATCGAGTCGAGCGCCGTCTGATACTGCACGAGCTGCTGGTACGACGATGCAACTACCGGATTGGTCGCGATATCGGGCGATGCCACGAGCGCGCGCAACGCCTTGCGCCGGTTCGGACCATCATCGAGCGCCAGGTCGTCGAGCAGAGATTGCGAAACTTGACGGCTCGCGGTGAGCTCCTGTCGTTTCACGTCGAGATCGAGCAGGCCCGTTTGCTGCGTGGTGACCACGGCATCGGCGGAGCTGTACACCTTGTTGCTGGCGCGATACGCACTGAGCCGGCTCTGCGCGATCTGCAGCAGCGAATCCGTCTGGTCGAGCTGGGCCTGCACGAAGATGCGGCGGCGGCGTGACTGTTCCTGCGCGCGCTCGGCGTTGTCCTGCTGGAAGACCTTGACGACGGCATTCACCACCTGCTGGGCCACGTACGGATCGGTCGCGATGTATGAGACATCTATCACATCCGTGCGATCGCGCTGCCGTGCGCGCAATCCGCCCAGCAACCTGTCGGCTGCCGACCGCCTACTGATCAGATAGATCGTTCCGGTCTGCGACGCGGGTGGTCGTGCGGTTACGGTAAACCTCGCGCCATCCGACTGAATGGGCGATCCGTACGCCACCTGGCGCGTGCCTCTCGCATCCTGCACGGTGATGCCCTTGTCCCCAAAGGTCAGGAACGCGCTATCCGCCAGTGCATCGGGCGCGATTGAAACATCCCGGAGAATGGATGCGGGAAAGTCCACGGGGATCACGCGGAGGCCGAGCGTCTGGGAATCCACGACGGCCGCGGCGACAGTACGGCTGCTCAGCACCTGCATCTGCGACGCAATGGGATCGGCCCAATAGCCCATCATGGACGCGACGGGCGTATTGTCGATGTTTCCCGCGAGCTGCTGGCGCTGGTCCATCAGGCGAATCACCGCATTCGCCTCATAGAGGAGACTCTGCCTGTGAATGACGTAGCCCGCCGCCAGCACGGTGAGGGTGAGGACAGCCAGCATGAGCAGCAGGTGTCTGCGGAGCACCGCCACAGCCTCGCGCACTCCCATCGTTCTGAAGCCCGGGTCAGCGGAGTCGACGTCGCGCCGTGGCGCGGGAGGAGCCGGCAGCGACGGCGGAGACGCGAGTCGCGCTGGCAGCTCAGGCAGCAGGTGCGACCCGCCCATGGAAGGAGTCTCGGCGTCCATGACTGCCCGTTATCCGGCGAGAGGAAGTGAGTGCGGCCGCGCGGCGCGATGTGCCGCCTGCACGATGGTCGCGACACGCTCGAGATCCACAATAGCCATGTTGGACCCGGATGGAAGACACAGTCCGCGTTCGAACAGATCTTCCGCGGCCGCTCCGCCCACCACCGGATAAGCAGCGAACACCGGCTGGCGGTGCATCGGCTTCCACACCGGACGCGCCTCGATGTTCTCGGCGTCAAACCGGCGGAGCAGCTCGTTGCGGTCCGCACCGAACTCAGACGGAGACACAAGCAGCGTGGTCAACCAACGCGTGGCCTGTCCCCATGCCGCTTCCGGCATGAACTCGATGCCTGGCAGGTCGCCAAGTGCATCGGCATAAAACTCGAAATTCCGGCGTCGCGCGGCAATGCGATCGCGCAGCACGCTCAACTGCCCGCGGCCGATGGCCGCGAGCACGTTGCTCATCCTGTAGTTGTAGCCGATTTCCGAATGCTCGTAATGCGGCGCCGCGTCGCGCGCCTGCGTGGCGAGCTTGAGCGCGTGCGCCACCAGCCGCGCGTCATCGCTCACGAGCATCCCTCCGCCACTCGTGGTGATGATCTTGTTCCCGTTGAACGAGAATACGCCCGCACGGCCGAAGGTGCCGACGGCGCGACCCCTGTAGGTGGCGCCGAGCGCTTCGGCGGCGTCCTCGATGAGCGGGACCTGGTAGCGAGCGCAGGCCGCGATGATGGGATCGAGGTCCGCGCTCTGCCCATACAGGTGCACGAGTATCACGGCCGCGGGCAGGCGACCAATGCGCGAACGCCGCTCGAGCTCTTCGGCCAGAAGCGTTGGGTCCATGTTCCAGGACTCGCGCTCGCTGTCTATGAATACGGGCGTGCCGCCCAGGTAGAGAATCGGGTTCACGCTCGCGGCGAAGGTGAGCGTACTCACGAGCACTTCCGACCCGGTCGTGACTCCCACGAGCTGCAGCGCCAGATGCAGCGCGGCAGTGCCCGAGCTGAGCGCCAGCGCGTGCGTGCTGTCCACGGCGTGCGCGAATTCCTGCTGGAACGCGTCTACCTGCGGGCCGAGCGGCGCGATCCAGTTCGACGCGAACGTCTCGGCCACGTAGCGCTGTTCCAGCTCACCCATGTGCGGGGGAGAGAGATAGATGCGTTTCTGATTCGACTGCGTCATGTGCTCCGTGTACGCGGGATGACTGTCGCCGGCACGCCCGCCACGCATGCGCCGGACTGTACGTCGCGGTTCACCACCGCACCCGCGCCGATAATTGCCCCGTCCCCGACCGATACGCCAGGCAACAGCACCGCGCGCGCTCCGATGAGGCACGTCTGCCCAATGCGCACACCGCCAGTGAGCGTCGCTCCAGGTGCGACATGAGTGCCATCACCCACAATGCAATCGTGCTCCACGATCGCGCCGGAATTGATGATCACCGCAATCCCGAGTCGGGTATCGGCGTTGAGCACCGCACCCGCGAACACCACCGTACCGCTGCCTGTCATGATCGACGGGCTTACCGTGGCGCGCGGGTGCAGCCACGCCGGCAGCGACACCTCGTTCACCCCAGCGAGCACGCTCCTGGCCCGTTCCAGCCGCGCGATGTTGTTGCCTATGCCAAGCGCTATCGCCGTCGCGCCCTCCGGGAGTATAGCGCCCGTTTGCAGCGCACGGCACAGGTCGTCTTCGGAAAGGACGACTTGTCCACCGCCCGGTTCCACCACGGTGCCCAGTTTGCCGGGTATGCTGTCCGCAAAGCCCGCAACCTCATGACCCATGGCACGCACCAAGTCGGCGACCACCTTGCCGTGGCCGCCGCCGCCCCAGATGAGCACGCGCTCGGCAGGACCGTTAGTGCGCATTGCCACGGAACGCCTCCATGGTGGCGTGGCCATTCTGACTGATCCCTTCGCGGCGCCAGACGTGTCCAAACGTGCGCACCAAGATCCGGCAGTCGAGTGCCAGGCTCAAGTTGTCAACATAGTACACGTCCAGGGCGAACTTTTCCGGCCACGTGAGCGCATTGCGCCCATTCACCTGAGCCCACCCGGTGATACCCGGCCGCACCGCATGACGACGCTGCTGCTCGGCGGAATACAGCGGGAGGTATTCCATTAGTAACGGGCGCGGCCCAACGAGGCTCATGTCGCCGCGTACGACGTTCACCAGTCCCGGGAGCTCGTCCAGGCTGGCAGCGCGCAGAAAGCTGCCCAAATGCGTGAGACGAACGGCGTCCGGGAGGGGCTGCCCATCGCGGCCGGTGGTATCCCGCATCGTGCGGAACTTGAGGAGCGTGAACGGCCTGCCGTTCAATCCGGGACGCGTCTGGCGGAAGATGACCGGGCTGCCCAGGCGAAGGCGGACGGCGGCGGCGATGATCAGCAGAAACGGCGAAAGAACCAGCAGAGCGAGCGAGGATAGTACCACGTCCATCGCCCGCTTCATGGATGCGTAGGTCACGGCGAGAATATATCGCGCATCCGCAGCCCTGACATGGTCATGCGGGTGCAGTCAATCAGGCCGCCGAGCGCCTCATTCTGTATATATACGATATATACGCATGATCGATGATGGTGCCCTCGATCACGTTCGATGAACGCCATTACTGATCCAGTCCGCTTGCCCTAAGCTCCGCGCGAATCGCCCAGCGTGACACTTCGATCAACTCCTCCGGCGGAATGGGCGGCGTACCGCCGCTGCGCACGGCATCGAGCCAGGCCAGCATCTCCGCGACATGCCCCTTGTCCATCCGCCGCGCCCGTTCGCTCCACGGCAGCGTACCTGCGTAACCGAGCAGGCGCCGCCAGTTGTCTATGGCCGCAGTCCGGCTGTCCCAGAAGCACTCGACGCGCTCCTTGGGAAACGCACGGGAGCCGTTCGCCAGATAGTGCACGACAGCCGTGGATCCGTCGGCGAATCCGAGCGACAGGTGGGCAATGTCGTTCACTGCGCGGCCATCACCGTCGCGGGCCACCAGCACCTCGATTCCTGTAATCGGAGAGCCGGTAAAAAAGCGCGCGAGGTCAATGAAGTGGCACCCTTCGCCCACGATGCGCCCGCCCCCCTGCTCGGCGTCTCGCGTCCAGTGATCGGCTGGGATGGCGCCGGCGTTCACCGTAATCACGATGGCGAGAGGACCCGCGCGGCCCGTGAGCTTCTTCCGCAGCTCCAAGCTGAGCGGCGCGAAACGGCGGTTGAACCCTACCATGAGCAGACGCCCGCTGCGCTGCACTTCGCTCCCAATTTCGTCCAGATCCTCATCATGCAAGGCGAGCGGTTTTTCCACGAATACATTCTTCCCGGCCCGCAATCCGCGCAGCGCGAGCGATGCGTGCGAGTCGTGCCGCGTGAGCACGAAGACGGTGTCTATCTCGCCGTTCTCGAAAATCGCGTCGAGATCCGTGGTCACACGCTCGAAACCGAACTTCTTCCCCGCGATGGCACCGCTCGCGCCCGCACCCGACGCAATCGTGTGCAGGCGCGCGCCCGCCTGTCGCAGCGCGGGCAGGAGCGTGCGAACCGCGAAGTTGCCAGCGCCAATGACGGCGACAGTGGGGGCCGCACCGGCCGGGACCGCGCTCGCGCGGGGGATGGCAGGTCCGGCAATCGTGCGCGATTCGCGCGACGGTATCGCGCCGCCGCGATCCGGATGGGTCAGGATCACCGCCAGGCTTGGCGATGTCCCGCTGATGACATCGTACGCCTTGGGCGCTTCAGCAATCGGGAAGCGATGCGTGATGAGCGGCTCTACATCGAGCTTCCCCTCCGACATCAGCGCCAGCACTGCTTCGAAGTTCCGCTGCTCGGTCCAGCGCACGTACGCGAGCGGATAGTCATTCCCCGCGTCCTCGTACGACGGATCGTAGCGACCCGGCCCGTAGCTGCAGCTCACCGCGAACGAAAGCTCCTTCCTGTAGAAATCGTCGCGGCGCAGGTTGAGGCCCGTGGTGCCCACGAGCACCAGCCGGCCGCGTTTACGCGACATCGCCGCCGCTTCGTGCGCCGGATCGTCGCTCTTCGACGCGAGCGTGAGGAGCACCGCGTCGGCGCCCGTGCCGCCCGTGAGCGACAGGACGCGCTCCACCACATTCCCCTCCGCGCCGTCGAGCGCCGTGACTCCGAAACGCTCGGCGAGTGCGAGCCGGGATGCATCGCGATCGATGCCGAGCACGCGACAGCCGTTGGCGCGCAGGAGCTGCGCCGTGAGCAGCCCGATGAGACCCAGGCCCAAGACCACGACGGTTTCTCCGAGTGTCGGCTCGGCCAGCCGGATTCCCTGCAGTCCGATCGCGGCCACCGGCGTGAATGCCGCGGCCTCGAACGACACGCTATCCGGAATGCGCGCGGCCAGTGTGTGCGGCACGCGTACATACTCGGCGTGCGCGCCGTTGGTCACCACGCGGTCGCCCCGCGTGAACGATCCCGCGCCGCTGCCCGTCTCCACCACGACTCCGGCGCTGCAATATCCCAGCGGAATCGGCTGGTCCAGCTTGGCGCGCACGGCATCGATGGTGGGACGCAACCCGTCGGTGCGCACCTTGTCGAGCACCTGCTTCACCTTGTCCGGCTGGCTGCGCGCCTTGTCCAGCAGTCCCGAGCGGCCGAATTCCACCAGCATGCGTTCGGTGCCCGCGCTCACGAGCGAGGCGCGGGCCTCGACGACCATCATGCCGGTTCCCGCCGCGGGAACCGGCACGTCCGCCACCGTGGTGTCGCCGCTATCGAGATGCTGGAGTAACTGCTTCATTCGTGAGCGGTGAAGGTGAGCCGGGTGGGAGGGACATTTCGTACGCCACGCGCACGCCGGCTGCGGCGCTGCGCTCCACTTCCACGCAGCAGGAAGGAATTCTCTCATTGTACGTGGGCGAAAACCAGCCATCGGTGTCTTCGTCGTCCGCAGCGAGCACGCGGCGGTCGCCGTCGACGTGCACGACGTCAGCGCTCACGCCGGGAAACACGAGCCAGCGCGCCACGATGCGGGAGGCATCGCGGGCGAGCACTTCGTCTTCCACGTCGACGCCCATGAGTCGCACGCGCACCGTACGGCGCACGCGCCCCGGCACCTCGGCGCGCAGCACGAAGTCGTCGCCGTCACGCACCGCGTCCAGTAGCGCGGCCTGTGGCCAACTGTACCAGAGAAAGCGAGGGCCGCGCACACCGGGCTCGCGATCGTCCAGCAGCGGACCATTGTGCACTCGTGCGCCGGCCAGGCCGTTCCGCCACGGAGGCGGCGCGTTGTAGGAGTAGGTACCGGCATCAACGATCACTTCGCGCCCGCGGATGCGCACGTCGGTGTGGAGCGCATCGAGATGCCCGGGACGCGATGTGTACTTCCCCGCACGCAGGAACGCGACCGTGCCGCCGCGGCGCGCAATGGCCCACCCCGACACGCCGCTGTGCACGCCATCGCGTATGGGCTCGCCGCGCGGCACGCCCGCCAGCCCGAGCCACGCGAGCACTTCGCGGTCCGGTTCAACGTTCGCCGGGAGCGGCACGCCGAACGATGCGCATGCGGCGGTGACGGTCGCGCGATAGTCGCGGAACTCGGCGAGCGTGATTGGATGGACGAACGCGCCGTCGTTGGCGCCGTAGTTGGGCACGACTCCCGTGCGCGGTTCCATGAGCGCGATGAGCAGCCCGGTGGCTGCTTTCAGCCGATTCGTCGCGACGGGTGAGAGCGCGATGCTGGCCGAGCGCAGCACGCGCTGCGCGATGATGCACTGATCGAGCGCGAGGCGCAGATAGTTGAAGGAGTGCTGGATATACCAGCCGTCCTCGGCGAACTGCTCGCGAATGAGACCCTCGAGAAGATGCTTGCCATGGCTCGCCCAGCGCACCGCTTCGGGGTGAGTGCCGCGGAAGCGCGCGCCCAGCACGAGCAGCCCCACGGCTTCGGAGATCGCGTGATTGTTGCGCTGCGAGAGCGCGTAGCCAATGGCGTCGTTGATGCGTTCGCCGCTCGCGGCGAGCACGGCTGCGATGCGCGCCATGGCGTGCTGCGTGCTGGACGGCGCGCCCACGAGATTCGCCTCGGCGTAGAGCAGCGCGACTGCGCGGATCGCTGTTTCCTGTCCGCAGGCCCAGTGCACACCGCGATAGGGACGGTTGCCCTCGATCCAGGATGCGAGCGTGCTGTGGAACGCGGCGGCATAGCGATCGTCGCGCGTGATGAGCCAGGCGCGCACGAGATCGTATGCCCAGGCAAAGCGGGCCGGCTCCCACACTTCCTTCACGTCCACGCCGGGCATCTTCATGAGCGGCAACTGCCACCACGGCGTGTGGCTGGGAATGACGTATTCGATGGGTGTGATGTGCCACTCTTCCGGCGTAGCCGGGAGGCTGCGCCAGTGCCAGCGGAAGGCCTGATATTCGCCGTACACCACGCGATCGGCGCGCTCGATGGCGACCTCGTGGCTGGTGGCTGCCGCGATCGCCGCCGCATCCGCGACGAACGCGTGTGGGCGGGGCGCGGGCGCAAAGCCCACATCGCGGCGCGGTTTGGCACGAAAGGCATTGAGCGTGCGGCGCAGCTCGTGGTTCGTGCGGAGCGCGAGGCCGCGCGCGCCGTAGGTGCGGGCTATCGTGGCCGCCGCCTGCGGCCAACGGGTTGGCGGAAGCGTCACGATCGAGTTTTCATGACGTCGCGCAGCGCGCGGTCGAGCCGTTTGCCGAGCACGGGACGACTGTGTTCGCGCGCGACCCATTCGCGACCACTGGTGCCCATGCGTTCGCGTTCGCGCGGTGAGCGCATGGCGATGCGCACGATGGCATCGGCGAGCGCGTCTGCGGACGAGTCGCGCGCCTGTTCACCTGCGCCGGACCGGTGCAACAAGGTTGCGACCTCGCCGGGGACGTTGCACGCAACGGGGAGGCCGGCGGCGAGATAGTCGAAGAGCTTGTTCGGGCTCACGCCGTAGGAGAAGAGCGGTGCGTTGCGGAGCACCATGAGACCCGCGTCGGCGCTGGAGAGGAGCGCGGGCATGGCGGACTTGGGCACCGGGTCGAGGAATTCGACGTTGGCCAGCTCGCGTCGCTCGGCTTTCGCGCGCAGTTCCGACTTGCTTGGGCCATCCCCCACGAGCAGCAAGCGAATCGGCTGATCGTTGAGCAGCTCCGCGGCATCCAGCACCGTGTCCAGCCCGTTGGCGGGGCCATGCGCGCCGGCGTAGATGAGCGTGAACGGCCCGCGAGAGCGGGCATGCGGCACGAAGGTTTCCGTGTCCGCACCATTAGGGAGATAGATGAGTTTCTCGTGCGGCACACCGCGGTGTTCGAGGTGCTGCACCATGCCGCGCGTGACCACGATGACGCGTTGCGCGCGCTTGTAGAGGTGACGAGCGATGGCACCGAGTACAAGATAGGCTGGGCCTTTCGAGCCGCCGGCGGCGAGGAGACTCTCAGGCCAGAGGTCGCGCACCTCAAAGAGAAAGGGAACCCGAAGGCGCCGCGCCATGCGGTATCCAGCAAGGGCGGCGAAGAGGTGCGGGGAGGAGCCGATGATGACATCAGGTGGCGATTCCGTCGGGTGCCAGCGTGCAAGCGAGCGCTGGAAGGACAACCAGTTGCGCGCGCGGCGCCAATTGTTCGATTCGTAGGGTGCGGCCCAGAGCCAGAGGAAATCCACACCATCAATCTGCTCGGTGATGGGCTCGCGCGCAGCGGCCGACGGGCGGCGGGTGTAGCCGCGGGTGTGAAGGTGGAAGTCGGACGCGGCGATGGTGACGTGCCAATTGCGGCAGGTGAGCTCGCGTGCGAGCTCGAAGTGGCGGGTGCCGCCGCCGTCTGATGGGGTGACGGCGAAGTGGTTGATCCAGAGGAGGTGGGGACTCGCTTCGCTCTGCAGAGTTGTGTTCATGCCAAGTCCCCGTACGCTGAACGGAAGACGCAATGCATAATACAATTCGTCGGCGCATCTCTCAAAGCCCGCGTTCCATCGCCTTCAGGATACTCGAGCCACGCTCCATGTCGCTCTGATTCCCGTACGATGAGTGGCGACAGACCCACATGCCGAGAAAAAGTGGAACAAACAGAAAAGAGGCTTCCTGAAATATCTGAACGAAGTACCCGCGACTGATCACCTGAACAAGAAATGGGAATATGACAGCATACAGGACGCGGGCCCAATCATTGTTTTCATGCCGTGAGAGGTATTCATAAGAGATGCGCGCGAGCAAGCCAAATACCCACATGCCTGCAATCAGTCCGACTGCACCGAAGTTCGCATAGAATTCGCCGACATTCGGATACGCAACTCCAGATGTTGCCGCGTCCGAGCCGAGGGTTGCCTGAACAACTGCTCTAATCGGTGCCTCCGGCTTGTCGGACCAGAGGCTGCGAGGAATAGGCTGAACAAGGAGGTAGGCGTACGAAGAACCCCAGAGATAGTCATGCTCTCTGGGGAAGCTTTGAATTATTGCCAGAAAAGGTTGGTAGATACTGAGGTCGCCTTCAAAGCTTTCTGAACTGGATCCGACGGAAACTGCCCCAATGTCCACGGAGCTACTGCTGCGGAATGCCGTGCGTGTCAAACCTATGGCTCCAATGAGAAGTATTACTGCAAAGGCAGCGGCAAAGACCTTCAGCGCGCCGGGTCGGCGTTTAACTCTGAGGTAGTGGTAGACGATGGGTGCCAGAACGAGGATGAGGATGCGAAAGCGAAACCCGATGGTGGTGTATACGAGTAGCAGAGCGATGAAGGCAACAACGAGCCACTTGCGACCGCGCCGCGAGAACGCATAGAAGAGCATCCAGGCCGATGTGAGCCAATCGAGCGTCCCGTAGAGATAGTTTCTAAACACGTTCTCGGAATCCGGCACCCCGGTCTGCGACGTTGTTGTTGTGCTACCGAGTTGACCGAGCGTCAATAGCCGGGTCCATGACAGCCCAGCGCCATGCGCGTACGTGGTAACTGCGACCAACGCCAAGAGAGCAACAACCGACGCGAACGCGATCACGCCGCGGCGCGACCCAGGAGGCTCCGGCAATACTGCTGCACCACGTCGAGCAATCCCCGAAGCAAAATACCCCGCCCACATAGCCGCCACGCCGCAGGCCAGATAGGCTGACGCAAGGGGGAAAGTCGGCATCACCAATCTGCCGAAGAAGTAATATTCTCCAGCAAGCAGCCCACGCATGGGAGCGAAGACAAAGTACAGGAAATAGCTGGCCGCAATTATGGTGGTTGGATCAAACGGATCCATGCGGCGGGTCACGCAACCGATGACAAGCGGCATGGCGATGATCGCTGTCAACCCTGCGAAACAGAGGAAATACGTATCCAGTTCCGGTCGCAGGAACGTCACGGTCAGAAGGCCGCCCAGCACGCAGCCGAGACCGGACAGCAGAATGGTGCTGTCCCAGACCGAGAGCGTCACTCGGCTGGTTGTCATCTTCGAACCGGACATTCAGTGGCGAAGAGCCGTGCGCCACAATCCGCGGTCGATTCGAGGTGCGCGCCAGTGCCGCGTTCATGTCGAGTCACGAAAACGCGAGCGCGCACTGGCGACAGTACCGGACGAGAATATCCATTCTCAAGAGTCCCGGACATGTCCGACCGAAGAGTCCCGGACATGTCCGACCGAAGCGCGTGCAAGTTACTGCCGCAATTTCTTCTGACACGATGAATAGAACCTGTTCCGATTGAGGACACAGTACTAGCGATGAACCGCGGCGCCGGCAAGGAATTGAAAAGTTGCGAGCGCAGAACGGCGCCAGTCGTAGGCTTCGGAAAGGCTGAAGGCGCGTGAAGCCAATGCGTGCCGTAATTCTCGACTCCGAGTCACTCTCTCCATCGCTCGTGCGAGGTCCTGTGACGACTCAGGATTGCAATATTCGCCGCCATCGCGAAGCACCTCTCGCATCACAGGGCGATTACCGCTGACGATGGGCAACCCCGCTGCCATGCCTTCGAGGAGAATGATCGGCATGTTCTCGCATGTCGATGCGAAGACCAAGGCATCGGCCTGGTGGTACATGGCCGCAAGATCCTGGTGGGCAACCGGCCCAATGTAGCGGACGAAATTCGACGACGGATCATACGTGTCCATCGCCCCACGCAACTTCTGCAGTGCAGGAGGAAATGCCGGTCCGACCAGATCGAGCGTGACGGGTAATCCGGCCGCGCGCAGCTGCGCAACGGCTGCAACAACATTCCACTGATGCTTGTAGAGGTTGACTATCGACACATACAGCCAGCGAAATGGGCGAGATTCCGAAAACGCGGACAGCGGGCATTGTTGCCGTGGCACGAGTCGAAAGCGTGAGTCGACGCCGTGCGGAATCGTGGTACAACGTCCAGGCAGGAGGCCGGTACTCTCTTCGGCCTTGATTCGCGCCGACTCTGTCAGGAAGATCACGCCCGTTGCCCGCTGAAACGTCTTGGTCTGCAGCACACGCAGCAGCTCCAGTCGAAACCTTGCGGCTGAGAGCCCGAAGCGTCTGCGCTCATTCGCATCGAACGGCAACAGGTTGTGCGACATGGTCACAAACGGTCGGAAGTTGCCCAGATATCGACCGCCGGGAACAAAGAGAACGTCACAGGCCATAGCAACGCGATCGAGCCTATGCTGCCATAGAGCTCTCGACGCGAGAGAGCCATCCAAGGCCTCCTCATGCGCCAGGGTGAGCCACGCACGCTGCGGCAGACGCTCCAAGGTGCGACGGCCACCCCACACAATTACCTGATGTATTCCTGCCTCCTTCGGTGCATCTGAATCGAGCAGATTGGCCAGGTACGTTAGGCCTCCACCCGCTCGCAGATTTGAGGCATCAATACCAATTGTCAATTTGTTCACGGTGTACCCGTCAACCGGACCTGTTCGCTGCTCAGCTATCGAGGCAGGATGCGAAGTGGGGTTTCAGAACGATGGTTCGGGGTGCGTAGCTTTCGAGACGATCCACAGGCCAACCTACGCGCGCTCCAGTGTCATCAGGGCATTAGCGAAGTTCTCCGCGACCCAGCGCCGCTGGAAGCCCTGATGAGCGGTCTCCGCCGACCGAGCTCCCATCTGACGTCGTGTCTCACCGTCCGATGCCAGGAAACGCTGAAGGGCCAAGGCCACATGATCGGCTGAGTGATGCTCAAGAAGGAAACCATTCAGTTCATCACGAAGGAGATCTTCGACATTTCCTGCCTGACATGACACAATCAAGGGAAGGCCAGAAAATGCCGCTTCGATGACGCTTATGGGGTTCGGATCGCGCTTGCTATTAAGAACGAACACGTCAGCGGCTCTCAGCCACCGTCGAATGTCCACCATATCCAGATGGCCGGCGAGATGAACTTCGCCGCAATTCAGCTCGCTCGCTTTCGCATCCAGCGCAGCCCTGAGCGATCCCGTTCCGATGAGGACAAGCATGGCATCCTTGCGCATCTCGCGTGGGAGTCTTTCAAATCCAGCCACCAATTCCAGAACTCCCTTTCGATCCTCAAGTTGGCATATGCTGACCATGACCGACTTTGACCACGGGATGCCGAGGTCGGCACGCGCGGCTTGGCGATCAGCGCGTGAAGGTGTCTTGAAGAAATCATCATCGATCGTATTGGGAAGAAACATCACTGGCCTGCTGTCGCCAGCCTCGGCTCGAATAAAGCGCGCCGAGGCGCCGTTCGGAACGGCGAAGGCGTCGTATGTGCGTAGCGCACATCGGCGCGCAGCCGCAATCAATCCACGAGGATGAAGTACGGCACGCGAGTGCCCCTCACTCCAGAAGATGCGATATGCGTCACCAGCGATGTAGCGTTGAGACGCCAGTAGCGTGGTGGGAAGGTTCCAGGCCCCCCCCATCAATATCCAGGCAGGCCGAATCTCACGAAGCTGTGTGACGATGGTAGGGTTGAAGTGCGGGTGCCAGCTCGAAACACTCGGATGCCAACCTGGTAGGATTTTCCAAGGATATCGTTGCTCGTCAAGCTGAAGGTTCCACCTGCGGTGCGGTTCGCGCATCGCACAAAAGAGAACACGCAATCCGGCGCCGCGCTCCTGCAGCACATCCGACAGCACGTTGAGGAATGGAATCCGATAGGGCGTCGGAGTGTTGGTCAGCACGAGGAGCTCTGAAGAACGACTACGCGACACCGCTGCGGCCATGATCTGACTGGAAAACGTTGATCCTACGACAGGTCGCGCCAGTTCTATGCGTCTTCGCGACTAGCACGTGCGGTCGATGGGAATGATACAGGCATGTTCAGTCATTGTCCGGCGGACAATCATGCCATCAGTGCCTTCTGCCACTGGCGTGGTTGACCCGGGATTCCCAGGAGGATCACAGGATGCGTGCAGGGCCTACACCGATGCGGAATCGAGCGCGGTGTCCCAGCAGTCGGCGGTCCGCCAGAGCCCGTGCAGATAGGAGAGATACCGGCTTTCCGAATGTTGTTCGACGACAAATGCGCGCGCGGCGGCTCCAACTCTCATCTGCATTTGCTCATCCATGCCCACATACTGCAGCGCTGCATCGATATAAGCGCGAGCGGGCGCGTCGAGTGGCAGTCGCGTGCCCCAAGGCGATCGGACCAGCCGCTCCGTGTCACCGGTATCCGTTGCTACAACGCAGCACTGACAAAGCATGGCCTCCAGCAACGACTGCGACGGATAATTGTCCCACTGTTGCAGAGAGAGAAATACTTTCGCGCCCGCCAGAATCTCACTGATGCGGTCGATGCGCAGAATGCGAACATTCGCATTCTGCTCGGCGGCACTTATAAGTTGCGCCTCATACGGGCCACTTCCACAGAGCACAAGCTCGCAGGTTTCACGCTGCGGCCACTCCTTCACCATCTGCACCAGTAGCTCCGATCCTTTTTGCTGAACGAAGTGCCCGGCAAATACAACACGATCGAGCTTGCGATCGGCCGAGCGATATCTCTCGGGGTCTGAAAAGCTGCACGGGGCAATGAACAGTTTTCGATCGTCGACAATGCCCGTGACATCGATTTGTGGATTGAGCGCGTCCACGACATGCGACCACTTCAGTGCGGTCCACAGGACCCGGTAACTCCTTCGCGTTTGATTGCCGTTCCGGAGGGGCAACACTCGGGATGTCGTCAACGACGTTAACAATGTGGCGTTCTTGAAGAGACGGGCGAGAATGGCTGCCGGGAGAATAAGCATCCCCACGCCCGTCAGATGCACGATCGCTCCCCGCGGAATGTGGCGCAACGCAAATAGCTGCGCCTCGATCCATGTCGCGAACTTTGAGTGTCGGTCCTCGAAAATCGTGATCTTCGTTTCGAGTTCGCCGACTTCACTTCGCTTCCACGCTTCAAGGAGTGTACGTGTGCACAGAATCGTGACTTCCGTTTCATCGAAGCTTGAAAGTGCCTTGGCAATGCGTCCCCAGCGGATTTCCTGGCCGCCAAGAATGGTGGTGTTTCTGTCCATCAGACTCACCACAACAGGTTTTCGCAGGGGCCTGGAATCTGGCAGTACTTGGGCCGCCGTTGCGCCTACGGAGTCTGCAAGAGTCGTCATGCGATGCAACTGAGAGCCATTGGCCCGGTCATGAAGCAGCGACCGCTCCACCATCGCCTTCGCGCTGAAATATCCAATTATTCCCGTCGTGCCGGACTGCCTCCATGTGCCATCGCTCCTGAATCATGTTGACGAGATCCAGCGCACTGTAATTGCGGCCCGTGTAGGAGCCGCCATGCAACTCGATGATCATTTGCTGACACGCTTGGATAACAGCGGGATCCTCATGCATTATCATCGCGTGTTCTGCGCCTTCAATGTCGCATACAAGGGCGAACAGGCCAATCCGCTCATGCTTAATCACGCTTCCCAGCGTGAGGGTGGGAACGTCAATCGTAGCATCATTCGAAGACGACGCGGTCGATAAGATTGCGCCCCCTGTGTTGAAGCTGCTGCGCACGAACCGCACACTCACGCGGTTCTCGTAGTCAATAGCTCCATGTAATACCCGGACGTCCCGTGCATCATTCGCCCCCAAGAGCTCTTCTATCAGTTGAATGAGCGCCGGGTTTGCCTCCACAGCGATCTGGCGTGGCGGCCTGAGCCGACTGATCAATCCGCTGATGTAGCCGATGCTGGCACCCAGCTCAACAACCGGCAGGTCGTGTCTGAGATGACCGGTCACGAGCCGGCGCTCGGCACTTTCGTACATTCCGAGCGCGAGAAGCGCTTTCACTTCCGGGCGGATCAATGGGGATTGTGTTTTGACCCACAGCCCATGTGAGTTGATGCGATTGCGAAGCAGTGCTCCCGCAACCCGGCCAGTGACCCTGTTCACGAGCACCTTCGCGGTTGCTCGCTTGATGCCAAGTACTGCTCTCTCGTGGGCGGCGCTTGCCATAAGCGGTTGGGACGACCTCAACTCCCCAGCGACGCGTCAGCCCGTGAACCGCTCATGCTGCTCGCCATGACCCTATGAGCGCGTGTGCCGCGCCACGTGGCAATATCCAGTCATCTCTCGTGAGCAGGAGTGATGCGGGACATCCGGTGCCACTCATCCTTGAGTATATGGCGGGCTTGATAATCGAATTCAGCCCGTCAGAGGGTGGGGTGGCCATGGAAGCGCCGACAATTCCGTACCTTGGCATTAGGACGATGTTGCCTGAGCTGTTCACACGCTGCCTCCGGGTAGAGAGCAAGCTCCCGGTTCAGGAACTCAGTGACCACGGAGGCGTCCGTTGTAATCCGGAGCTTCTTTCCCGCCATGCGACGTACAGTCATCTGCAGACGTCGAGTACCGATTGCGGCAAAGAGTCGGTGAATCCTATCCGGGTGCGATTACGAAATGCGCCATTTTCTGGCAAAATCAAGCTGGCAAAATCAAGCGCCTGCCGCGCCGGGTGGCAGCATCAACTCTTGATAACACCACCTACGTACTAGCAATGCGTCTCAATACAAATGCCGCAAATACGGGCCCGAGTTCGGGCAGTGGCATTGCCGTGCTGACAGCCCAGTCCATCGGTGGAGCGATGGTCTGCATCCGAAGAGGAAGAATCTTCCCCATATAGGTTCCCTGCATTACAGGAGTACCGAGCAGGTCGTACGGGTGATATAACGCGTAGTGTTCGCCCGCTCGAAGGATGCCCGTGAGATCAAGGTTGACAGCAGTGCTTGACGACCAGTTTCTGATCTGAATCAGCACCATTCCTTGATCGATTGCACCAAGCATCGCGACCTCCACACCAGTCGGAGGAACAGCGGGAAGAAAGGCGGCACTTCCTCGCACCTCGAGACGGTTGACTCCGTACGTATTCTGAAGAAACAGAGCTCCATCAGCTACGTTGAACTGGATGTCTTTCGTCCTGCCGGAGAACGTATTTCCAATTATCGTCGCGCGCGCGGCGGAGCAGAGCAATCCAAATCCGTCGTTGGTGCAGTTGTTGTGCGCGATCAGCGTATCTGTGGCGAGTGCAGAGATAACATTTATGCCATACAGCGCGCCTACACACACGTTATCGACTATGCTGTTGTGATCGTACAGTGCATGCTGTACCAGCCCAACCTGAATTGCTGAATTTGCAGCGCCGTCGATCACGTTGCCCTGCAGCCATCCGCTGACAAATGCCTGCGCAGTCAGTATCCCCAGCCACAACGAGTGGCTGATGGTGTTCCCGACCACCAGCGATCCAGGCCGCTGCTGTCCCGCTGACGTATTTCCGCCCACTGACATGAGTGGACTTTTTGAGCATGGCTGCGAGAAATCATTCAGTGCAAACACATTATAGCCGCCTGCCGCCTCCATGCTCTCGGTACACACGAATCGGTTGCGATAGTGA
>Ga0207695_10002970_pt1 | contig 24466 bp, 30 predicted proteins | sample KBSC54metaG_FD_184354 | JGI IMG/M metagenome (GOLD analysis project Ga0207695, IMG submission 184354) | Corn rhizosphere microbial communities from Kellogg Biological Station, Michigan, USA - KBS C5-4 metaG (SPAdes) (version 2) | ecosystem: Host-associated > Plants > Roots > Rhizosphere > Soil...
GGATGCAGGCAGCAATCTCCTCGATCTCCGACGGCGCGTCATGCTCCAGGCGAACCGCTCCCCGATCGTCAATGATGCAAATCGACGACGACTTCAGGCCGACGTCCAGACCAACATAATACGTCATTTCAATCTCCCTGCTTCTCGCCATGGCCACCGTGACCATGGCTACATCAGGGAACTCGCCTCCGACTCAGAGGTGGCCCGATTACGAATGCTTTCAGGCAATCGGCGGGACGGCGTGAACGACTGAAATTGAGGTGCGAAGCGGCCTCCACTTGCGTAACTGAAATGCGGTCTCTCATGAGCCGGCACGCTGCGGTCAGCGCCGCCAAAGCGTTGCTTTGCTTCCTCGGTTTGCGGAGTGCAGGCTGGCTTTTCTTCCTGCCTCTGTCCGGCAGAGCAAATGAGCGCCGCACTCAGCCCGGCGAAACTTACGCTAATGTCCTTCCATCTCGGTCCGGTCGATGCGGCCGCTTCCGACCCACTTGCGGTTGCTACGAGACCTATGGCGTCCCATCAACGTTGCCGTCTCGTCGACGCCCCAGCGAGCCACATTTGCGCAAGAGCAGTGAGTGGCCTGTCAAGGCTTCTCGAAGAGATAGATAAAGCGATCGGTCTTTCCTTTGATTGAAGAGTCGAAGACCTTGATAGAGTGCGGATCGTTCTCGTTTGCGAGTATGGTGCTTTCTTCGATCAGTAAGAAGCCAGCTGCTTCGACCTCCTCGCAGACTGAAACGGGATCAATCCGATGCAGCGACTGCGCTTCCCTTGTGCCTGACCCATCAGCGGCACGATGGTCGACGATGACGTAGCGCCCGCCGGGCTTCAGCGCTTCGAAGACAGCCCGATTGAAGGCATCGGCGGTCACGCCCTTGTCCTTGATCAGCGCCGTATGGAGATCGTGATAGAACAGGTGCAGCCACAGGACATCCGCTGGCTTCGTGACCTCTGTCAGCGCGGAGAGGCTTGCCGAGACCGCGTCAATGTTCCCTCGGCCGGGCTCCTCCGCCAGCGTTCGCATGAGGCCGACCGGATCGTTCTTGAAATGGGCCACTTCGGCCGGCACGAAGCTGTAGACCCGGCCTTCCGGTCCCACGACGTCGGAAAAGATGCGGGTCCAGTCTCCGCCTCCCGGGTAAACATCGATGACCGTGGCGCCCGCATCGACGCCTGCGAATCGGATCAACTCGGACTGCTTGGCTTGATCGTACATTTCGAATCTCCTTTGCGGTTGGACAAGCGACGAGGTGCGGCATGCGAAACGGTGGGCCGTAGGGCGTGCTGCGCATTGGCGAGCCTCACCTGGCTCTTTGCGCGGCTTCGGAGCCGATGGGCGAAGGCGCCGGGGAGGTGCCGGTCTCGGACGCCCGCGCCAGCGCCTGGGTGTCGACATATTCGCGAATGCTGGTCAACTTGCCGTCTCGAACGGAGATGGCGAAGATCCATTCATCCTCGAACGGCTTGTTCGTGGCCTTGACCCTGCCCGTGGCAACGCCGATGACCAGCACCCGATCTCCTTGGGCGACAAACTCGCGGGGCTTAGTCGACGTCTCCAACGACCGGGACGCGGTCTCGAGCAAATTCACGAGGCCCGCGTGGCCCCGGTGCGTTCCGGCCAGCGCCCAATCCTTCCCTGGAATGATCCACTCAACGTCTTCGGCTACAAGCGCTAGCAGCGCCTTCCTGTCACCGCGTCCGATCGCGGCGAAGAAGTCCTTCACGGTCTGAACGTTATGCTCGGTGCTCATGGGAGACTCTCCGATCTGTGGTGATGCCGGGTCAGACCTGGGCCATGCCGCCGTCGACGGCGAGATCGATGCCGGTGATGAAAGAGCTTTCGTCGGAGGCGAGGAACAAGACGGCCGCTGCGATTTCCTCGGCTTTACCTCGGCGACCGAGCGGAACTTGCGAGGCGAAATGCGCGACCGCCTGTTCCACCTGTTCAACTGTGAGGCCCACCTTCTCGAGAGCCGGCGTTTCGATTGGACCAGGGCTCATGGAATTCACGCGAATCTTCCGATCCTTGAGCTCCGCCGTCCAGCCGCGCGCGAAATTACGCACCGCTGCCTTGGCAGCGGCGTAGGCGCTGAAGGCTGGATCTCCCCTGACGTTCGCGACCGAAGCGGTCAGGATGATCGAGCCGCCGTCCTTGAACAGCGGAAGCGACTTCTGGACCGTGAAGAACGTTCCCTTCGCATTCAGGTCGAAGGTCTTGTCGAAATGCTCCTCGGTCGCCACTTCGAGTGGCGCGACCTCACCCCAGCCGGCATTCGCGAAGAGTACGTCGATGTGACCGTGCTTTTCCTTCACGACCGCATAGAGTCGGTCCAAGTCCTCCAGCCGCGTAACGTCGCCCGCGACCGTCGTGACGTTGCCGCCGATTGAGATTGCAGCCTCCTCCAATTCCTTCTCGCGTCGTCCGGTGATCACGACGTGGGCACCTTCATCGACGAAGCGCTTGGCTGTGGCCAACCCGATTCCGCTATTTCCGCCGGTGACGACGGCGACCTTGCCTTCGAGCATTTTCATTTCGTTCATCCTTTAGTGTGCGGGGGAGGTCCCCTGAGCACATCCAGATGGGTCTGCGCGCTTCGCTTGTTCAGTATGAAAGGGCGCACATCGGTGGTGCGCAAACGAACCGGAGCCACAGCCTCCGCTCATGCGACTTTCCACCTGATTTGACTCAAACGGCTAGAAAAGCGCTCTTTGCGGCGCGATAATGCACCATGATCGACTGGGATGACGTCCGCTATTTCCTCGCAGCCGCGCGGGGCGGTTCGGTACGCGCTGCCGCCAAGCGGTTGGCGGTGAACCACGCGACAGTGCTGCGACGCATTTCCCATCTCGAGGAACGTCTCGGCACGCAGATGTTCGAAAAGCTCCCATCGGGCTATCGCCTGACACCGGCGGGCGAGGAGGTCCTGGACCTTGCGATCCAGATGGAAGCGACGTCCCACCAGCTGGAGACGCGCGTCTTCGGGCGCGACCAAAGCGTGCGTGGCCCTCTGCGGGTGACCTTAGCGCCGCTCCTCGCGAGCCACCTTCTCATGCCGGACTTTGCCGAATTCGCGCGTCTCTATCCGGAGATCGAAATGGAGATCGCGCCGTCAGGCGAGCTCTTGAATCTTACCAACCGGGACGCCGATGTCGCGATCCGGGTCGTGTACAATCGCGCAACTATACCGCTCCATCTTCACGGTCTGAAAGGACCGGAGCTTTTCGGCGGTGTCTATATGTCTCGTGATCTTCATGCCGCCTGGGGTGCGGGAGGACATGATCCCGTTCGCTGGATCGTAGGGGGGCCGGATGATATTTCCGACTGGGCGCGCGAGGGCGACGTCCGCGCTGCGGGAGTTCCTTTCAAGACGACAGACGGTGAGACGCAGATCGCGGCAGCACGGCAGGGGATCGGCATGACAATATTGCCTTGCTTCGTCGGCGATGCCGATCCGCTGCTGGTGCGATCGCCGGGCAGTCGTCTTTACATGCACGGAACACTTTGGGTCCTCACGCAGGGCGAGACCCGCAAAACGAAGCGGGTGCGCCTGTTCACCGAGTTTGTGTCCCGCAAACTCGCCGCGCATGCTCCGCTTCTCGCGGGGCTGCTCAAATCGCGCGACTGATACTTGGTCGGTTGCTTTGGGAGCGGCAGGTCGGCGGAGAAATGTCACAAAGACGGACCGACCAGTGTCCCCAACTCCAATCGTGGGCGCGAACCTGCGAGCGTTAACGAACGGCAAGTTTTAGGACGACCGGTCGGCGCGCTGTATGGCATCAATTAAGCGCAAAGCAGTCAAGCCTGCGGTCATTCGTTGCCCAGAATGCCACCGAGAATACCGCCGATGGCAGCGCCGGCCGCACCGCCGCCGATCATTCGTCCGACGCCTGCGCCAATGCCCGCATCGGCGGCTTCATTCGACGGAAGATGGCGCGCGATCTCCTCCGCAAGATTGAGGATCGGCATGGACTGTAACCAGATCCTGCCGGGGCCGGTCAGCGTTGCGAGGAACAGTCCTTCACCGCCGAACAGGACGTTGCGAAAGCCGCGCACCATCTGAATGTCGACAGTGATGGTCGGTTCCTGCATGCCGATATGGCCAGCGTGCACCCTGAGACGCTCGCCTGGCGCCAGCGTCTTTTCGATGACCTCTCCGGAGAGATCGAGCCACACGGTGCCCGGGCCGGTCACACGCTGCAGGATGAACCCTTCGCCGGCAAAGAGGCCGGCGCCCAGCCGCTGCTGCAAGACGACGTCGAGCGCGATGCTCTTTTCTGCGCACAGGAATGTTTCCTTGCGGCAGACGATCGACTGGCCCGGTCCCAGCGCCATCGGAATGATGTGGCCGGGAAAGCGCGGTGCAAATGCAACTTCGGCGCGTGAGCGCGCTGAATATTCTGTGATGAAGAAGCTGCCGCCGCTGAACGCGCGCTTCAGCCCGGCGAACAATCCGCCCCCCGTGTGCGTGTCCATCTCGATACCATCGGTCATCCACGCCATGGCATGTGTCTGGCTCACGATGGTTTCACCAGGATCCAACGCAATCGAAAGTGTTTGCATAACCGTGCCGGCGATTTCGTAGCGCATCGTTCCACCCTCAATCGATGACAGGTAAATACCAGTGATGGCGCCGCGTCGGAAGATGGATCGCTGAAAGCAATGTAACATCCTGGAGCCCGCTAGGCCGCAGGGTTAGCGGTTAGCCCAACCGGACGAGCACCTCAGCAGCGGCGACCAATTTCGAGATATTGCTCCCGGCCGCAGTAAGGGCATCTAGCCTGGCACTGCGATCATCGGCATCCTTGGGTCTGCTCACCGCCATCAGGTTATGATCTTCCATGATCATGCCTGCGACGGTGCAAAGCCGATCGGCCAGATCAAGCAGCTCATTGTCCATGCGCGCCTCCCATGCGGGCCACACAGGTGGAAGTCGCTCCGGAAGTCCAGACCCAGCTTTTCTGCGGGTTTGCATTCTCGACTGGACTGTTCCGGCGCGTCGAGCATTGCTGTCCTTGTGAGTCGCAGCCGGTGTTGACCGGTTGCTGATCCCCGACCGGCTGACCGGCGGGGCTGTGGGTGGTGGGAGGCGGCACTGGGGCTGCTCCCGACGAGGAGACACCCAAACGACCAAGCTCAGCGACCTTCACTATGTCCTGCTGGCGATTGCTGCCAAGCGTGCCAACGGGAGCATCCTGCCGCCGTCGACCAGCATCGGGGTGACGCGCGCTGGTCTCACCCGCGCGATCAACACGCTCGTCAAGCGCGGCCTGGCGCAAGAAGCGGACACTGCTGACGAGAACAGCATCTGGCGAGCCGATGGCAAGCGCAAGATCGCCGCCGTCATTACCGATGCAGGCAGAGCAGCGGTTGCCGAGGCCGATCGCAATAAGCCGGAGGAAGCGCCGCCAGCAGCGCCGCAGGAAGACTCGGCAACCGTTGGGGGAAGCCCCAGACCAAGCAGGCGCTACTGCTCGCGATGCTGAAGCGGCAAGAGGGCGCGACTCTCGCCCAGCTGGTGGAGGCAACCAGCTGGTTGCCGCATACCACGCGCGCCGCGCTGACCGGCCTGCGCAAGAAGGGGCACGTCGTCACCGCAAGCAAGGTCGATGGCGCCAGCCTCTATCGCATCCCGGTAGCCGGCTGAACATGGCGGGGTTGAACGACCGACTGGCTGCGCTGGCGATCATGTCGCTGGCGCAGCTGCGCCAGCGGTGGCGCGAGACCTTCGGCAAGCCAGCACCGGATCTCAGCGCGCAGCTACTCGCGTTGGCTATCGCGTATGGCCTGCAGGAGCGAAGTGGGCGCGGTCTATCATTGCGTCATGCGTCCACGCTTATGAAGCTCGAACGGCGCTTCGCTCGTACAGGTGATCTTGCCATGGACGATGCTGCCACTCTCAAAAGTGGTGCCATGCTCATCCGCAGCTGGGGCGGTAAAACACATCAGGTGCTAATCCGGGACGATGGTTACCTTTATCAAGACCATCGCTACCGCTCGCTGAGCGAAATCGCGAGGTTGATCACTGGCACGGCGTGGTCGGGACCCCGCTTCTTTGGCCTGAAAGGCAAGCGCCGTGGCTAGCCGGCAGAATGGGCAACCGGAATGTCGGCTAATCCGCTGCGCGATCTATACGCGCAAGTCGACCGAGGAAGGGCTCGATCAGGAGTTCAATTCGCTCGATGCGCAGCGCGAAGCCTGTGCGGCTTACGTCCTCAGCCAACGCCACGAGGGATGGTTGCTGGTCGACGAGCATTATGACGATGGCGGCTATTCTGGCGGCAATATGGATCGGCCCGGCCTGAAGCAGCTGCTTGCCGACGTTCAAGCAGACAAGGTCGATGTGATCGTCGTCTACAAGGTGGACCGGCTGACGCGGACCCTATCGGACTTCGCCAAGATCGTCGAGATCCTTGATGCACAGCAGGCGAGCTTCGTCTCAATCACGCAGTCATTCAACACTACCACCAGCATGGGCAGGCTTACCTTGAATGTCCTGCTCTCGTTCGCCCAATTCGAACGCGAGGTTATCGGCGAGCGCGTGCGCGACAAGATCGCCGCCAGCAAGCGTAAAGGTTTATGGATGGGAGGTCCGGTCCCACTCGGCTACGACGTGGTCGACCGCAAACTGGTGGTGAACCGTAAAGAAGCGGGGACCGTCCAGCATATCATGCACCGGTATCTTGGGCTTGGCTCCGTCAGAGAATTGATCGAATCGCTTGAGCATGAAGGCGTGCGTACGAAGGCGACAGCGTCGAAGCGTGGCGAGCCGCGTGGTGGCGTCCCCTTCCGCCGCGGCGCTCTGTATCATCTGCTCGCCAATCCAATCTACATCGGCAAGACATCACATCGTGGCGAGACTTTCGAGGGCTGCCACGAAGCCATCGTACCGTTGAAACTATGGGAGCAAGTCCAGGATCGGCTCAAGGCGAATGCAGCCGCGCGCAGCATGCCGACCAATGCCAAATGCATGAGTCTGCTCGCCGGTCTGATTCGCGATGATCGCGATCGTCCGATGACCCCTGATCATGCCTGCAAGCAGTCGGTACGCTATCGCTATTATCGCTCCGCTACAGATGAGCATGGCAGAGGGCGGCGTGTCCCTGCCGAGAAAATCGAGACCGCCATAGTGGCGGGTCTCGTCCAGTTTCTCAGTGAGCCCGCCCAGCTGGCCGAGTCGCTTAAGTTCAGGGTAACAGAGGATGGCATCGTAAGCCTTGCCAACAGGGCGGCTACGCTTGCCGCGAGGTCCGCCGATGCTTCTCCCGCGCGACGCCGCACATTGATGATCGATCTGGGACTTCGGGTGGTGGTGCACAGTGGAGGGGCCAACGCCACGATAGCCGCCGAAGCACTCGCGCAGCAGCTTCAATGCAATTACCAAGGCGAACCCGATTTGCGATTACCGCTGCCCATCCCTCCGATGGATAGCAGGCACAGCCATGGTATGCGGATCACTCTTCCTTCAGGTGCAACCTCCCCCGCAACCATCGACGGCAGGCTGATCACGCTCCTAATCAAGGCGAGGATTGCGCGCGACACCTTGTTCAACGGCTCCACGGCCTTCGAACGAACCGGACTCCATCATATAACCCGGATGGCGAGACTAGCCTATCTGGCGCCGGGCATCGTCGCTGCCATTCTCGACGGCATGCAGCCACCAACGCTGACGGCGCGCCGCCTGCTGCGGGTATCCAGTCTCCCACTTGACTGGAACGAGCAGCGCCGGCTGCTGGGCTTTGCTCCGGCGTTTTGATCCCGCTCCCGTTTGTGGTCTGACCTGCTGGTTACTGTTGCAGATCGGCTCCAGCCGGCTTGCGCCCCGTTGACGGCCCATGCAGTCCCCGGCGAACCGCAGAGACAGAAAAAGGTGCGCAGGACAGACTTTGCCGGTCCAGAGATTTTGGGCAATCTGCGGGCCTTTGATCCGGTCAAGAATGTCTCTGTCCTGCGGGAACTGAGGTCCATTCTCCAAAGCCACGGAATTGCGGGACTATTTCGAGGGGGTGCCCGCGGGACGAAAAATCTCGGGAACCGTGGACTGCGTGGCGCCCCCGGAGAGACTCGAACTCCCGACCTGCGGTTTAGGAATGAGTTCAAACAATTGAAAACTATGCATAATATCCCTCTTTATAAGGAGATTTATAATATATTGGGCAGGATCTGTGAGCACTCGACTGCGTTTAAAGATTTAACCAAGCCAGGGCGTTGGCGAATGTGAGTTCGGACTCGGAACGTTGCATCCGGGAATGAGGCGCATCTGCCTTGATGCAAGAGATATTATTTCGAGCCGGTGGGATCAACGCCAGAACTCAAGGTGGCGAGCTGATGTGCGCCTTGGCTCTACCACCACAGCTGACAAGCTTTCAGGGTGAGCAGCTGGACTCAATGGCGTAATGTAAATCCAAGCTTCAAAGTCACTTGGAAATGCGCCACTTTCCCATCTTCGATGTGACCTCGCGTTTCGATTACCTCGAACCATCTCAGATGGTCGACCGTTCCAGCGGCCTTAGCGACCGCATTGCGAATAGCGCTATCATGGCTTTCCGCGGAACTGCCAACAACCTCGATAATCTTGTACACTTCGTCCTGCATGACCATCCTCCAAAGTTTCGCGGCCCATTCGTGCCAGCGCGCTTAAGCGGGTGGCGTTCCGCTGGCTGCAAAATATCCTCAAAGTATGCCATGGCTGAGGCTATAGCCCGGCGCAGTAGGCCAATCACGGCGGGAACCGCGGATATGCGCGAATTGGATTCGCCATTGGTGACATCGCCAACGGCGAAAGCCCAAACCTACAACGACCATCAACGCGACAATACGCCCTTTACTAGCGATGAATCGAGGCGGTATTATGTATCGATCGCCAATGAAGAAGTCGATCAGGGAGGCGTCTATGGCTGGTTCAGCGTTTACCGCACGATCCTAATGCAGTCGATATCAGTGCAATTCAGCGGCGAAGGATTTTAGACATTTGGTATCGGCAGCCGGCCACACCCGTGACTGAGCGTCGCTCGTTCTGGCGAGGGTGGCTGCGCTAGACGGCCTTGAACAAATAGCGAAATGCCGCCGGGCGGGATATTCCTCCGGCGACATTCCTTCGAGAGGATCCGTCTCCCGTTGAGGCCCTCATCGCCGGGCGAAGAAATTTTCGTAAGCCCGACCGGCGAGTAAGCTGCTGGTCACTAGGTGTGCCTACCATTAAATCTTTCAGATCAAGGCCCGCTCAGGCACGATGTTGAAGCCAAACGCCGCCAGAGCCAACCGCTCGACGATTTGATGTTCCGCACTGTCAGGTTCGACCTTCTGCCAGCTCATGCCTGCTGGACCCGCAAATGCGTCCTGCCAAAGGCGTTCAGCAACCCGTTCGATTTCGGTCTTCGTAGGTCTGCGTGCGGCAGCTATGCTCGCGCTGAGAAGACGTGATGCGCCCGTCATGATCCCCTCCATTCGGCCGTTTCGCGGCTCTGCCACACAATATCGTACAGAAAGCCTGAAAAATCACTGATTCGTTTTATCCCCTTCGGAAACCTATGATCAGGTAGCCTTGTTATTTTATCCGGAGCGCGAGGCAGATTGCTGAGCGAAAATGGATCAACAAGAAAAGGTCGCCCAATACCGCGAGCGGGCCAGGAAGGCTCGTCAACTGGCGCAAGAGGCAACGGTTCGCAACCAGCGCCACGGCTATCTGCAATCCGCTGCGAAGTGGGAAGAATAGGCCGGTAGGATCGAGCTGGTCGAGCGCATGAGGCTTAAAAGCGAGGCAGCAGCGGCAGCCAAATCAGTGGATCGCAAACGACCCCGGAGCAAAATCTGACTGACCGGGTGGATGCTGCGACGGGAGGGGTGTCGCGTGACGCCCGCGTGGCCATAAGGCACCGGTCCCGCCGCAGCAACCACGTTATGCTGGGCCGGCCATTAATCAGGTTCTAATATCACCATATTCGGAGGTTCAAACGTGCAAACGCCTGAGATGACTTGCGCGGCCGGAGCATGAGACGCTTCTGTCGCCCCCCCTCGAAGGTGAAGCGGCTCTGGCCGTGGCCTTCTAGACCCGAGTTGAAGCCTCGCGCTATGCCATATGTTTCCGCTAGCGCGAATTTGGTCAGGAACGGGCCACAGACCAATTCGTAGCCGCCAATATCAGTGGGGCAGCTTCCAGTTGATGGCCTCCTCCTGGGTGAACTCGACATAATCTCCTTTTCATTCTGCGGAGGAATGGCGCGAAAGCGCTTGATCATCAATTGACAGGATGTGCTGTCGAGAATGGCGGAACTGCTACTCTGGATTATAGCGCATTGATTGACGTAGCCGTCGACGCCCATTGTGAGCGACATACGCACCAACCCTTGTTCGTTATGACGTAACGCGTCCGCATTCTGAGCCGGAGGTGGTGCCGTCGGAACCAGGCGGAAAGCGAGCTGATCTTCGGACGCCACTGCCTTCCCATTTGCATCGCGCGCTGGTTCATAGCGAGCATTGATAGTGGTGAGCCAGCAGCCTGCGCGATCAAGCAACGCATCGCCGCTCGACGCCACCACCGAACAATGCCTGGCACCCCCCTGCTCGGTTACCTCAACGTGGACCACAAGGCGCTTCGGGTCCATTCCCTTCATCCAACGCGGAGCATCCGCAAGCCAATCTCCAGGATTGATCCGGCGTGGCTCCATGTTGGTCTGAGCCGAACAAGGATGCCCGAAAGCCAATGCAAGAAAAGCGGTGGCTGGAATGAAGGATTTTAGGCTCGCGAATATCATATCCCCGGAGTTGGAAACTTACGTCGTAATTAGTCAGCATCGCGCGGCGCCAACTTTCCCTACCAGCTCCCGTGGCCAAGGCCCGCGGAGAATTGCTCCTTGGCGCGCATTCGGCTTCTGCCTCTTTCGACCATCGGGCAATTACAATTGATAACCACCGGACGTTGATGCGGCGGTTCCGTCGACCATCGGCCGGCGCATCATCTTATCGACCTCGGCACCATGCAACTCCTCGGCATAAATCATTGAGCGCGCATACTCCTCAAGGACTACGGAGCGCCCCTCGACGAGATCGAGAAGCTCCTTATAAAGGCCCAAGGCGACTTCCTCGGCTTCCATTGTTTCTTGCAAAATTGCACCCACGTCGTGCCTGTGCTGATCGAGCAAAGGTCCGATGCCCAGCGAGGGATAGGCCCCCAGGAGCGTAATCATTTCGCCAGCCTGCTGAGCATGGATGAGCGACTCGTTGGCCTGCTCCCTCAGCCACCCGACGATTGGAATGCGATTAAAACCGAATATGAGAAAGGAATAGTGCGTGTAGCGCACCACGCCTGCCAGTTCTTGCTCCAGTATTTTGTTGAGAAGATTGACGACCTCGGGCTGTGCGATATCCGCCATGGCAACCTCCTGCTGGTCTCGCCGCCCCCAAAACATGATACGCTGCAAAGTCGACAAATCCCATACATAACATTCGCAGCCGCCGGCGATCCGGTGTCGACGTTGACCCCGCTTATTCCTTGCCACATCTTCAGAACGAAATTGCAGGCGAGTCGCACCGCAGGACCTTCCGCGATGACAGACGACTAAACAGTCGAAAAAGGAGCGCCGACGCGGTAGCTTGGAATGCTGAAAAATATGTGATCCAACCGTGCTCATTATGCGCGTAAACGTAAGTGAGCTCGGTCCGGGCTTGTTGAAGCTGCATGTGCCCAGCGCTCGACCAGGTATACGAAACAAAAGAACGCCACCGCTCCGTAAGTCGCCAAGAAGGGGCCGACCACGTTTAATATATCATTACGCTCGATCTTACCCATCACGCCCGCTTAAACATCAGTTCGCCAATGTGAGCATTTGGTTGGCGCTGTCGTCCCCTTGTCGGGTCGAGACGAAAGGCCGGATTGGGGTGGGTAGCCGACTGTCGAGTTCTAGCCTTCAAAATCGGAAAGCAGCCCTAGATATCCATTCGCCAGCATCCGCCATGGCGGCGGCCGGCATCGACCTGTATACAGCCGTTACCATAGCCGGGCATCGTAACCCGGCTACGACACGGCGCTACGCCCATCTTGGCTCACCCGAACTTAGAGCTGCCGCGAGGGGGGGCGTCCAAACTTCAAGTCGCCTGGGTCTGATTCTCCTGCTTCCACCCTTCTCTTCATCGTTTTAGCGCGCTGAGGGTGGAGCGCTTTCTTGGCATTTTTTCAATGCCTACAAGGATGCACGCGACTGGGGAGCATTGCGACCTGCCCATCTATAGTGATTGGGAAAAATTTAATTCTGCTGCTTATAAAAAAGGCGGCATGTCACCATTAGATCCTAGCGAAGTTCTGAGGCAAAAGGCTTCTTCGTTAAATGCTGTCTTGGCGGTATCAATACTACTATTCATGCTTATCGGCACGCTAACCATAGCTTTTGGCGTGGCTCCCACCGCGTATCCAAATGACATTCACTTGCCCGCCAATCTTGCTGATAAGTGGCGCACGGTCCTTTATCCCAGCGGCAAGCCATTGAAATTATTCCGAGCTGGCGGCGACTTTTCCGTCTTCGCTTCGTCGTGGAGAGCACTTCTCCCCATTTTCATGTTTGCTCTGTACCTCACTTTCCGTCGGCAAGGTTGGTCGCGTTGGGGGGTGAAATGCCTGTTGGCCTATATAGCGATAAGCATACTAACACCATTAAACCCGCTTAATCAGCCCGCGCCTCCGGAAGCAGTGTCCCTGGCCGCGGCAAAATATGCCCTCGCTCAAGATCGATCATTGGAATCAACCAGCTTCGGTGCGTACGTTAGGGCTCAAATTGCTTTCATAGAAGGACGGAAACTAGAAGCAAAGCGGTTGGCTGACAGCATTAGAAACGAAGATAGGCTTGAGTCGCCGTTTGAGGCACCCTGGAGATTGCAATATCTTCGTCAAAAGCCTGTATCTCTTTCTACGGTTTGCTGGCTGTCGGGCTGCGTTTCAATAAAAACGGTGCAGATTTCTAATTTCATTCTCAGGGCTGTGTTACCAGTGCCGTCAGCATTGATTATTATTCTGTTGATTGCCCGGAATAAGATCTATAGACGCTCCAAGATCATCGAAAACGTGACCTCTGCTCGCCGACGTCATATCACGGAATTGTCACAAGCGGCTTCCTAAGTGCCCTTTAAATTCTGTAGCCCGAGCCGGGTGTGATTTAACCGACTAGCAACGCAATTACCCTAGACGAGCGCGATGCGTTGTAGACGAAGCAAAAACCGACCTTCGTTAGCCTATCATGGCATTGCCCGATGGGCTCTGTTTGGCTTTTGGTCTGATAGATAGTTGGGCTCAATGAATGCTCCCCCTTTTCCTGCCGTCTCGGTCGGCCCGGATGTCGATCCGTTTGCCGAACTGCAGCTTATCGATGAAGATGCGATCGTGTTGTTGGATCGGCTTACGCCCCAGCATTTGCCCGACAGCGACTTGCTGCAAGGAATGCCTGCGCGAGATTTGAACGCGGCCACCTCTGCCTTGGTGGAGGCGTTTCGCAGCATTGACGTGGACAGGGTGAACCGGCGCTTCAACTGGTTTGAGCGTATTACCGGAGCGGACATCGAAGCGAGGGTTCGATTCGATCTTGCCACACATGAGATCGACGATCTGATGCAGGCGACCGTTCACGCCCAGATGCGGGCGGAAAGGGCACGGGACAGAATCGCGCGCGACTCCGTCCATCTCGATCGAACGAACAGCGAGCTGGGCTTGTTGGTTGAATGGGCGAATGCCTGCCTGTCACGCATAGGCGGGGAGGAGTTCCATCGTCAGAGGTTCGTCAAACGCATCACGGATATCGAGATGATCATCGCCGCAAATCGAATGATGGAAGGGCAATATTCCCTTGCCCATCAGACGCTGACCGCACTTGTGGATCGGACGGGCGAGGTCACGCGTGTTCTGCTCCCTCTATGGAAACAGCATGCGTTTGCAATTGCTCACAGCGACGACGGCCCGATGCAGGATAAACCACGGCTGGACGCGTTTGCGGCAGTCCACGGAAAAATCTGCGCATTGCTCAGTACAAAGGTAGGTTGATATGAACCAGCTCACCCCGGTTTCGGCTGACAAGGCCAATGTCACTCTGACGACCGACACCTTTCCCGCCCCCGATCCTGAGCAAGTGAGCCAGATTGCCTCGCTGTCCGAAGCCATCGACGTGACCTCGCCACTTTCGATCTCGAATTTCGGCGGCGATCTGGGCCGAACGACGGGCACCTTTACGGATAGCATTCTTTCCAGGGCTCGATCGGGCGACATCGATGATATGGGCGAAAAGCTCGCCGAGATCGTCCTCGCGGCAAAAAGCTTCAATCTGGCCGCGTTGGACAGCCGCGCGACCCGAACTCCGATCATTGGCGGACTCATTGCCGCTCTCATGCGCGCAAAAACCAGGGCGATGGGACAGTTTGAGTCGATCGATCAGCAGATCAACCGCATGGTTCACGATGTTGCTACCATTGAAGTTCGGCTCATCGAGCGCGCAAAGACCTTGGATGAGATGCATGACGCCGTAAAGGATGAGCAAAGGCTGCTCATGACCTATGCTCTGGCCGCAGATACGCGTCTCAAGCAACTCGGAAGTGAAATTTCCGGCATGTTGGCTGGCGGCATCAATGCCACCAACGCTGAAACGTTGGGAATTTACGAAGCGTCGGCTCAATCCTTGGGCAAACGCCGGGACGACTTAGTCACGCTTTATCATGCAGCCGGTCAAGCGCTGCCGATGATCAGGTTGATCCAGGCCAACAATCTCGTGCTTGTCGAAAAATTCCGCACTATCCAGACCCTAACGCTTCCAACGTGGAAGCGGTCCTTTCTGATGGCGCTGGCACTCGATGAACAAAAAAGTGCCGTATCCTTGGCCAACGAAATCGATGACGCAACCAATCATTTTATGAAGCGGAATTCCGAACTGTTGCGCGAAAACGCCGTCGCGACTGCCCGTTCGAGCCAGCGATTGGTGATCGATATCGAAACGCTGAAGACGGTTCACGACAACATCATCGCGACGCTCGATGACGTGCGGCTTGTTCATGAGGAGGGAGCCCGCAAGAGAGCGGCCGCAATGGATCAATTGCGGGAGCTGAAGGCTCAGATGGAGGGCACCGTCGGGAACGTCCGACTTGCAGTCACGCCAGCAGCGTAAGGTGGATGCCGAAGTAAGCCTGGAGGGCACCCGAGCCCGCATCGATGCGATTCGTCTCAAGGGTCGCGCAATGCGCTTCGTCGCACTTGGCTTTTTCGTCCTTATCTGGCTAGGGCGCGGCGCGTCAGATCATATGTGGTCTTCGCCTCATGTCCCCGAGAGTGTCGGTTATTACGCTGTCGTTCCGCGAGAGCTAGCTAGATTTCTCGATAACAACGGAATTCCCGCCCAGGACGTGACTCTTGCCGATGACCCCCTTGGACCGACGGCATCCGAACGCAACTCCCTGCTTGTCACTTGCATAATAATTGTGGTCGTGGGCTTGGCCTTCGCAGCAAAACTGAATCGTGCCGGAATAATGTGGCGCGCCCTTCTCACCATAGGGCCGATCGCGTCTGCACTCATATTTGCCATAGAAATGGGAGTTGAGCCATTCGATCCCCGGATAACAGGCAGCAAATTTATCAAGCCCGAAGTCCACTTCAAAGCAGTTCCAACGGGAAAGTTTTGGCGAGACGAGAACCCGCATTTTGAGACAGTTTTGCAGTCGGCTGACACTGCTTTGCTAAGAGAAGAGGTCGCCTTTGTCCGTGCTCAAATAGCGAGTTCTAACGTCGATAGAGACGCGATAGAGCACGCCATTAGCAAAGTGACTACACCTTGGCCGGGGGTCACGGGCTACGAAAAGTTAAGATTGGCTTTAATGCTGGATCAAATCCACAAGGACGGGTCGGACTTTGAAAAACTCAGACGGTGGGTGGAACCATATAGGCCGGGTTTTTGGCGTCGTCTGCCGGCAGTCATTTGGTCGCAAGCCTTCATCTATCAACTATGCTTGTTGCTCTTCGTATTGCCCCGCTCGCAGATCATCGCCTCTCGCGCCAAACGCTACAAGCGACGACTGGATGCTATAGCAGCCTCCGGGCCAGTAAAGTTTCAGGTTGAGGAGGGTCGCAAGGTGTTTGGAACAGCAACTCGATAGGGTTGCGAACAACCGATCGCCAATACGCAGCCCTCTTTTCGATGGCGGCCTCAGAGCCGCCAATACCTATTGGGAGGTTTTGGTATTCTGGGCCACGGAACCTAACGATGGTAGGAGTGATTAATGGCGACCGTCTCACTGGCATCGTGGATGTCGATCTCGATTGGGAAGGTGGGACCCATGTTCGAGCCGTGTTGAGTGCAATGCGATCCGGCCCCTACAAATAGTCACGGCCCGTTCGACAGCTTTTAGGAAATACCCGAACGTATCACGGGTCTGTGGCTGAGGTGCTGAGAACGCCACTCGCGTCACCAAGCAGATTGTGATGGAGCAGGGCCAATGCGGGTTTGAGACCTCAAAATAGGCATCCGTGCGATTGCATTGCCCAGACAATTCTGCGCGATGACCTAAAATCGGCGTTGGAGCTATGCAATCCTTGCGGAGGGCGTTCGCCGTCTGCGAAGAGCACTGCCTGCCAGCCCGAAGCCCGCAACCAACATCGCCCAAGACGCCGGTTCGGGAACTCCCGCTGTCTCGGGGCCACCTGATCCAGACCCCTGCCCCGGATCACCGGAGGGTGGAAGTGCGCTGATCATTACCGAAGTGGGATTGAGATCGCCCGAACTTTGCATGAAGCTGCCATCATTGGCCGAGTAGTTCATAGTGAACCGGCTATTAGGACTGTAAACGGTTCCACTGAGCGGAGTTGAGAAAACGTTCGTCAGCGACGGGGTGGGAGGAGAATCGAGAATGATCCCAGCCTTTTGCATGGTGTATATAGCGCCATCGGGGGTGAACTCCGAATGGCCAGTGGTTACTGTGATGCCGATTGGCCCCATGAAATAGGCGATATATCCAAAAAGCAGATCAGCGTTGTTGTCGCCACCGAGCTCCCGCGTAATGCCGTTTATGGTGATTGTAGAACTCAAAATAGGCGATTGGAGGAAGGAGGTTGGGCCGCCGAACAGTTCGTCGCCCGTTAGAAGGGAGAGGTGGACGCCCTTAGTTGTGTCGTAAGTGAAATTTTGCACATACGGCATATTGTAAAGCGATCCACCAGCGAGCCCGAATTCATTTGCCCCGTCAATTCCAGAACTCACCGTTCCTTCGAATGTTAGGATGCGAATTTCCGCCGAAGCTGTCGTCGATGCGACAAGGAGGGACAAGCCAACCACTCCAGCTGCAACAGTCCCACGCACATGAATCTCCCCCAAAGCCTTAACCTTCATTAACGAAGATTCCCACGGGTTTGCACATTAAAATTCCGTAGGAAGTGTCTTGTTTCGAGACTCATAATGGTCCATTTTGAACCTTATCCGACCACGAATTTGCCGCCAGCTTTATTGTTCCGGAAAGGCAACAATATGGTCGTGCTGCAATGGTTCAGATTCTGAATTCAGACGTCCACCACCTTCCGCATCGCTTCTCGATCGCCCTCAATGTACACTTGCAATAGCAAAGCCGGGGCCAGCGCTGATCGAGTCGGCAAAGGGGGGAATGTGAAGACAGGCTATGTTTTATTGCCTGCCAAGTTCGTGGCAGCCTTAGGTGCCGTCAGCCTCGCATTGCCCTCAAGTGCCGGATTGGCCGCTTCGCGAGCTGACATAGAAGGTGTCAAACCGTCGGAGCTTTTGAAGCTACCGTTCTCGCCGCCCATCTCAACCGATCTTGCATATGACATGACGATAACTAAGTCAGAGCCTGGGAAAAAGCCATCAGCTACAAAAGTTAAGCAGCTTCTCCGCTTTGAACGCGAGGCTAACGGCTATACGCTTGTCATTAAGTTTCTGCAGGTTTCCAAAGACGGCATCACGCTGGATTTACGGTCAGAGGCAAGCCGAAAGCGGCTACCGGTCCAGCTTCGTCCTTTCTTCGCGCCGGTAGCTTTGGATGTCGCGCAGGATGGAACGCTCGTTCGAGTTCAGGAATGGCCCAAAATACAACGGGCGATTGAAGACATTCCGAACATGATGGCTGCGATGGAGAAACCCGAGAACCGGGAGTCTGCGAGGGCAATTGGCCGACAATCGATCAAGCGCTTTCTTTCGTTGACTCCTGAGCAAGCCCCAGAGCTGATGCTGAAAGGTTGGCCGAGCGTGTTCGGCTTCGGCGGTACCGAACTGGAAAATGGTGCAGAGTATCAAGAAGATACGGAAACTCCAGCGGCGCTTTTGCCTATTTCAATTCCCGGCACCAAGCGTTTTTCGCTGTCGCGAGAGAGTTCAGGGGCAGGATTACATTATCATCTGGTCAATGAGCCAGACAGTCAAAAGTCCGGCGCGGCCATTTCTCGATATCTGCTCGGCATGTCGGAAGGCCTAGACGCACTTGGCCGCTCAAATTTGGAAAAGGCGGCTGATTTGGTGCGTGGAATGTCAATTCGAGACCAACTCGATATAACTTTTGATCCTGGCACAGGTCTGACCGAGCTAGCGACGATCGAAAGACGAGTGACCATCGCAAATGCGGGAGAAGCCGAAGAGCGAATTGACATCCGTCGTTCACGCTCACCAGTACCAGCTGATAATTGACATACTGATTGGCGATGGATGGATGTTCACGGCTCCCGGTGCTGGCTCTCCGCTACGGCTGACGAGACTGTTTCTGCGCCAACTGCGCTTGATATTTCTCAACATCGCCGGGAACATTGCAGTAGCGGCTGATTGCTGCGTCGAACGCGGCTCCTTCAATAAGCTCAACGCGCTGCAACTTCCAGGTGCGTGACTCCGGACGGAATAGAGCGCGATAATATTGATTTTCAGCCACGTGCCAGACAGCCAGAGCCGATTTAGTGTCGCCAGCAATGTAAACGGAAGTGGTGGAGGGTAACATACGCCCTTCCGCAGCCAGCGCCCGCGCGAAAGGATCATCGACAGCGTTAACCGACCCTGAGCTCGCTCCATGTCTCCATTCGCGTAGGCTGGACTTTGCGGTAAATGTGGATGTTGCATCGACGCCTTTAGCGCTGCCGGCGATCCTGACGTAATCGCTCATGGTGGCTTGAATCGTACTTTGAACGGGAGCCACAGGTAGGAGAGTAATCTCCATCCCTTCTAAACATGGCTTGGGAGTGTACTTGGGATGAGAGGACACCATAGCTGCTATGACATCTGGTATAACGCTTGACTGCGCATCAGCGTTGGCGGAGAAAACAACCGTTGAGTACAACGCAGTAAGATGCAAGACATTTTTGATCATAACTTCCCCAGCAAGGTTGAATTAGAATAGACCCTAGGTGTCAAACGAGCAAACTGATATGGAATTGTGGATTCTCGAACTGAAAAAAAAGCGAGATTAGAATCCATAAGCGTTGTCGTTCACCTTGGATGCTGGAAACGCTGAGCGCAGACGGCGCGATAGTTCGGACGCCGAACTCAGGCATCGACCACCTTCCGCATCGCTTCTGAGTCAATCTCAATGTACATCTGTGTCATCGATAATGAACTGTGGCGAGCAAGGGCCTGAACGTCTCGAAGGCTGCCGCCAAAACGACTGATGTTTCGCGCGGCATTGGTGATAAAGGTCCGCCTACCGGAATGGCTGAGCAAGCCGTCGAATCCCAATGCCCGGTACCAATGCCAAAAGGCATTCACGATCACTTGAGGGGAAGTAGTCTTTGATCTGCTGGTACGAATGACATGTTCGTCTGGAGCAACGGACCCGAGGCACTGAGCCCAAGCACAAAGCGCTTCGCAAAGCTGCTTCGCCATCGGGATCACGCCACCGCTTTTTCCTTTCGAAGCTCCATCCGGCAGACGGATCACATCAGATATCTCCCCCTGTGGATCGACAACCATCGACCATCTGAGCGAAGCGATCTCTTTGGCGCGGAGGCCAGCTTTAGCAGATAGGAGAAAGATGAGCTTGTTTCGGACGGGATCGCGCGTGGTGTCCAGGAATGTAAGAACGGTACGAACTTGACGATCGCTTAGGGCCTTTGCCTGCTTCGTGAGCACATTGCCTCCTTTTCATTATAAAAGGAGCGGAACCCTAGGTAATATAACTCCTGTAGGTCGATAGGTATGTTTCCAGAGACAAATTTACGTTATTTTTGAATGCGTTCCTGGATTTCATTATAAAACCGTCATTTTATAATGAAGAGATGATTGCACACATACGTCCGAGACAGATTGAATAGTCCGCTCTCCGTTGATTGAAAATTACAATCGATCAATGCGGTCCCTCTCCATATTCATACATAAATAGATCGTGAGAACCTATTCGCAATCCCACTATGATCAAATCAATGTACGAGCGCGTCACATCGAAAAAGTGATCAGCCCCAATGTCTATGCCGTGGGGACGCTCATGCAGGGTCAATATACTGGCATGATGATGCCGGGCGATCGCTACACCTATGAACCCGTAGCCCGTCAATTCATCGAGCGGTTGAGCCGAAGAATCTACGGCAAGACCTCCTACGATCGGCATAGGAAGCTGCTTCCCGCCGCTGTCACGATCGAAGGTAAAAGAAAGCCAACCCGCTACCATCTCAACTTCCTGATCCAACGGCCCGAATGGAAGGATATGCCGGAGTTCCAATTTCTCGCGATCGAGGAATGGAATAAGCTCGATTGGACACGAGCCGACTTCTATGTCGGGCCTCGGACGGGGGATTGCGTTCGTTATTCGCTCAAAGAAGGGCCAGACAGTCTGCTGTTCATCACGAGGTAGATTGGATAGATTGCAGAGGGCTTCCTCCTTTCGACCCAATGCCCTTTACCTAACATCCTTTGCATCCCAGGTCGCCAGATCGAGGGTATTTGCTTGATATTGACTGAAATGAATAGACGATGCCAAGGAAAGATAGATGCCATAGAAAAGAGTAACATTCAACAGACATGAATGTTATGAGATCGAAGAGCGAATAACTATTTTTCCTTTGCACGACATCCATTCAGTGATTCTCTTCGTCTATAAAAATATTCCAATGATCTTGAGAGGCTTTTCTAAAGGTATTATGAGACATTTCGCAGAAACTCGTCAATGACTTTCTGCCTCACGAGGCATACAATTTGACCACTACCCCAAGATGCCCCAGCCATTCTTCAGTTCGGACTCCGAACTTTCGATTTATCCGGCTAGGCTGCCTAACGTGCCGCGCTGACGAAAACCAAAAACGGAGCCCATTTGCCGGGAAGCTCGATCATGTCACGATTTGATCGATTGGAAACTGACCTATATGCCAGAGCTTCGGAACACGCGCCTCGTCCAGATTGCATCGCCCAGCTTTCGGCTCTTGCCCATTCGTCAGCATGCTTGATGACTGCTTCCGGATGCCAAAGCTTACGTACATCACCTATTCAGCATCTGTTTCACTGGCGATGGCTAGGAATCTTACAAATGGCTCTTCGTATCGATCGAACCCCGCAGCTGTCACAAAATCATTTTTGATCCGGCTGCCCTCAATGAACGATACACGACCATTCAGTATATCCTCCAGGGACTCCCTCAGTTGTTGGCGAGCGAAGGAAGTTTCGGAGCCACTCATCTATAGTCGCTTATTGGAACGATAGCGGTGCTTGCAAGGGAATCTCGTCGAACTTCAGCTGCCAGGCCGTTACGTCATCGAGCTAATTTGGTGCCGTACCAGAAACGAACGGGGGGCATCGGCGGAAGCATACGTTGAGTGTCTATGCAAAATCCAAAATAGAAAGAGGCGGCCCTCACGAGCCGCCCCTTTCCTTTGTGCATTGGTCCGATCTTCGAACTGTTGGATTTGAACGGGTCCAGCGTCTGGCTGTTATGTTCTCGTTACCGCCAGCTGGCCTAAGTTAGGATCGCCACAGGTCTTGTCTCGCCGCTGCTTTGGCTTTTAGTGTTTGGTCGGGTCGACCAGCGTGTAACCCATTCCGGGTTTCGGCGTAGGCGGTAAGGGTTCACCCTTAGTCACCGTACGCTCTGCTCCAGTCTGGCCACCGCGCGGTCCAATTAGACCATACTGGCCAGAACGAGGCGCTGTCTGGCCCGGTTTGAAGATCTTTTTGCTCATAACTTCCTCCTTTCTAGCTCCGGAACACTACAGGTTGTGTTTGTGTTCGTCAGCGCACACATGATGCTCGAAACCACAGGTGGAGCAATAGGAGATCGACATTCGGAACGAATTAAATACAAACTGTGACAAAAAGGGAACGAATCTGCTAGTGCTTGCCTGCCTCAGCCGGGCCGATATTGCCCTTCAATCGCGTCGGCTATGGGGTGGATAGCGGAATGGCAGCTTGTCAGCTGGAAAGTCACAAAAGCCGACGCTAAGCTGCCCGGATGGATCTCTCCGGCCTTGTGCTCATTCCAATTGCGGCGCTAATTACCGCCGGATGGATTGTTGGCGCGGCTCTGTTGTCGAAGCGCGGGCCCCGGTTTCGACCCCCGTTCCTTCTGTCTTATGGGCTGGGAGTGCTCTTGATGGAGCCTTGGCACATAGCTTCGTGGCAGGGCATTGGCATGTTCGCAGTCATGTTAGTGGCGATTGTGTTCTCGGTCGCAGCCGGTTGCCTGATTGGTGGTGTTCCAGCTTTCCTCATTGTGTCAATCGGGGCGAAGCTGCGGCATCATTGGCTTAGTCGTTAGCAGTCACAGCTCCTCAAAACGGCAAAATAGCTGGAATGGTGGTGGAAAGCGGTCATTAGCGAGCGTATCGTTCCATTATGAGGTTGCTCGCATTGCCAGCTTTGCTTTCGGCTCTTGTCACAGGTCCAGCTGTTGCTGATGGGATAACTCATGGCTCACCCGTGTCTCTCCCTGCTTCAGCGACAGTTTGCGAGATCAACCGCTCCAATTCGCAATATCTTAAGGGGAAACGCGCGGTGTCGATCACTGCAGCCGTGTCATATGATTTTGAGTATGGATTCGCGTTGCAGGACCCAAGGTGCATGAAGGGCAGGGATCTGGCGAATGTGCACTTTCTGCTACGGATTGCCTTCCGCCCAGGCAAGTCCGCTTGGGACGACCCAGAGCTTGCTAAGGCGGGAATGCAGGATTGGCTGAAGGACGCGATTGGGAAGTACGTTTACTGCACGTGCGTTGGAACGGTCAGCTACGCCGAAGGATATCCGACATTTGTGCTGGACCACGCCGAGCGCGTCTGGGCTTCCAGTGAGAACTTACTAAAATAGGCGCTCCTCCAACGCTGCTTCCCAATGGCACGAATTGCGGTCGGGAGCAGCCATAACATCCGATCAGGAGCGAACGAGCGGTCTGGGGTGGTTTGCGGACGGGCAAGTTAGGAGACGAATACGGGCAAACTCGACATTGCCTATAGAGCCCTACGCTGGCAACTTCCCGAAGGGAGGAGCCAACGATGCTTGACCGGCTTGGACTCGGCGGAGATGGCGATGAGATTGAAGCTATCGAAGACGTCGAGCGCGACTTTGGGGTAAAGATTGATACTAGCAGCGCTATCCACTGGCGGACGGTTGGAGACGTTTATGAAGCCCTGCTCCTTGCCTTGCCCGATTATGTGGCGGCTCAGCCGACGACATGGCGGCGCTTCTGCCGCGCCTTGTGTCAGGTAACTGGCGATGATCCTGATGCAGTTGGAAGAGACACCATCCTGATTGGTAAGCCCTGGGGTATAATTCCGGGCCTCAAAAGACTATTTGGTCATTAGGGTGAATTTCAGACCGCCCGTTGCGTGGCAGCAGAACTGAGATAGCCGACGTTGGCAAATCAACAGTCGCCGACTACAATCTCTCCGTCCTCTACGTCGTGTATCGCAGGCGGAGTGAGAATTTGGACGACATCGCTAATGTCCGCAAACGACCGGGCATGTATGCAGGTAGCATCCCGGATGGAACGGCCCTCCATAACCTTGTTCTCGGCACAGTTACCTTCGCTATGGCCCGGACCCGGTCGCATCCCTCGTTCGACACGAAAGTGGTTCTACACAATGACTCCTCCGTAACAGTTTGCTTCGCCGGGCCGGAAGAGTGGGATGAAGCCAATTTAGCCGCACTTTCTGATGCTCGCCGCAGGGCGGCAACCTCGATCGCGGACGGCATCCGACATGAGCCCGATGCTGTAGACGTAGAAGGGGGAATTTGGTGCGATCTATGCGTCGTAAACGCACTGTCAGATTGGATGTGTGATCAAGTGTGGAGCGGAGAATTGGTCCAAACCCAGATGTTCCGTGATGGCGCTTTTGAAGCTACCATTCGTACTCCCCTATTTCCTGAAGTAATTTTCGAAGGTCATAGCGGGCTGTCCACGACGTTCTTACCGAGCGACAAGATATTCCCGTCGATCACTTTCGACGCTGGACGCCTTCGGGCATCGTTATCCAACATTTGCGCGCAGAACGTAGGAGCGCGTGTGGGCCTTGTGGACGGCCGCTAGATCAAACGCCCGTGAAAGTCC
>Ga0207695_10002971_pt1 | contig 24460 bp, 24 predicted proteins | sample KBSC54metaG_FD_184354 | JGI IMG/M metagenome (GOLD analysis project Ga0207695, IMG submission 184354) | Corn rhizosphere microbial communities from Kellogg Biological Station, Michigan, USA - KBS C5-4 metaG (SPAdes) (version 2) | ecosystem: Host-associated > Plants > Roots > Rhizosphere > Soil...
ACCGCCCTTGATCAGCAAACCCGCCGCTTCGCCGCTCGACACCGTCATCCTCCAAACCTTCACATCCACGCAAAACCAACACTCCCACCACCTCAACACCATGCCTTCGTCCCATTGGACTAAGGCATCACAAGTTTCGGCGATTGGATCAGGAAAGCAGCGAACGGAGGTTGAAATCGATGTCGGCGACCTCGGCATCGGATACGGAATGATCCGCGGCAAGCAGCTTGCGGCCGAGCACATGGTCTGAGACACTGTTGACGGAGTCGATTGCGACGATCCGCGTGCCGCGCATATAGAATATCGAGAATTTCCCACTCTCGATCGAGCCGCGCACGACTTCACGCTCCGCGCCCTGCGCGAGGCCGACCATTTGCAGCTTCATGGCGAACTGATCCGACCAGAACCAGGGGACGCTGCCGTTGACGATCTCGCGCCCAGCGATTGCTGCCCCCGCTGCTTTGCCCTGATCTGTAGCGTTCTGGACCGATTCGAGCCTGATCGACCGACCAGCGAAATGGTTCATCCCGAAGGCACAGTCTCCGGCGGAAAAGATGCGCGGATCCGCGGTGCGTCCGTGCGCATCGACCAGCACTCCGGCGGAACTGGCCAGTCCCAGATGGTCAGCCAACTCGATGTTCGGCACCGCCCCCACTGCCAGCACCACCAGATCAGCTGGGTGCCGGAGGCCATCAGTAGTACAAACCGCACTGACGCGGCCATCGCGCCCTTCGATGCATTCTAACCCTGAGCGGCAGAGAACGTGCACGCCTTGACGAGCAAACTCAGCCTCGATGTATCGCGACATTGTCTGGCCCATCACCCGCGCAAGCACGCGATCAAGGCCCTCAACGACGGTCACCTGGAGGCCTGACTTGACCATCGAGGCGGCAAGTTCGAGACCAATGAAGCCGCCTCCGACCACCACCACGGATCCAGCGCGGGGAAGTCGCTCGCGAATATCCTCCGCATCGGCGAGCGAGCGCAACGTAACCACGCCGTCCAGATCGGCACCCGGGAGCGGAAGCAGCTTGGCACGGGTGCCGGTTGCGATCGCCAGCTGGCCAAAGTCGAAGCGCCCCTTGACCGTATCGACATACCCCGCGCGGTCAATCTGAGTTGCGCGAGCTCCGAAGATTACCTCGATCTCATTGTCGCGATAGAATGCCTCCCCGCGCAGCGGCAACGTCTCCCGTTCCACGCCTCCCAGCAGGAAGCCTTTTGACAAAGGCGGCCGATTATAGGGAAGATAGGCCTCATCGGTCAGCATCGTGATGCTTTCCGAATAGCCGTTCTGCCGCGCCGACGCGGCGATGTTCAGCCCGGCGTAGGAGCCGCCGACAATGACCAGGCCGCTCACGTCAGAACTGGCGCTCCGGTATGTCCACTGCAATGCCGTCCAGTGCGTCCGTCACGACGATCTGGCAGCTGAGACGACTGTTGGCGCAACGCTCCGAGGCAACATTCTCGAGCAGGTCGCTTTCCGTCTCATCGACCGCCGGCAGACGATCCAGCCACGCTCCATCGACATAAACGTGGCACGTCGCACACGACAGTGTTCCGCCGCAGTCCGCGTCGATCCCCGGAACGCCGTTCATCGTTGCGCCAAGCATGACCGATCGCCCCGACGCCACCTCGACGTCGCGAACAGCGCCATCATGGGACCGGTAGGTTACTCTCGGCATTCTCGCTTATTCCTGTTCTGACTATCGATCGGAGCCATTTTTCGAAGGCCCTTGCTCACCCGATACCCGTCTGGAGCATGCGCCCGCATGGTCCAACCAGACGATACAAACGCATCTTGGCATCGATAACGCACCCGTCGCACCAAATTCACGCCAGCATAAAAAGGCCGACGACGGCCAGCGGTTCGCCTATGTCGAGACATCGAAGGAGGCTTGGGACAGATGTTCGAGATACGTTACGTGCCCGAATATCGGCATGCCTACATTGGGATCGTAGGATTTCACACCCTAGCATTACAGTTGCATATAGATCGAAACTCTGAATCAATAGGTCTCCATGGTAAGGAGGCCGTGGATGGCGGGCGCATCGATCGAGACGACACTGGAGCTGTGGGCGACGTCGCTGCGCGATGTGAAGGCGCGGATGCGCAGCCTGTTCACGCAGGATCGGGTAGCAGCGTCGGCAAATCTGTTCCTGGATGGCCTGCTGGGAGATGAGCGGCGCAAGACAGGCTGGATGCGCGCGGAAGCGGCGGGAGACCCCGGTCCGTGGCGACAGCAGGCCATTCTGGGGCGCGGGAGATGGGATGCGGACGCTCTGCGCGACATCGTGCGAGACTATGTCGTGGAGCATCTCGCCACGCCGGAGGGCGTGCTGGTTATCGATGAGACCGGCTTTTTGAAGCAGGGCAAGGCATCGTGCGGTGTCGCGCGACAATATACCGGTTCGGCCGGCAAGATCACCAACTGCCAGATCGGTGTGTTTGCAGCCTATGTGTCGGCTCGTGGCCATGCCTTTATCGATCGCGCTCTCTATCTGCCCAAGAGCTGGACGACCGCCCCGGCAAGGCTTGCTGCGGCCCATGTCCCCGAGACTGTCGCCTTCGCTACCAAGCCCGCACTGGCGATCGACATGATCCGGCGGGCACTGGCCGTCGATGTCCCGTTCTCATGGGTGGCTGCCGACACGGTGTACGGCGTAGGCGACATCGAGGGCATGCTGCGGCGTGCGTGCAAGGGCTACGTCCTTGGCGTCAAATCAGACCATCATTTCGGCTCCTGGGCGGGCAAGCCGCCGGTCGCCGGCACGGCGGAAGAGATTGCCCGCGATATCGCGCCCGATGCATGGCAGCGCCTGTCCGCCGGTGCGGGCACCAAGGGTGCCCGGCTTCACGACTGGATCTATTGCGAACTCGCCGATCTCGATGCGGAAGAATATGATGAGACGAAGACGGGTCTTTGGACCCGAGGTCTCCTGATCCGGCGCAACATCAGCGACAGCGATCTCGCCTTCTTCACGACCTGGTGCCCGGCCGGAACAGGAATACAGACGCTTGTTTCCGTCGAAGGCCATCGCTGGGCGATCGAAGACAGCTTCGAGACCGCCAAGAACGAACTTGGCCTCGACCATAACGAGACGCGATCCTGGCACGGCTGGCATCGCCACGTCTCGCTCGTGATGCTCGCCTTCGCCATGATGGCCGTAGTCCGATACCGCGCCAACAACACGACGCCCCCAAAAAGACCGAGGATGCCGACCATCAGGAACTGATCCGCTGGTCCGTCCAGGAGGTCCGACGCATCGCCAACAAGCTCGCTCAGCGCCGGATCAAACCTGCCTGCGTCATCGCCTGGTCATGCTGGAGACGAGCTCACCAAGCTGCAGCAAGACGGGCTCACCTCAGAACGAGAATGCAACTGTAATGCTAGTGGAAGCTCGTGGCCTGTATGCCCAAGTTTCGGGCGCCGCGCGCGAGGCGCGCAACCATTCGGGCAGATGCCTCATATTCGTCAACAGCATACGAGCGGCAGTCCAGTCCCGCGAAGTAATCGACGAGATTTTGAAGCACCCGCGTTTCATTTCGGGCATGTGCGACCGCATGGCTGTCTATGTCGACTCAAGCCTGAAGAAGATGCAGATTGCCAGGCTATTCAGCAGTGACCAAGAAAAAGCTTTCGTGTCCCTGAGCGCCGCTCTCACCTGGCTGCACGCCGGTGATCCACAATATGACCATGTCAGCGCGATGAGCCATTATCAGAATGATGCCCGAACGGGGCGATGCCGATTGATGGATTGCCCGCCCGATCCGGGGCGGGCAATCAACAATGTCAGAATTTAGCCGTGATCGTCATTCCGTAGGTGCGCGGATCTCCCCATCGGCATGCGGCATAGCCGATACTGTTCAGGTTGTCCGAGCATGCCAACCGATAAAAATTGTTGGTCACATTAGACGCCCACAGCGCCGCGGAAAACTGTGACTGGAACAGATTATCCAGCGACAGCCGCAAGCCGAGTGTGTCGAAGGATGGCGTTTTGTATATACCCTGAACAGCCAAGCCTGTCGTCTTGCTACGATAATAGAAATTCGCGCTCAACGACGTCTTTGCGAAGGTATACGGAATGAAATCCATCGTATAGGTGCCCGATACGTTCAAAGTCGTTCGAGGTACGCCGGCAAACTCTTTTCCGCTGAGATTCTCGCCACCAGAAAAATCAATGGGATTCGTGTCCGCAACCGGAAGTGCGGGGTTGGCTGGCTGCGGCACAATCGATCCGTTCCCATAGCGGCCGACCTGATAGGAATAGCCGACATTGAGTTCCAACTGGCGAATTGGCTTGATCGATCCTTCGGCCTCCACGCCCTTGATGGTGGCTTGGCCGACGTTGAACACGATCAGGTCCGTGTAGGAACCGCAAGCCACGCCGTCCGCTGGATCGGCGGCGGGATTGCTGCAGAATTGGAGGATATCCTGAGTCTGGATCTGCTTGTACTTCCCAATGAAGCCAGCAATATTAACACGGTATGGGATGGTTCCAATCCGACCCTGGCTTTTGAATCCGAGTTCGAAGTCGGTGATCCGCTCGGGACCGAACATAAAATATTTTAGCACGCGGGTCTGCGGATCAGGATTTCCTGCCTTGAAGCCGCGGCGGTTGGCAAAATATACAAGGGTCGACGGGGTCAACTGATAGTCGAGCGATGCTGTCCACGTTAGCGCCTTATATACACGCTTCGAGGACACTTCGCAATTTGCCCCATCATTGACCGATACCGTATTTCCTTCGGTTTCGTTCAGCAGGTTGCAACCATAGCTGGGACGATAATCTTGATAGAACGTCGCCTGATCCGTAAAGAAATTCGTGTTATCTGCTGAATTACTGATGCGGGTATATCGGGCACCTGCCGTTAGCTTCAGCCCATCGATACCGATGCCACCGAAATCATACGTACCTTGAGCGAATGCAGCCGCGGAACTTACCTTGTCAAGCATTGAATCATAGCGATCAAAGAGGGGGCCGTAAAAGGAAGCCGGACCTACAACGAACGAAGTGTTAACCTGATAGGTGCGGTTTTGATGGGAATAGTAGCCGCCAGCAATAAATTTGAGATCACCGATCTTGCCGATCAGCTGAAGTTCCTCCGAAAGAGATCGTAAGGTATTGATATAATAGGTATCATTGTTGGTAGCTTGCCCGGTAATGGAGCCCGGCGGTGCACCGAACAGGTCACTGAAATCGAACGTCATACCGCTGATAGCGGACGGATCTTGATAATCCAGTGCCTTCTCATGCCGGTAACCGAAAATATTCTTGATGCTGAAATCGTCGCCGAGATCATACGTGGTCGTGTTCGCCACGCCCCAGATGCTCGATTGCGCAGCAAAGCTACTCAAGGCGCGATAATTGCCGGACAGATAGGCTCCCGGCCCCGTCCCCGTCTGCGCGACGGAGCGGAAAGGATCGCCGCGCCGAACGAGCAGGCCATCTGCGGTGTCCGTGTAGGGCGTGGCACCACCAAGTTCGCTCTGCTGCGTGACGGCCTGCTGGGTTACGCTACGGAAGAAGTTCCCGTCAAGAGGGGCTGCCTCGATGATCCAAGGAGCCGGTATCTCGTCACGATGAATGTAATCGACGACGGTCGTGTTTCGCAGGCGGTCGACCGGCTTGATGAGAAGGCTCGCCCGTCCACTCTCGTTATGGCGGTTGTTGAGGTCGCTATATCCTGGGTTCAAGTTCTTGAAGAAACCCTGCTGCCGCTCGATCTGCCCGTTGAGCCGCAGAGCGACCTTGTCATCGACGATGGGCACATTTGCCATGACCGTGCCCTGCACACGGTTATAGTTGCCGACTTCGAGCGTCATCTGTGCTTCAGACTTGAATTTGGGTTCCGCAGTCGTAACCACGACCGCGCCGCCCATCGAATTTTTTCCGAACAGTGTGCCCTGTGGACCCTTGAGAACCTGAACGCTATCCAGGTCGTACAATGTCAGCCCGCGTGTACCTTGCGCAACGCCATCGACGTAGGTGACGACGTTCTCATCCGTGAACAGGATCTGGCGCTGACCGCGAATCGTGAAATCCGGCTGGGACGAATAGGTCTGGTTTGGCTTGATCTGGAGATTGGGCACACTGAACTGGAGGTCGTTGACCGCGGCGACGTTGCGCTGCTGGAGGGCTGCCGCTGAAAGAGCGGTCACGGCCACCGGTACCTTTTCGAGGTTTTCGTTCACCCGCCGTGCCGTGACGACAATGTCACCCAAACCATCGCCTGCTGGCGTTGGTGGGGATGCCGGAGCAGCGGAAGCACTGGCGGTGGGAGGCTGCTGTTGGGCTGTCGCGGCTTGCGCTGAGGCGGCCGTAACAGCGCACGCGGACAGCGCCGCCACGGACGCTGTCGAGAGGATCCACACCTTCATCAGATCAACCTATCCTTCATATTTATGGTCTTACGGCTGCTACGCAATCGTGCAGCGAACATGTGCCTCGTGACAATCAATTGAGGTCTGATCCTCGTCCAAGAGGACTATCGGTTCAGATGTTGGCTGCATGGGCCTTTCGGGTCACACCCGAAGGACCTTGGCCTAGCGGCATGATGCTGGAGTGACCGAATGTCCCATCAGCGGAATGCTCATGCCGCCGTCAACGCGGATAACCTGGCCATTAACGTAGGCTGCTTCGTCGGAAAGCAGAAACGCAGCCATTGCCGCGATATCCTGGGGCTCGCCCAGCCGGGGCGTTGCCGTCTGCTTCAAAATAGATTCCAGAGGCAAAGCGTCTCCCATTTCGATTGCGTTTTCGACCATGATCATGCCAGGCTGGATAGAATTGCAACGGATCTTCTGCTTGCCGTAGCGTGCGGCAATGTGGCGGGTGAGCGCATCGACACCCGCCTTTGACGCGGAATAGGCGACCATCGCGGAATCTCCTCGCGATGCCGCCAGGGACGAAGTCTGGACTATCGCCCCTCCACCCCGCCGCAGCATGTGCGGGATGGCAGCGCGGCAGGAGAGAAAATACCCGTGGAGATTGGTCTCGAGAGATCGGAGAAAGATCTCGGGATCGGTGCTGACAACATCCGCGTCATGCTCGAGCAGCTTAAGGTCGGCCCCATTATTGAAGACGCCGTCGATGCCGCCATGGTCGTCCGCGACGCCGTCCATGAGTTCGGCGAGGCTTGCGCCATCGGTCAGATCTGCGCGGCGAAATTCGGCGTTGCCGCCGGTGGAGCGAAGCTGCTCGGCGAAGGCTCGCCCGCGCTCGGCGCTGATGCCTCCAAGGATGACGGTGGCGCCTGCCTCGCAAAGCCGTCGCGACGTGGCGGCACCGATACCGCGGGTCGCCCCAACGACGACGACAATTTTGCGGCGTTTTTCATTCGTCATGCTTTTTTCCGCTGATTTTGCTTCAATCGCTCGCTCGGTTGCCCGCCATGTGGCCGCCATCGACCGGAAAGACATGGCCGGTTACGAAGGAAGCTGCATCCGAGCAAAGCCAGACGACGGCTTCCGCCTGCTCTTCGGCGGTACCAAAACGACCTACCGGCTCCACCCACCGCCGGGCGAGATCGGGATCGGTTTTCTCGATCGCTTCGAGTGCACCGCGCATCATCGGCGTGTTTGTTGCGCCTGGACAGAGTGCGTTGACCCTGATCCGGCGGGACGCGAAATCGAGAGCGGTCGTTTTTGTGAGGCCCGCAACACCATGTTTGGCGCTGACATAGGCGCCCATTCCCGGCGTTCCAATCAGGCTTGCAAGCGATCCGGTGTTGACGATGGCGCCGCCTCCGGCCTCCAGCATCCGTGGTATCTCGTATTTCATCCCGAGAAAGCAAGATATCGTGTTGAGCCTGTGGCAATGTTCAAAATCGGCAAGCGAAATCTCGGTAACGTCGCCCTGCGGCCCCGGGTGGCCGACATGGTTGTGTGCGGCATCGAGCCTACCATACGCGGCTACCGCGAAAGCGACCATTTCGCGTACCGACGCCTCGTCCGCGGCGTCCGCATGTACAAAGCGGGCTTCCCCGCCGCTCTGGCGGATTATTTCGACAGTTTCCGCGCCTTTTTCGGCGTCGAGTTCCGCAACGACAACCCTGGCGCCACGACTAGCAAACAACGTTGCCGAAGCGCGCCCTATCCCCGATCCCGCCCCGGTTACCAGTGCAACCCGACCTCCAAACACCATGGTCATTTTGAAAGCCTCTCGTCGACCAGCGAAATCCGGGCAGCAGCCCGTCAGCGTTCGATTCGCGAACTACCTTCGGAAAGACCCAGAATTTCATAGGAGAGATCGTCCGGCGACCGCTTCGGCTGAATATACCGGGAAATATCGACATAGCTGTCAGGCAGCGGCGCGCTCGATCCCCATTCTTGGACGCATCGACGCAGTTTGAAACTCCAGCGCCCATCGTGACGCTCCAGCCTGTCGATATAACGACCGAGCTGCTGATCCAGCATGATGGTACCGGCCTCGTCCTTGCGTGTCTGCGATGCGTAGAACAGCGTTTCGGCTCCAGCGGTGTCACCTTCGACCTTGATGCGTGATTGGCCGAGCAGATGGTTACAACTCTCCCACTGCGTCTTGAGCGCATCCACCACGACCGTCGCATATTCATGGCCATTGGATTTCATATGACCGTGATCGTCCCAGCTATCGGCAAGATAGACATCCGCGACCGCGTCGCGATCACACCGGTCGCAGGCGTGGACGTAAGCCTCGATCACTTCGCGGATGTCGAAATGATCGATCAGAGTTCTGACCTTGCTAAAATCTTCAGGCCTCAGTTCATTCGCGCCCATAGGTCCCGTCCCGATGATTATCCGCGTCTTTCGCTGCGCGGATGGAGAAACTAGGATCGCGAACAATCGGCAACATGCTCCGATAAGACTAGTCCGGCAGGCGCCCCCAAAAAAAAATCAGTCTTTTCAAACGCCGCGCGGCGCAATCGCGTGCGACCTCGAAAGCAAAATATCCGATTGGGGATGAGCTGATGGCCGTGGCAGAAACTCTTTTGACGTATGGACCGTCGCACCGTCCCGGAAGAGCCTCAGAATTATGCTGTGGCAGCCTGTGGAACCAGTCTTGGCGTGGACGCCGTGGAGGTCGGCTTATCCAACTCGCCGCAGCTCGCAACCGTTTTGAGCAGCTTCGCGACAAATGCCCCGTTGCGCGCGCTCGCATCGGAGAGTGGCATTTCCGATTTCGACGATCTCCATTCGACCGAAAGCCTGCTGTTCAAGCATTCCGTCTTAGAATCCTATCCGGTCTCGCTGATCAAAATAATGCCGCTTCAACCGGCTGACTGCGTGGCTCGCCACCCTGATCTACATAATTGATTCGGGCATCGGGCCAGGCATCCTGGCGGGAACGCTCGGTGCCGGCTTCCGCAGCCATAATTTCGATGGCGCGCCTATCGCATCAATCCCCCGGCGAGGTGATCACCAATCTGGTCGGCGGTCTGCGCTCCACCAATGGATTGGCCTTCGATCCGCGTGGCGATCTGTTTTTAACGAGACCCTGGCCAGAATTTGCCTACCGCCTGTCCGGCGGGGACCGTATCGCGCCTTTCGCCAACGTCGTCGTCTCGCCGGACGCGCAGTTCAAAGAGCCGGATCGGATGGCTTTCGCTTCAGACGAAACGCTTTATTGCGCAGTGCTCTGCGAACGACATGCTTGCACCTTCGTCGAACGGCACAGTGACCGGCAGGCTCACCGCAAATGGCGCGCTGCCCACCAGTCTCGCCCTCGATCCCATGGACCCCGTGCTCAACATCGTCGCGATCGCGGGCGGCGCAATCGAGATGATCGCCGTTGATCGATCGCGACTAGCGCTTCACGCCGCCGTGTCGATCGTTCACACGTTCAGTCACCACCGGAACCTCTTGGCTCAGGCCAGGAAGCCTGCCAGCCGTTCCCGCACGAGTCCCTCTGCCTCCCGGATGATGCGATCAATCAGCTCCTGGCAGGTGGGAATGTCGTGGATCAGGCCCTGCACCATGCCGGCCCAGAAAACGCCTCGGGACATGTCGCCGGTCTGGAGCAGCTCCTTGCCCCTCGCGCCGGCGACAAGATCGCGCACATCCTCGAACACGGCACCAGGCTCGGCGAGGCGCTTCACAACTTCTTCCGATACCGCATTGCGGCCGACGCGCGCGGTGTTCTTGAAACTGCGGAAAATCAGGTCGCTGCCGCGCTCGTCGTTATCGATATACGCCTGTTTGACGTTGTTGTGGATCGGCGCCTCGCGTGTTGCGCAGAAGCGAGTACCCATGTTGATCCCCTCGGCGCCAAGCGAAAGAGCCGCGATCAGACCGCGCCCATCGCCAAATCCGCCAGACGCGAGCAGCGGGATCTTAATCCGGTCGGCCGCCGCCGGGATGAGGATCAGGCCCGGTATGTCGTCCTCGCCCGGATGGCCGGCGCATTCGAAGCCGTCGATCGAGATGATATCGCAGCCCGCGCGCTCCGCCGAGAGCGCGTGGCGGACGGCTGTGCATTTGTGAAGAATGACGACGCCGTGGGGCTTTAGCATCTCCCATATTTCGCGCACCTGCTGCGTGCCGGCTGTCTCGACGATGCGGATGCCGCTATCAAGGATGACCTGCGCATAGCCTTTGTAATCCGGCGGCGTGATCGACGGGAAGATCGTCATGTTGACGCCGAACGGCTTGTCCGTCATCGCCTTGCAGCGTTCGATCTCGTTGCGTAGCGCCAGCGGCGACGGCTGAGTGAGCGCTGTTATGATGCCCAGGCCGCCAGCGTTCGAAACCGCGCTCGCCATCTCTGCATAGCCAACGTTCATCATGCCGCCCTGCACGATCGGATGCGTGATTCCCAGCACCTCTGTTATGCGCGTGTTGAATGCCATGCCCGTTCGTCCCTGCCCGCCTTTTCGCATCACCTGAATTCGGAAAAGCCCGTCTCGAAGCGAGGCGTATCTTTGGCCGCGTAGGCCCGCAGCGCCTCGACATTTTCCTCGCTGCCGAAATTCACCATCTCGAACGCCGCCGAGAGATCGAAGACATCCTGGTTACGGCGAAGGAAGGAGTTCAGAAGATATTTCGTCATCCGGAGTGCCGTGGGCGCCGTCTGGACAAGGCTCGTTGCCACCTCCAGCGCCTTCGCCTGCAGTTGTTCGTCGTCCACCGCCAGCGAGACCAAGTTCATGGCCTCGGCCTCTTCGCCCGAGACGATGACGTTGCCCATCAGCAGGTATTTTGCCTTGGCCAGTCCGCATAGCAGTGGCCAGATGATGAGCGCGTGGTCACCCGGCGCCACGCCTATGCGCAAATGCCCGTCGAGCAGCTTGGCGCTGCGAGCGGCGATCGAGATATCTGCCAACAGCGCGACCGCGAGGCCCGCGCCGATGGCCGGCCCATTTATTGCGGAGACGATCGGCTTGCGGCTGGCGATGAGTTCGGCAACCAGTTCGCGCGCATCATTGAAATCGTAGCAGAATCGGGCGTTACGCTCACCCGCGCCGGTATCCGGCATCGCATCGAACGAACCGCCCGCGCAGAAGGCACGGCCGGCTCCGGTGACGATCGTCACCCGCGTGTCGGGATCATTGTCGATCTCGCGCCAGACCGAATGGATCTCTTCTTTCATGGCGCGCGTCATCGCATTCATCTGCGATGGGTTATTGAATGTCATCCTCAATACGTGCGGCGCCGGCCGATCGAACAGCAGCCATTCGAAGCGGCCGTATCTTTCGGATAATTCGGTCATGGGAGGCCCCGGCAGACAGTTGGCGATATCGTCGTGTGGACGCGCCCGTCTCTAGTGAGCCTGCAGCCGCACTGTCATAGTCCAATGAGACGTAGAGCGGCACACCCCCGCGCTGCATTCCGGACGCTCGGACCACGCCTGTTGGCCGTCGGGAGGGCGGGAAATACGATGGAATTCGGTTGGAGCGACGAGGAGAAGGCGTACCGAGCGCGGGTCCGCGACATCCTGGACAGGAGCCTGCCGGAGGACTGGGATCATATTGCCGTCCATGGGCCAGGATCCGGTCTGCAGACCGCCTTCTCGCGCGATTTCTGCAAGCTGCTCGCCGAAGAAGGTCTGTTGATCCCGCACTGGCCAGCCTCGTTCGGCGGCGCCGACGGCAAGTCGTGGGATCATTTTATCCTTGGCGAAGAGATCTGGGCGGCGGGCGAGCCGCGCGGCCCGCAATATATGAATGTTAATTGGATCGGTCCGGTGCTGATGCGCTATGCTACGGCGGAACAGCAGGCGAAATATCTGCCGCCGATTATAGCCGGTGACGTCATCTGGTGCCAGGGTTTTTCGGAACCGTCGTCCGGATCCGACCTCGCGTCGTTGCGCACCAAGGCGGAGCGGACCGAGGGCGGATACATCGTCAACGGCGCGAAGGTGTGGACCTCCTACGCCGGGCTTGCCGATCAGTGCTTTCTGCTTACCCGAACGTCGGCGGGCAAGAGCGGGATCGCTATCCTGTTGGTCGACATGAAGTCTCCCGGCATCTCCGTGAAGCAGATTCCAGCGCTGATTGGCGAGGGCGACATTCATGAACTGTTCTTCACCGACGTCTTGGTGCCCGAGGAGAATAGGCTGGGCGCTGAAGGCCAGGCGTGGGAAATCATCTCATACGCGCTCCAGAACGAGCGGATCGGCATTCCCCGCTACGAGTTCGCGCGACGGATCCTCGATCGCGCCATCGCCAAGCTGAAAGCGGAAGGGCGCTTCGACGACCCGGTGGTGCAGGATCGCGCCGGCCGCGTGCTGGCCAAGTGCGAGGCGGCCCGGATGATGGTGTATCGCGTTGTGGACGAACGCGCCCACAACGCGCCGGCCAGCGCCTTCGGCAACCTCGCCCGCTTCACGGTAGTGCAAGCCGATCACGCGGTGTCGGATTTCATGCTCGAATATATGCCGGAGGGCATGTTGGGCGCCGATCCTATGCAGCAGGCCCATCATCAGCGTGCGATCGCTGCGGGCATCGCTTCGGGCGCCGCCGAAATCCAACTCAATCTCGCCGCGCGCCGCCACCTCGAACTCCCGAGCGAGACATACCGTGGACTTTGAACCCAACGACGATCAGACCGCCATCCTCGATGGACTCGACCAGATGCTAGCCGGGCTTCGCATCCAGACCCCCAAGGAAGGCGAGACGGTGGTGTTCGCTGCTGCGCTCGATGCAGAGCTCGCCGCTTCGGGGTTTCTCGACATCGGCCGCGAGGCGGGCTTCTCTATCCTCGAATCCGCGCTGATCGCGGAACGGCTGGCGCGGCTGCCGGTGACAGCGGAGACCAGTTCGTCGGCGATTGTCGGCCAGATGTTCCGGGCCGGCGAGATGGAGCGGCCGCTGGCGCTGCTGCAGGGCTCTCCGCTCGCCCCTGCCCGCTTCCTCCCGCAGGCGCGCAGTCTGCTGGTCGATATCGGCAACGACCTGCTGCATATCATCGTCGACCCCGCCCGCGTGGAGCCGGTGGAAAGCCTATTCGCCTATCCCTACGGGCGTCTGGCGGGTTTGGATGGGCTGGAGACGCGCTCGCTTGGTAAGGAAATGCTCGCGCCCTTCAGGCGGCGATGGCGGCTGGCGATCGCCGCGGAATCCGCAGGCTTGATGCGATCAGCGCTCGATACGGTACTCGAGCATGTGAAGACGCGCCAGCAGTTCGGTCGCCCGCTCGGCGCGTTCCAGGCTGTTCAGCATCGTTTGGCTATGGCGTCGGGTACGATGAACGCAACCTACTGGCTCGCGATGCGTGCCGCCTGGTCCGACAGCGAGTCAGACTGCGCGGTCGCAGCTACCTACGTGCAGGACGCGATCCCGATCTTCACCTACGATCTCCACCAATTCTGCGGCGCAATGGGCCTGACGCTTGAATTTCCGCTACACTACTGGACTTATCGCCTGAAAGCCCTGCTGGGCGAGTTGGGCGGCAGTTCCGCGCAGGCACGCATGGCCTCGGCGTCCACCTGGAGCGAAGCGGCCTGATGAGCGAGACCGACGACACTTGCTCATTGCGCGCGTTCCGCAGCCAGGCGCGTGATTGGCTCAATGCGAACATCCCCGATAGTCATGCCCCGCTCGAAGGCCCGGGATCGCGCCGCTTCATTTTAGATTGGCAGAAGCAGCAATATGACGGTGGCTGGGCCGGGCTGACGTGGCCCAAAGAATATGGTGGGCGCTCGCTCTCCGTGGCCCAGCAGATCGTGTGGTTCGAGGAATATGCCCGTGCCGGCGCGCCCAGCACGCATGATGGCTCGTTCGTCGGTTTAAATCATGCCGGCCCCACACTGATCGCTTGCGGTACGGAGGAGCAAAAGGCGTTTCACTTGCCCAGGATCCTCTCCGGCGAGGCGATCTGGTGCCAGGGCTTCTCCGAACCCGGCTCGGGATCCGATCTTGCAAGCCTGCGCACAAAGGGGCGCATCGAGGGAGACGAACTGATCGTCGAAGGCCAGAAGATTTGGAGCAGCTACGCGGACATCGCTGATTATCAGGAGTTGCTCATCCGCACAGATCCGGACAGCAAGCGCCATGCAGGCATCACTTGGGTGATCTGCCCAATGGATCTGCCTGGTATCACCGTCCGCCCGATCCGCACCATGGCGGGTCCGAGCAAGTTCTGCGAAGTGTTCTATGACAATGTCCGACTGCCGCTGAACGACGCCGTGGTCGGCGGCCTGAACAACGGGTGGAAGACGGCGATGGCTACACTGGGCTTCGAGCGCGGAACGGCATCGCTTGCCCTTCAGATCAAGCTCATCGAACAGGTCGAGGTGCTGGTCAGGGATTGCGACGATGCCATGCTGGCCCCCCGCATCGCCGATCTGCGCGCCGACGCGGCTGCTCTGAAAGCGATGTCGTACAGCTTCGCGCTGAGCGCCGCCGCCTCCGGCTCACCGGGATCAGAAGGCTCGCTTATCCGGCTTTTTTTTGCGGAGCTGGCGCAACGCGTGTCCGAAGCGGCAGTGGACCTCTACGGCATCGGGGCGCCTCAGTTAGCCGGAGATCATGGCTGGGCCTATGGTTATCTCGAAGCATTTTCAGAGACGATCGCCGGCGGCACGGCCGAGATCCAGCGCAACATCATTGGGGAACGTGTGCTGGGGCTTCCGAGAGGCAAGGCATGACCCGGCTTCGTATCATCGACGAGCAGCGCGAGCTGGTTGAGAGCTTCACCCGTCCGGTGGACACGCTGCTGAACCTCGCGCGCCTGCGCGAAGGCAGGTCACCGGACGGCGGCAATTGGAGCCAGCTCGCCGAGCTTGGCTGGCTCGGCATCAGCCTAGGCGAGGATCAGGGTGGCATCGGGCTCGGCCCGGTCGAGGAGGCGCTCACCGCGGAAACGCTCGGTCGCCATCTTATCTCGCCGTGCTTTCTCGCTACCGTGATCGCGGCGCGGGTCGCTGAGGCCGAAGGGCTGTCGGAACTCGCTCAAAGGTTCGCAGCGGGATCAAGCCGGGCGGCGCTCGGCATTTCACTCCCGTCGTCACAAGACGAATATGCCATCGACGCGGACGGTTGCGAGTTCGTTCTTCTGGTCGCATCGGACTCGATCAGATTGTCCGAGATCCAATCGCTTGCCGTCCATGACGACGTCCATTGGTCCCTCCCTGTTTATGCCATCGTCCTGGGTCGGACCTTGGCCATGACCGGTGACGAGTCCCTCCTCGCCTTCTCACGTCTGCTGGGCGCGGCCACGCTGGCCGGCATCGCTAGCCAGAGCTGCGACTCTGGCGTCGAATATGCCAAAGTGCGTGAGCAATTCGGCCAGCCGATCGGCGCTTTCCAGGCCGTGAAGCATCATTGCGCCAACATGGCAATTTCGGCGTATGGTTCACGCGAACTTGTATATCGTGCCGCCATGGCGCTGGAGGAGAAGGACGCCGAGGCTCCTGCCCTTGCCGCGGCGGCGCTCAATTTCGCGGCGCGTGCGGCACGGGGCAATGCCGGAACCTGCGTCCAGGTCCATGGCGGAATTGGCTTCAGCGCGGAGGCCGATCCGCACCATTTCGTGAAGCGCGCCCATCTCATGGAGGCCGCATTTGGCGGCTTGGGGGCGATCCGTAGCATGCTGGCGGAACGGAGCTGACTGAACCTGGAGCAGGAGCATCGTCATGTTCGATCAGAGCGAATTGTATCATATCGGCATCGTCGTCGATGATTTCGACGGCGAGATGGAGCGGATGTCGCGCGACATGGGTCTGACGTGGTCGCCGCTCATCCAGGTTCCCGTACCTGTCTGGACACGCGACTACGGCATGATGCAACTCGAGTCCTGCGCAGTCTACTCGCAGCAGCAGCCATGCATCGAGCTGGTGAAATCGGTCCCCAGATCGCCTTGGCGTCCAGTCGAGGGCCGTCCCCTTCACCATCTCGGCTACTGGACCGACGATCTCGTCACTGCATCGGCCGAACTGGAGCTCAAAGGCTGCCCGAAGATCCTTTGCGCCTTCGCAGAAGGCCGGATGTTCGGAATGGCGTATCACGAGATGCCTAACGGCATGTACGTTGAATTGGTTGACCGAAAGTCCTTTGCCAACTGGCCCGCCTTTCTCGCCGGCAAGATGCAGCACGAGATCCAGACCTAGTTGAGCGCATCTCCATCAGCCCTGCGCGGGCGATGGAATTCATCAATCAGAGAAACTTGCTGACCTGCGCTTCCGAAATCGCCCACAGGCGTCGAGCAGATACCGGGTCAGATCCCCCAGCCGATGCCGCGACCCGCTCCCGCCGAAAGAAATAGCCGCCCGACGGCGTGCTATTGCCGACACCGCGCGCTAACCATACCACCGTCTCGGCGCCTTGTTCCGAAGTGAGTGCCTCGCCCCGGGCAGAGGCATCACGGTAATAATCTTGCATGAAAGTATCGCCTTTGTTCGGGAAGTCGGATGCGACCAAGCCCGGATGCACCGCGCTTGCAACGAGAGCAGTTCCCACAGTGCGGCGCGCCAACTCATGCGTGAACAGGACATTAGCCAGCTTGCTTTGCGCGTAAGCGCGAAATGCCGAAAAATCGGATTCCATCTGTAAATCATCCCAGACCATGTCATCGATCATGCTGTGGCCGATGGACGACAATGTGATGACCTGCGGCCGGTCCGAACGCAGGAGATTGGGTAGGAGCTTTGCCGTCATCAAGAAGGGCGCGAGATGGTTGACCTGATAGGTCGTCTCGAAGCCGTCTGCCGTAACCCGGCGATCGATCAATTGATTGCCGGCATTATTAACCAGCACGTCGATATGACCGCAGCTTGCAGCGATTTCTTCGGATGCGCGTGCGACCTCGTCCAGCGATGCGAAATCGGCGCGAATCCATTCGAGATTGGGTTCTCCTATCGAAGCCCTAATGGCCGCGTCAGCCGCAGTGATCCTCGCCGGACTACGACCGAGCGCCACGACCCGCATCCCATCCGACGCGAGACTTCGTGCGGTGACGAAACCGATGCCCGCTGTCGCGCCCGTCACGACGACGGTTTGCGTTGCCCTTTCAGGCATAACAGCCCCTCCTCTATCGCAACAACAATATTGTCCATCCGTTCGCCTCCGGCCCGGCGATTGCATCGTCCGTATGGACCGCGATTATTCGAACCTTGCATGACCACGATCGAGAACGGTGATCCCCCGCTCACGTACGTTGATGCGAAAAAGATAGGCGCCACCCGATTCCCAGACTTCAGTCTGCAGGGTCTCTCCAGGATAGACCGGATTGACGAACCGACAGGAAAGCGACTTCAGCGAAGCTCTTGGCTCAATCTGCGCCATGCAGAAGCCGGCGATCCCGAACAGCGCGAAACCATGGAGAATCGGCCGGTTGAAACCCACCGCCCGCGCCACGGCTGGATCAGCATGAAGGGGGTTGAGATCGCCCGACAATCGATAGATCAGGGCGGCCTGGGCTGGCACACCCCGTTCGACAGACCGGTCTGCCGGACGTTGCGGCCATTCGATAGCGGGTTCCGCCACGGCACGCACGACAGGCCCTGCAAACCCGCCATCCCCACGGCAGAAAAGCGTCCCGATCAGTCGCGCGACGACATTGCCATCCGCACTGTCATGAAGCTCGGTCAACACGCTCACCAAGGCGCCCCTGCCAACGCCCTTGTCTACGATGTCGAGGATATGCGATCGGCCTATCATGTCGGCTGCGACCGGCATGGGCCGGAACAGCTCCAGCGATTGCGCGCCGTGTACAACCTTCGCGGCATCGATCCCGGTATCAGGATCGCCTACCCAGAACCCGGGCTGCCCAACGATCGTGGCCATCGTTGGCAGCGCCTTCAGGCCGCGCTCGTAAACGTAGTGCAACTCGTCCGCTGACAGCGGATCGGCACCGAGACCGAGCCCCAATGCGTATAGGATGCAGTCCCTTGCCGCGTACGATTGGAAAATCTCCGGAAAACGGCGGGTAATCAGAGCCTGGCGATCGATCGTCAATACCGCCCCCACGCGCTGGCCATTACGGCCAACCGCCGCTCTACTCGCAAAATACGATTTTCGCTCCCGCCGATCGGACGATGCCACCTGAATCGGCGTCCCCCATTGATCTGAAAGCTCGCAGCGATCCGAAAGGCGATCAATGACGAAGACGATGGGATCGGCCGTGTTAGACGCGCCTCTGGCAGAGATTTGGGCGTTGTTACGGGACTTTGGCGGCCTGACAAAGTGGTTCTCCGGTGTAGCCTCCTGCGAGATCGAAGGCGGGAAGCCAGCCGATCAAATTGGTACCGTACGAATGGTTTCGCAGACACCCGGTGGGCCCTTCATCGGAGAGCGTCTGACCGGGATGAGCGATGATGATCATGTGTTCACCTATCGGATCGAGACGCCCGTTGATCTCGGCACAGTTAATGTTGCATGGGGATCGCGAGGATGCGTCAAGCTGGTCGAGATCACGCACGGATTGGGAACATTCATCGAATGGTCCCATGACTCGGAAGTGACTCATGGCGATCCGAAAGTTCTGATCGACTTCTATGACCAAGTATATGGAAAATTCTTTCACGATTTAATGAAAGCCGTCGCATGAGATGATTCAGGGCTTGAGGCGATACCCGCTTCGGAAGATCCACAGCAATACGCCGAGGCAGAATGCGATGAACACTCCGGTGAAAGCGAGGCTCGCGCCGACACCGACATCGCCGTTGCCGTAAAAGCTCCAGCGAAAGCCGCTGACCAGATAGACGACCGGGTTGAACAGGCTAACCGTCCGCCACGGCTGCGGCAGCATATCGATCGAATAGAAGGCGCCCCCCAGGAAGGTGAGCGGCGTAATGATCAGCGCGGGCACCACCGCCAGCTGCTCGAAATTCTCCGCCCAGACACCGACGATGAAGCCGAACAGGGAGAAAGCGATCGCCGTCAGCAGCATGAACTCCACCATCCACCCGGGATGAAGGATGTCGAGGTGCACGAAAAAGGTCGCGGTCGCGAGGATGATCAACGCGAGCAGGATCGACTTGGTCGCCGCCGCGCCGACATAGGCCAGCACCGCCTCCTGCGCAGACAGCGGAGCGGAGAGGATTTCGAACACCGTCTTGGTGAACTTGGGGAAGTAGATCGCCACCGAGGCGTTCGACACGCTCTGGGTAAGCAGCGAGAGCATGACGAGGCCCGGCACGATGAAGGCGCCGTAGCCGACGCCACCGACATGCTGCATTCGCGATCCGATCGCGCCGCCGAACACGACGAAATAGAGCGCGGTGGTGATGATCGGCGTCGCGATGCTCTGCCAGACGGTGCGCACCCAACGCGCCATCTCCGTGCGATAGAGCGACCAGACGCCGACCGCGTTGAAGCCCTGCGCGCTCATGCCCGATGCTCCACCAGTCCGACGAAGATGTCTTCGAGCGAGCTCCGGCTGGTGTCGAGGTCGGTGAAGCCGATGCCCAGCTTCACCAGCCGCTCGATCAGGGCGGGCATGCTATTGTCGTCGGCATTGGCGTCGAAGCTGTAGACCAGCTTGCCGCCGTCATTCTCCAGCTCCAGTGGCCAGTCGGCGAGCTCCGGCGGCACGGCATCGAGCGGCGTCTGCAGCGCGAGCGTGAGGCGACGCTTGCCGAGCTTGCGCATGAGCTCGGCCTTGTCCTCGACCAGCAGCAGCCGGCCCTTGTCGATCACGCCGACGCGATCGGCCATCTCCTCGGCCTCCTCGATATAATGGGTGGTGAGGATGATGGTGGTGCCCTTCTGCTGCAGCTTGCGGACAAGCGCCCACATGTCGCGGCGCAGCGCCACATCGACGCCGGCGGTGGGCTCGTCGAGGAAGAGGATGTCGGGCTCGTGGCTCAGCGCCTTGGCGATCATCACGCGGCGCTTCATGCCGCCGGACAGCTCGATCACCTTGGCGTCGCGCTTCTCCCACAGCGAGAGATCGCGCAGCAGCTGCTCCAGATAGCCGGGATCGGCCTTGCGCCCGAACAGGCCGCGGCTCAGGCGCACGCTGTTCCAGACGGTCATGAAGATATCGAGCGAAATTTCCTGCGGCACCAGCCCGATCATCGCGCGCGCGGCCTTGTAATCGCGGCGGAAGTCGTGCCCGTCGATCAGCGCCTCTCCGCTGCTGGCGGTCACGGTGCCGCAGACGATGCTGATCAGCGTGGTCTTGCCCGCGCCGTTGGGGCCGAGCAGCGCGAAGATCTCGCCCTTCTCGATCGCGAGGTCGATGGGCTGGAGGGCGACCTGGCCGGAGCGGTAGGTCTTTTTAAGCCCTTTCAGCTCGATTATAGGCATGCTGGCTCCAGTTCTTGGGGAAGCGATCATGTAGAACCAGCCCCAGAATGTCAGTAGACACCCCGCTCGTCGGAATAGTTGCTCAAGCATAATCCTAAGAGAATGACTGCCCACAACAGCATTACAGGAATCAGAGCTATGAGAAATCCGGTCTCAGAATTTCTCATTTCCAAAACGCTACTCGACTGCTGAGCATATTGAATACATTGAGCCAAAATATTGTAATATGGCATCTCCAAACGCCTACATTCATAGATAGCATTTTGCAAATGACTCTGTGGATCCGGAGCGAATACGTTGCTCCACGTCAAGTATGATGCTACCATCCAAATTACAGAGGCAGCATTAATTGCGATAAATCTACGCCGCAACCTCAATTTATTTGGCTTTACCATAATCTCTCTACTTAAGACCAGAAAGTTTCGATAATAACTAAAGACGATATCAGTTCAATTTGATATATCTTAGAAATCATCAATACCCCATAAGACTCATGACTTCGCCGCGAGAACGATCATCATCGCGGAACACACCAATCATACGACTTGTTATCATCCCTACACCAGGTGTTCTTACTCCGCGGGCAGACATGCAGGCATGATTTGCCTCAATGACAACGGCCACACCATGTGGCTGTAGATGATTCCATATACAATTGGCAACTTCCGCAGCAAGTCTCTCCTGGATCTGCAATCTCCTGGCATATCCCATAAGAACACGTGCCAGTTTCGATATTCCTACCACACGATCGCGGGGCAAATATGCGATTGCCGCTCTTCCTATAATCGGAGCCATATGATGCTCACAATGCGATGGAAATGGTATATCCTTTAGAACGACAACTTCATCATATCCTCCAACTTCTTCGAACGTTCGTTGGAGATGACTTTCCTGGTTGGTGCGGTATCCTGAGCAATATTCCCGCCACGCTCTCGCCACTCTCTCGGGGGTGTCTTTCAGGCCTTCACGCGAAGGATCGTCTCCAGCCCAGTCTATTAGCGTCCTTATTGCCGAGATGATCGTGTCGGGGACGATCTCACTTTCCGAAAAAGCCCGACTCCCATCAGAAGAGTTCATTCTAAATCCCAGTATCTATGAAAAAAATCCCGACGGACGCGCTGCGCGACCCCCATGCTACGCATCCGCCGGGATCGCCCCTGCCAATGTTGATCTTTGACGAGCGAACAACGTGTTGGCAGAGACTATTGAGAACACCGGTACGACCTCAGACCGGCAGACTAAGCACAATCGAAGTCCGGTGAAGACCTGGACCGAAATGCGCTGATACCGCGGCCAAAATCATTGTGGGAAAAGGCGGCATCAAATCGACGTTCTGATCCGAACCTGCCAAGTAGAGACGCTTTCAAGCAGCTTAGACTTGTTTGAGAATTTGCGGCCATTCTTTGAATGAAATCTTCAGCTCCCTCTTCATCCGCCAAGACTTCAACAAGCCCAATCCGATGAGCTTCACCAGCATCTATGAAGTCCGATGCGTATACCATTCGGGCGGCCTGTCCCCTGCCTACCAGGCTAACGAGATCGTCGAGAGGACCTTTAGGGTAAGAAATCCCAAACCGTGCTGGCGTGATCGCAAACATCGACCGGTTCGAGGCGATCCGAAGGTCGCATGAAGTGGCCAAAGCTACCGCGGTCCCAAAACATCCCCCGTCAATAAGACAAATCGTTGGCATGTTGACGTTTCTCAAGCGGCTACAAACGCTTTCTAGTCCGCCTCTGAATTTTTTTCTTAGCTGCTCATCCGGCCGCAATCCGTGCAAGTCGTGCAGATCGGACCCCGCAGAGAAATCAGCAGGGTCACTCGATTGCAAGACCACAATCTTTGCATCACTCTGGTTGGCGAGGCGAACGGCCTTTTCGAGATTAAGCCACTCTGAGACTGGAATGGCGTTCCTATGACCTCCGCGGTTAATCTTTATGCGAAAAACACGCCGATCAAGTTCTGTCTCGAACATATCTGCTCCCATGGCGGCTCCCCGCCCCTCATTTGCCCTACGGCAAGCTGCTACCCTTCACTCGCCCAACCATCTTCCTCTTCGCTTCGCAACAAAGGCTTCCACCCCCTCAGCCTTGTCCTTTGTAGCACAAAGCCCATTGAATAATCTTCGTTCGAACTTGAGGCCTTGATCCAAGGTAGTTTCAAATGCGGTATTCACCATTTCTTTGTTCGCAATAGCAGCTAGCGGCGGCATTTCGGCTATCTCGTAAGCGATCTTGAGCGCGGTGCTCAGAAGTTCGTCCACAGGAACAACCCGCGCAACGAGGCCAGCGCGCTCTGCTTCATCCGCGCTCATCATCCGTCCAGTGAGGCACATCTCCATCGCCTTGGCTTTCCCGATGGCTCGGGTCAGTCTCTGCGACCCTCCCATCCCGGGACCAACACCGAGCTTGATCTCAGGCTGTCCGAATTTTGCAGTATCCGCGGCAATGATGAAATCGCACATCATGGCAAGCTCGCACCCACCGCCGAGGGCGAAACCACAAACCGCTGCAATGACGGGTTTTCTGGTTCGGCTGAATTGCTCCCATCCGGAAAAGAAATTTAGCCCGTAAGCTTGCGAGAAGCCAAGGAGTTCCATCTCCTTGATATCAGCTCCAGCGGCAAAGGCCTTTTCACTTCCCGTAATGATAAGACACCTTTGTCCCGGATCGGCATCATATGCGTTCAGCACTTCGAGAATTTCAGAAAGAACCGTTGAATTCAACGCGTTCAGCGCCTCTGGCCGATTGAGGCGGACCATGGTCACGGCCTCCATCCGTTCAACGATCAAGGTTGTGAACACCATCGTTTCTCGACATCCGCAACTGGGAGGTCCGGTGCCGGACCACAGAAGGGCGACCTTATCCTGACCATCCAATCGCTCCGCCGTCCATTAGGACGATAGTCCGGTCATGACCTCTAATCGCGATTTGAACGTAGTCAGGCGCGCTTGGCAGAGATTGCTGTAAAAGCCGAACGGGTTGTGATCCGGTCCGCATTGGTTCGTCCATGGCCGGACGGCACACCGCCGCAACGACATGCGTGGGCACGCAGATCACGAAACTCGAGCTCGTAAAGCTCCGTCTATTTCAGGCCCGCCTGATCGGCCTTTCATGACTGCGATTGCACCAAATTTGCCTCAGGCGCTTTTCCTGCACCGATCCACACACGCCCCGCCCGGATCCGTCGCGCACACCTGAAAGCTCCGTTTCGCCAGGTCGGTCGCGAGAATATGAACATCTTCCATATGCCCTCTCCTTCCACGCCGCCCGAATGGCGCTGGTGTGGATCCTACGACGCGTCCGAAGGGGCATCCACGGCATCAGTCCAGTCTCTAGTCGACTTCGGCCATTGCTACTCGTGGTAGGTGTCACGCCATCACGCGGTTGGGTCCGTGCGAGAGATGAAAATGTTCGTGATGGCAGGAGCCGCCAGCGTTGCGGCACAGGCCAGCAGGGTCAGGTCCATCAGAATACAATCGCGTCGGATGGCGCCGCGCCTGAAGCTGCTCGTGGGCTTCCGGAACGATATCGAGCGCGATTTAAGGGCGACGACAACACTGCCGGGCTGATCACCCGCTGCCCGTTCCGGCCGACTATGGCGCCCTCGGCCCGACTATCGACAATATAGGATTGGGTTTGCGGCTCCGATTGTGACGGCTCCGCCTAGCACTACTTTGGCAGGTTTTGTGTTGAAGACGGATCGAGCGGCTTATGGCAATGCGGGCAGCGTGTTGGCGGTGGTCTAGCGAAGAGGTTGAGGATGGCCTGCCGGACGGCTGGCATGGTCGG